>Ga0123352_10000421_pt1 | contig 51148 bp, 34 predicted proteins | sample TergutLab28metaG_FD_89700 | JGI IMG/M metagenome (GOLD analysis project Ga0123352, IMG submission 89700) | Labiotermes labralis P1 segment gut microbial communities from Petit-Saut dam, French Guiana - Lab288 P1 | ecosystem: Host-associated > Arthropoda: Insects > Digestive system > Gut ... | reverse complement strand
TCTCTTTTTTTTTTTTTTTTTTTTTCGTTCCTATGATGCCTTCTAAGTTTTTCCTCTTTTTTTTTTTTCAAAATTCCATTGTGCTAGTCATCAGCCTATTTCAGCTGAAGACTAAATCGTGTGAAATCTGATATCACCGTGTTTACAAAATCTGTGATTTTTTTTAAATTTCATTTGTGGGGGGGGGGCTACTTCCCCGTTGTGTGCGCGCATTATTCGTACAGTACGACATTTTGACAGGTTCTCTTTTCATTTCTCGTGGGTTTGATTCATTCACATTCCAAAAACTCGAACTATTCCCTTACTCTGTTTTCCTCACGACTTGAAGTGTCAGACGGCTCCTGTAATTCTAGAAGCAAGTTTGTTAGTTCTTCGGCACATCCTGCATTAACGCTAGATTCTTCAGGAAATCAGTGGACTCGTACGCTGATAAATCCAGTGTTTTTTTTCGTCATTGTCGGTAGCTTCTTTAAAATGTGTAAGTAATGCTAAATGTCCATTCCATACTGAGGGGATTGCAAATAACTTGCAATCCATTTGGCAGGTTAAAACTGTCAGTTGTTGTTAATTGAACTCTCGAAGTTGAAGCAACTGTTTTTGACGATTCACCGAACGAGGCTTGTGTTGTGTCAGTCGAACTCTTGACATGATTAATGGCATCATATCAGCAATGCAGTGACGGACAGCCAGCTGCAGCCGATGAATGAGGCGTCGCCAAATAGTAATACACTGTTGCTGCGATTTATTATAAAGGAATTTTCCAGTTCAATAAGTTCTTATAATCATGACACTAGAACCGTATAGTGTGAATCAAGTTAGGTTTATTTCTAAAATAACTCCCAGTCATGCAGTATGAATTAAGGCAATTCAGAACTTTGTTCGGAGAAGTTACAGCCGCCCGATTTTCAATAGCAGTTAAATCAAGAAATGTTATTTCTTCTTGCTCGTATAGGAAAGTTTTAATATGCATATCCACTGAAAACAGATGGTTTGCCCAGGCTGTTGGTTTATTAGTACTACAGAAATTTTCAGTCCCAAGCAGTAATTCTTATAGACCTTTTTTAATGCTGAAGCGATATGCCTGATTATTTCTGTCACATTGTTATGTGAGTGAAGACTATTTCAACCTCGACTTCATTTTACTCAGCAGTTGAATTGAACCTTCGTGGTAAGTGGACTGGCTATTATTTTGTGTGCAAATAGTAAAAGATGTTGATATGTTTTATGTTGTATTAGTGCTGTATGCGTTTTGCTGTGATGTTACATTTTATACTTGAGTATTCTGAGTCTCAGCAAAAATTAATTTTGTCTTATTATGTGCTGATGATACTTTGTGGGTCGAAGTTTTAATTATAAGAGATTTTCTTTGCCGCTTCTTTTCTTTTTTATTAAAAGAACTCTGCCGTTCATCGATTTGGAACTCTCCAATAATCGTTGGACTTGAAGAAGTCGTGACCTACTGACAGGCGCGCACCCAGAATTTTCCACTGTGGAGTGGGGGTTGACCCCGAGGCTATATATAAAATTTATATTTGGTTTTAAAAATATGTTATAAAAATCGTGTCTTAAGTATAACCAGTCGTAAGCCGATTTCAGTGGCTGATTTCGGTTGAAGGGTATATCGCGAAAACCCTTCCATATCATCGTATGTTCAAAATCTGTGTTTTTTTTTTAAATTTAGATTTGTGGGGGGACCTGCAGTCCGACGGCCCTCCCCCCCTCCCCCCCCCCGGCCCAATGATGAACAATCGCGTCGCCCTAAGTGGCCATTCTTTACTTTTACCCAAGTGTGTTTCTCCATGCGTTCGCACTATTGGTTGCACGCTCCTGCATTTCGTGTAGGACCCAGAAACAGCCGAGAGTACAATAAAATCAAAATCACACAGTGTATTAGTTGTCACAATATTTGCGTCTTGTTTGTTGTTCGAATCTGACCTTCCTTCCCATTGCATTTTACTGAAGTAATTAATTTGGTTACATTAGTGCTCATTAAACAGACACTCACTGTGTTTAAAGTACACTGTTTGTTAACACTACATTATAGTTTTTAACTGCATACAACACTTCGCAAAACACGCTAGTTAGTTTTCAAATGACACACTGAGCCTCATGCCGTTCAAAAACATTCTTGGACTGTTTCTTATATGGGCAAAAGGGAAACACATCTACAGTAATAAAATCTAGGTATGATACTGACATGGTAGCAGCTGAGGAGACACTGGAACACAGTTAATATAGCGCACAAAAGAGCGTAATAAAATGAAATTCAATATACAAATATTACCCAGGAAATGGGTATCAGATTCTAACTGCATAAACAAAAAATTCTGAAAAAGAGTCAGGGCACAGACTGCTTGAAACATATCAGGGCATTCTCCTGGTGCGTCCAGACCCTCCTGCACCACTGGCTGTGAACAGTGTCGGTCAGCCTTGAAACCAGAATTAAATTAAAAATTATGGTCTTTGGGGCTGTGAGCTGATCATGAAGGCAGCAGATTTGTCTGAAAAATTGACACCCATCTACAAAACTACATAGTGTCACAGCCTACAAGACTATGATCTTTATTCTCGTCACATTAAAAATCTCAAATTTCAAATATTGAATTAAGTTGCATTAATAATTTTGCATTTACTGTCTCAGTGGTTTAAGTACCTTACTCACTAGCAATTTAGTTGACCTGAGATCAACAGTAATGGAGGAAATATGATTAAACAGTGATAGGCTAAGAGTGTCAAGGGAGTAAAAATCGATTTATTTTAGCAGTAAGTGCCAGTGAGCTACACAAATTTCAGACTTCTACCTCAATGGCCCACATTTCTACAGGTGCTGCTGCGGTCTGTCCTTCACCTTCCATTGCGGCACTGGCCTTGACATCGACAGTTACAAGGCAGTGGAGCAGCAGCAGTGGACACCATCTAGGCATACACAACCGTCTCCTACTGATGCTTATGGTACCATCGAGTTTCAGGGTGGACCACACCCCAGCAAGGCACAGGTGAGGGCAGCACAGTCTACATATATATGATACATCATCTTTATGGCAGACCTCTTCATAAAAATTTTATGATGCACACAGTATGTTACATAAGAAGATTTGTTACAAAACTTCTTTCAAAGTTGCTTTCCATTATTCATGGCTTAATTTTTCCTGTATAAAACGATATGAACAGTATGGATAATATTTGATTGAACCCATACAACATATTTTTCCTACATAAAACTGGCCCAGCAGATGGACAATCAGAGTCAGTGAGAACACAACAGCTTTCCATATTTTCATAAAAAGAAAATAAATGACAAAATACACTCTAACAACTCTAACATCATTACAAATGTGACACGAAATCATGATGAAAAAATAATGTGTAGGGATTATGCTAAACCTCAAAAAGAAATTAGAGGTCTAAGTGAAGTGGTTCCTGTCATTATAAAAGTAGGAAGATTCTATGTGACATTGTTTGGTGCCAAGTAACAGCAACATTTATTGGTGCTTAATAGTCAGCAGTGTCTGTCTTGAAATGTTGGTAGTCACCAAGCTGGGCAGGAAATGCTCTGCTTTCCATGGAACACTCAGGATTTTTACCAATCTCATGGAAGCGCACAATTGGACCATATCCTGAGCCAGGTGAATTTAGCCCACACCCTCACACAGTAATTCTTTATGATCTGTTAACAACTTACTTTTCTTCCTTAGAAGTATAAATGTAGACGCTAGATGACCACACAGCCTGCTTGCCTGCGTGCATGCATGCGTGTGTACACATGTGCGTACACTTTTGAATCAGTAATGTGTATATTGCAATATGTTTGCCTCACTTCAACATCAGTATTATTATTATTATTTATTTTTTTTTATTTTTAATTTATTTTTTTTTTACATTCTCTGTTCTGTGCATTGTGATACACATTTGTGAGAAAGACCAACAGGATGCACACATTTTCTTAATAATTTTATTTCAGGTAAAGTGTCCTCGATATGAATTGAATAATTGTTCATCATCAGGAGGTCTGTACAAGCATCTTACCATGTAATATAATTTCAGCATGTTAAAATACTGTAAGCTGCTTGCAAAGACCTCCTGATGATGAAAAATGATTTGTTCAAAACATGTCGAGGACAATTTAACTGAAATAAAATTATTAAGAAAAAGTTTGCATCCTGTTGGTCTTTCTCACACACACACACACACACACACACACACACACACACATACACAAAAACCGTAGCTCTGTTGCAGTATGTGTGCCTGGCTTGTGACACCAGTACCTATGTTGCGGTATGGTGCTTGACATATGACGCCAGTACCTATTTTGCAGTATGTGCGCCTGGCCTATGACACAAGACCAGATCTCATCATGCAACTCTTCACCAGGGAGTGGAGTTTGGAACTGCCAAAACTGCTTATCACAGTGCAGGGTGGTAAAGCCAACTTTGAACTGCAGCCAAAACTTAAGAAAATTCTGCGCAAGGGCCTGTTGAAGGCTGCCAAGACCACTGGAGCATGGATCTTTACTGGGGGCACAAATACAGGTGTGTTAGATATTGAAACAGTCTACCTAACTCCATGGTCAGGTCTTTCTTGGAAGTTTGTAGTCCCTCAGCCACTCAAGTTATTTCCATCACTACACTGAACTGACTTGTTCATAGCTGTGTTTGTAAGAGCCCTGAACTTACCTGTTCTGTTTACATTTTCATATGCAGTTCTCCAAGACCCATTTCCATGTTAACATTGCTGGCAACATTGGTGTCTTTCAAACAGTCTGTGTCCTTGAGGGTTTCCAACTTACATTTTTTATCCATATCCCAATTCTGAGCCTCATTACTTTAAGCAACCTGATCATGATTTTGTTATGGTCTTTGACTGTCATTGCTTGATTCAAACAGAACAAACAGAAGTACCCAGCTTTTGACAGAAGCCATCCCGTTGTGCAATTACAATTGTATAATATATACCATCAGTACACAACAACATAATGTATGCAATAGGTTTCACTATGGCTACATGTTTCGACCGTAAACGGTCATCATCAGGCCAATAAAGAACATTTTGTTTAAGGTACAGAAAAGTAGTACTCAATGGGATCCCATTTCATTTACATTGGAATATAAAATGTTGTATAAAGAAATTCCTATTTACAATTAAATCAATTAAAATTAAGCAGTAAACAAATAGATAAAGATCTTCAAAATGCTGTGTTGTTGTGGGCGTCAGTCTGGTTGTTAAAACAATAGTATTCTATCTATGTATCGGTAACCAAGTGAAGATGGTGTGACATTATCGTTGCAGTCGGAATTGCACTGCGCCTTGTATGTATTATATATAAACAGTTTCATAACCTACGCAACTGACTGTTTATATATAATACATACAAGGTGCAGTGCTCAAATATTCCAATTGCAGTGATACTGTCACACCATCTTCACTTGGTTACTGATACATAGATAGAATACTATTGTTTTAACAACCAGACTGATGCCCACAACAACACAGCATTTTGAAGATCTTTATCTACTTGTTTACTGCTTAATTTTAATTGTTTTAATTGTAAATAGGAATTTCTTTATACAACATTTTATATTCCACTGTAAACGAAATGGGATCCCGTTGAGTACTACCTTTCTGCACCTTAAACAAAATGTACCATTTACGGTCGAAACATGTAGCCATAGTGAAACCTATAGCGTACATTATATTACTATATTGATGTTGTTGTGTACTGGCAGTATATAATATATTATACAGAAGTACCCAGGTTTGGCACTGATACAAAATAGTCAGAACATGTCCCCATTGTCCAAATGAGGCTGCAAGATTTGTGTTAAACTTTTGAATACTTGCTACACTTGCTGTGTAGTTAAATGCCGTGCCCCCAATTTTAATACAGGTTGTAGTTCTGCAGGCTGGAAAAGTATGTTGTGCTTATTATATGGTTACCATATATCGAAAGAGGACATTTCCTACTTACTGACCATAAAATAGGAGACATATCAGTGAAAATGGTTTTAAAAAGAGGATATGTCAGCAAAAAGGAAGTTAAAAAAAGAATATATGTAGATGGAATTTTATTAAATAAAAGACCTCTTTTTTTGACTTGGACAATCATAATGTGTTGTTGTTGTTATTATTTATTCATTCATTCATTCATTCTTAATTTTGCTACAGTAATCAGGTGGGCTTTATAAATCATAGAGTTGTGCTACACAGATATTTACAAAGTACAGCATGTAACTTGTTGGCAGGTGTAACAAGACAAGTTGGTGATGCACTGCTGTTGGAACGCTCCCAACGTAGTGGACGAGTAATTAGCATTGGCATAGCCCCCTGGGGCATTGTTGAGAACAACCACGAGCTCTGTGGACACAACCGCGATGTTCCATACCACTCCATATCCTCTCCCAGGTACAGAACATATACATACTGCTAATGTTTCTTATATTCTTCTAAATATACTTTAAGTTCATAAGAAAGATGCAAGCACTTTTTAGAAAAAATCGTGACAGAGTCTTGTTGTTACTGTGAGCACTAGATGGTTCTGCCTTTGCTCAGTTCATTGCCTATACGTCATGATAGATGCCTATGTTCAGCTTCTCCGAGGATTTTGTGTGGTTTTTGTTGTAAACAAGTGGTGCTGAAACATGTGTTTGCAGATGACTAAAGCACGTTGATATTTTTTTTTTTTATTCAAGACAAGGTAATTAATTAATGCTTTCACAGTTTTGAAGGCAATATTGTAATTTTCCTGGACTTACAGACCAGAGTCATCACATTGTCAGTGTATGAAACATGTCAACAATTTGTATACATTGCTCTGTAAAAGGAAAAGTGAATATCGGTTTAGTGAGTCCTGTGAATGAAACAGTTGTGTGCTGAATGAATTCTGTGCCTTTTAGTGGAAGTGTTCTTGTTTTACTTTGCAATTTTGCACTGTCTTCTAATATGTTTTACACAGGGTTCCCATTATGTGTAATCATAGTCTATGAAGGCAATTGTTATTATTTGAAAAGTCCATCTTCAGACTAAAATTAAGATAAAAAATTTCTAGAACACAAAGCAGCTTTTTGCTGTCTGTGCTTTGTAGTGGGGTGTGTCCTGTATCTTTTCATTTTACACATTAAATGCATCCTAAATTTTGTTTTAGAGGTTGTTGCTTGTGACTGTACTGCATTACAAAAATCGTTTTTCTCACCAGTAAGTAAATGTAACCATGTCATGGTTCCCTTTTTTCATAATCTTATTTTAGCCATATGTGTTTTCATGATGCACACAAACCCACCTAAGCATGATTAGTCCAATGTGTAGTCCTCACTGATACAGCATGGGAAACTAGCTCTTGAAGGAAATAATTCTGTCATCAGGGGTGGGATTGTAAATGACAGTAACATTAAGAAATCCATTTAAAAAAATGTATTTTATGAGTGTATCAACAGCAAAACATTAATGACTTTACATTTAACTTAAGAAATGTGTATCCTTTCAATGAATATTGCTCCCTGATACACCTGTATCTTTTCATAGCTTACACAGGAACATCTATACTTTACTGTGATATATGTAATGTGTTACTTTTTGTATGATGTCAAAGACATGCTTGGCAACATTTCCATGTTACTGTAATTTCTTGCCTGAGTTTTATTTTAAGAAACAGCTTTTCTTGAACAGTTACTTAATATTGTATTTGTTGTAGATCTAAGTATGCAGTTCTGAATAATCGGCATGCCTATTTCTTGCTGGTTGACAACGGAACTTCGGGAAGATATGGAGCTGAGCTCATTCTCAGAAGGAAACTGGAGAAGTACATATCCATTCAGAAACTACATCCAGGTATGGTTTCTGTTCTTCGTGGAGCAACTGGAAGAGTTGTAGGATAGCAATTGTGTATACAAATAAATTGTAACTGTCTCCCTTTGTATAGAAAGTAAGCTAAAACCTTTCAATTGAACTGAAGCTGACAACTGAATCTCAACTGCACATGCTGTGAAAAAGTGGAAAATCAAATACCACTGCATGTAGTAAGGTAGTGTAACTTGTGTATCAGAAACCATACTTCATGACCATGAGACACACTTCCATAGGGTTGATGTCTGTAACTTTATTGGTTGTGAAACACTACCAGATGGAAGTTGAAATTGTTTATTTATTTGAGAGCAGGTGTTTTGAACGTGTATGAAAGTTCTGCGGAAATTTTCGCAATATTTATTTTGATGTGTCTCAGTCAATTTTATATAAATAATTCATGTACATTATATAAAGAGTTGGCCAGTGGGTTAATCTTTTTAGAGGTTTTCTTAAGATGTTAACATTGATATGGAGTTGGACCCCATTCTTTGCAATTTGTAGTCAAATACAGCTAAATCAGCTTAAGCTGATAACCAGTAATTTGTAAATCCTGATATCTGGCACTTGTGGAGAGCAGTTCCAAGCCAGGCTGTTTTGCCTTTTACCAAATATAAGCTTTATCAATGAAATGGGCAGCCCTCAAGGACATGTTCAAAAAGGCCCTCAGGAGTATCTCTACATCAACCATTGTGGTATCTTCTGATCCATTGTCTCTTACGGTATTGACTTCTTCAGCTGTGAAGACTTCTGAAAACGTAGAAGAGGATTCTGATGTATCTGAACCACCTGATGAATGAGATACCCAAACGGAATACTCCTTTGATTAGTTTTACAAGTATTGGAGCATTAATAAGTAATTACCTGTAAGAACTTAGGTCAGTAAAGGTTCTATCTGATAATCTGAAATGGTTGATAAATTGACTGTTGTCCAGTCCAGTGCAAATAGGATTAACAGAGGTTTACTTTATCTGCAAACCCTTTTTGTTCCAGGCACTCACTGTAGTACTCCCGTGGTGTGTCTTGTGATAGAAGGTGGCACCAACACCATTAGAGCAGTGCTAGAGTATGTGACAGACACACCACCTGTCCCAGTAGTTGTTTGTGATGGATCAGGACGTGCAGCAGACCTTCTGGCCTTCACACACAAGTAAATATGGCTGGTCTGGAACTATCTAGAATTGGTATCTTTGTGGCTTGGTGTTAGGATAGGTGCAGTGGGACATATTTAATAGAAAATTAAGAGCATTTTCTTGTTTAATTGTGTAAAATACTGTCTTTGTTAAATTATTTGTATACAGTGCATGAATAAATGTGTAAGAGTAATTAACACTATGCACATCTAGTATGTGGCACTCTGCAGACTTGAAGGTAGGTACAAAAGTTTCAGAGCAACCTGTTGCCTCCATCTTCTTCTGTTAAGATGAGGCAGCAGGTCCCTCCAAAGTGTTGGTGCCTATGTATCAAATACATGATGTCACACCCCAGAAGATTGTAATCTTAATATTGATAGCCATGAGAATCCCAAGAGGAAAGTTCATCCATCTATCTCACTGTTGCATAGCCATTAGAACTGCATGGATTTAATTACCGTTTTGAATTTAATCTATGCTAGAAATCAGTGGAAAATTTTTATTTAATTGTATATTGGTCAAGTATAAACCCTACTTCACATGAAGTTTAATTCCATAGGTTTTCTCTGAGAAGGCTTCTACCCCCCAACCGCCCCCCCCCCTCAAAAGTACTTGATAAATCTTGTCAAGTCCCACTACCTTTATTAGAAACACTACTTGGGGGATGAATATTTACTGAAATGAAAGGAAATATAATTTTTCATGCTTTTGGTATGAATAACCTTTCAACAGTACAGTTTTTGCTGTCTAATGGGATTTGATTACTGGCATTCATTCATTTTTCTTGATGATGGAGAAACTTCATAGTAACAATATCACAGCAGAATTGTTACAGGGATATGATAAGTTGTTTAGACAAAGTAAAAGTAATTGGTATTAGTAGTACAGAACAGTAGGCTTGTCATGTCTCTGAGCATAGGAGAATACGAAGTTGGCATGTGTGTGCATGCATGTGCGGGCATGCTTGGTTGCAGACATTCGCTGCGTTTTCACTGCTGATAACTGAGGCTGAAGCAGGCACTGGTTAATCATCTCTTATTGTGCGTGAATCTCAGATTGTTTCAATGCTCTTGCAGAATATGTTCATTTAAAAGAAGTGTTCATTGGCAATACTTTTGCAAAGTGTGTTTCCAGGGGGACAAAAAAGTCACCAATAATTCTGTAAAAGATATCCTTTATTTACAGTGCAATGTAGACAACACCACACAGAATACTTGAAAATTTGTTAAGTGTTGGATAAAAAGGGATACAAAAACTTGTGCTTTTTGAAAATTATGCCCGATTGGGATTGAGCAGGAATGAAAACAGTCAAATTAAGAGATATTCATATTTTGAATATTCCCAGGAACATGGATTTCCTTATGTGGCCTTGAATACTACATGGTTTCCAGGTTTAATGTTTGTACAATTACTGTCTTCTGGGATGTGATACCCTCGTATTGGAAGGAAGATGGAGGCTGCAAGTTACTCTGAAGCAGTTTGTACCAGACAACATGGTTTCATATCCCAAAAGAGAGTACACAGCACCATATACCATGAGACCATATGTAATCTAAATATTCACAGCCATGAGAACATCAGTTCTCATGCACTTTTTTTCTATGTCAGTTGTCATAATTGAATCTGCCATAAGAGACTTCTTCATGCAGAACAGAGTTTAATAATAACAGCATTAAAATTATACAGGGTGCAGCCAAAAAAGTGACATTTTTTAAATAAACCTAGCTCAAACAAAAACAGTAGTTTTATCTGATGATATGCTTTAACAAAATTAGTACATTTTAAATTATTTTATATACTTTTTTACTTTGTAAAAATGATTTTCTAAGATGGCTTTCATCCCTCTGTGTACATTTGTACTTCTGAATGTAAACTTCTCAGTACACACAGGGTCATCTCCATCAGCATTGCTGCAGTTTCTTCTTTGATGTTCTACTCCACATCATGTTAGTCCTAGGGCAATTGACATACACTTAATTCTTGAGGTAGCCGCAGTTGAAATCTTGCAAATAGTTGAACATCCCCATTGTGCAAGTTTACATTTCCTTCAGAGCACTGAATTTCTTGCAGTGTAAACCATTATCCCTTCTTTCTGGAACCATGCAATGTGGAGGCTAAGGAAATGTCACCCCAGCTCTGGTGCAAAGAAGCAGAGTAACTTGAATCTTCAGCAACATTACTGTGAGATTGTCAATTCTTAAATGTGTGTGAAGCATTGTGTTGTATTGCAGGTATGCCTCTGAATCAGGTGAGCAGAGTGTTCTGGAAAGCATGAAGGATTACTTGATCAGCACCATCCAGCGTACATTTGAAGTCAGTGTGGAACAAGCTGAGTGTCTGTACTCAGAACTACTACAGTGCACTCGCAAAAAGAACTTGGTAAGTAGTCACTGTGCAGGATTTGCTTTGAAGTAGTGTACAAAATCTGTAAAGGCAAGTGGAAATCTTGTTGTAATGCCAGTGGAGGAAGTATAATGTATGCATTGTTGTTTCTCCTTGAGGACAGACAGAAAGATGTTGCAAAAGTGGTTGTTTGATAGCTCTGTTGGCATAATGAAATTCTGAATGCCTTATTTTGTGTGAATATGATTGTGCCTTAAACCCTCCCCAAAATATGAACTGTCTGGATTTTGGTTTTCTGGGATTTGAAGTCTCAGATTGGTAGGATATTACTTCAGTCCAGAAATGTGACCATAAATTCACGCTGGCTCAGTCATTTTTAGAACAGTAAATAAATTTATGCACACTATGAGATTGTATGGTGTTGTGAAATAACGTGAAATATAGTCCCAAACAGAGTATTTAAATATAATGCTTTGTTTCAAGGAGGACTTGTTGAAGAAAGTTTCATAGAAAATGTTCTCAAAGTGTAATGTCTTTCAGAGCAACATTTCACAGAATAGTGGCAAGTTACATTCAGCAGGATTAGTGTTAGTCACAAAGAATACTTCAGTAAGATGTACTAACCAAGTACAGTCTGTGTTGCTACAAAACTGTCAAAAACTATGAACCTAAAAATGACATGTATGAAGTTTTGATCCACCACACTGTGAAGCAAGAAGTCATTAGTGCAGGTGGTTAGAGCAGTCTGTTTTATTTGTCTTTTCAACCCAGAGTGCACATTTTATTTAAAAAATGTGCAGTTTACATCAACAGGCTATGTAAATAGTTAAAAATAGCTGAAATATGTAACTGTGCTGTGCAGTAAAGAAACAGTTGTATTTATACAAAAATACTATACCTATGATTGTACTGAGAACGCAACTTGGATGAAGTGCTTTAAAATTGTAGTTAAGAAAATAGTTAGTGGACCACAGAAAATTCAGATCCTGTTTGGTAAGTGTCTTGACACAGTTTGAGTCAGAATGTGTTACACATTTAGTATATGGAGAATTAAGGGGCCAATATTGTTTGTGAAGCAGTAAAGAGTAAATATGTAACATATTGATGCTGGCAGTACTTCCTGGAGCACATTGTAGAGTTTAAGAGACAATAATCGACTTAGAGTGTTATATTTCACTTCCAGATCACCGTGTTTCGTATCACAGATCGACCAGAGGCTACATCTCAAGAACTTGATCAGACAATCCTTACAGCTCTGTTTAAGAGTCAGCACTTATCTGCAACTGAGCAACTGAGCCTTGCACTCACTTGGAATCGAGTGGATATTGCACGCTCTGAAATATTTGTTTATGGACAAGAATGGCCTCCAGGTATATATTCCATGTGTGACTTATTACTTCCAACTCCATATGTAGTGCTGAGTAACTGAAATACTTGTTTCTGTTGCAGGAGCTCTAGATGAGGCAATGATGCAAGCACTCGAACATGATCGTATTGATTTTGTTAAATTACTGCTCGAAAATGGAGTCCACATGAAGAAGTTCCTATCTATACCTCGACTGGAAGAGCTGTACAACACAGTAAGTCACAAAGTACAGATGTGTAACAGCCTGCCCCGCCCTGTACAGTGTTGTGAAATGTAATTACTCTTCATGCCCTGTTGACAGCAGCCAGGCTTGTTGTTAATGCTTGTAATCCTTCTGTTAGGTGCCAGATATGCATTGCAGCTCTTCTTTGTGAGTGAAAGCTTCTTGTGTTGGGTTGGTGGTTTCAGATGTTATGAATCAGTCTGTCAACCCACAAGTAACAATGCCAGATACGTGTGACTGATTTTGATGCACCTTGGAAGGCTTTTTTGAGCCATTTTTATTTCTGTTAAGGTTATTGTACCTAAGAGTCTATTATTAATCTTGTACATATGTTTTGAGACCTTTGATATATCTAATAATCATCAAAACAGGGCACCTCTGTGGCCCATGTAGCATTATTACCATGTGTCAGTTTTGTCCACTTTAATTCATTTTGAGGCCCAGATAACTTAAGATCTAAATACATGTTTGGGCATGTTTTCCAGATGTTTTGGGCAAAAGTTGCAGATATTTCTAAAAATAACTTTTTTTTTTTTTTTTTATGAAACTCACCATTTCAAGAAACTTGGTGTCACTGGTTGTTACAGATTTCATTCACAATGCATTACATGCACCAGCCTAGTTTTATGCATAAGTGAAACTCATCTTTCAAGTGTTGCCTGATGGTGCATTTGCCTCTTTCTGTTTCATTGTGCATATTCTAGAATACATTGTAAGACATTTATGTCACTTTATTGAATTAAACCTTCTTAATCCAATTGATAATAATACAAGCAGAAGGACCTATTCTCTATGTTTGTGTTCTGTGTCAGTTGCACAGGGTTCAGTTGCAATAATTTTAAAGAAGAAGCACATGGAAATTAATCACAGTTTGCTTACAAACTCAACCAAAGACTTGGCATAGAGCATTGTCAGCCATGGTTGCAAGAGTATGGTGTCCATTTATTATTCTTGGATATTTTTCTGTAGGATCCATGGTAACAAGCAGGAAACAGAACAATTTCACTTAAAATTTTTATCACATGAATGAATCATGAAACAGTATCTTTACTTTGATTTACTTTGTGAATTTAAAATTTTCATCAACATGACATTACACTATAACAGTGTGTAATGGAATATCTGTTTATGGTTAAGTACGGAACATTTTGTGAATGTCAGTATTCTCAAGATATAATGAAAGTGCACCTGAAAAATCTGTGTTCCAGAAGGACGTTTCTTGCAGAGGGGGTTTATATGAGTGGGGAAGAGAGTCAGTGATTATGGTGCAATTGAAAGGCTTTTATTCTAATCAGTGTTGATTATGTGATTGCAGAAACAAGGACCTTCAAACACCTTGGGCTACATTCTGAGAGACGTTCGACCTCATATTCCCCGAGGTTATATGTACACACTGCATGACATTGGATTGGTCATCAACAAACTGATGGGTGGAGCTTACAGGTTACTATGATATCTGTAGTATTGGCAAGTTTTGTTTACAATAAATGACAAGGGCATTATTGGTTAAATTAATAGCCAATCAGGTATGGAAAATTCATGTTATCATTTCGTTCAGAATCTGTTAAAAAAATCGGAATATTAACTGTTTGTCTGAATTAACTTTGGTTCAAAATTTGTGCTAAAGTTACTGAAATCTGTGAGTGTTACATTGTTGGGCGTCAAGCTGGGTGGTATGTCTGTAAGGGCTGGATTGGCCAGGCTCCACCTACATTCAGTCATTTTGTGTAAAAAAATATTTTGATGAATTTCTCATGTGTGTGCTTGTAGTATGTTGTACGAAGTTGTGTGATAGATTTCTAATTTTTTAATGTTTCTATGGTGTGAAAAGGTTTTTTACAAACTGCAGAGGTGCTGCATAGTTTGGAAGAATTACTGTATAGGTCCTAGCGTTTAGTGCCATTTTCCTTTCAACTTGCTTCCACTTTGAATTGTTGCAGCTTTCACCATGTACTTAAGTGTTGCATCATATAAAATCATTGGCGTGCATTTCATCATATTCTGTTCCTCTCCATGCAGGATAATGAGTATATAGACTGAATTTTAGAGTAAACAAACATAGTGCATGATTGTAAGTGTTTAAATAGCTGGTCAGTGCACATAGGCGTGTATATACAGACAGAAACTGGTTAACTGTATGAAATGAGTGAATCTATGTACATTATGATGCTGTATATGCTTATTCATGTACCACTACAAAAAAAACAGTAAATTATGGTGGCAGCAGGTGCCTTTGTGCTTGTTAAACATTCAAGTATAATGGTTACTAAATGTGTGTATGGTAACGTAATAGTTACTTTAAATATCCAGCAGAGTTACTTGAACAATCAGTGGATGGAATAACCTTTCACAATTTTTTAATTTTGATATTGTATGTACCATGGTCATATGATGAATTAGTTTGCAGGACCCTCTTTGTATGGACAAAATGTATTCTTATGTTTTCAGTTCTCCAACATGTTTCAACACACCACATGTGCCATCATCAAGCTTATCATGATAACTAACATTCAACAAACAATTTGAGAGCTTTATGATAACAACTACTAAGACTGCCTGATGATGGCACGTGTGGTGTGCTGAAACATGTTGGAGAACTGATAATGTATGAAGAATACATTTAGTCCCTGTAAAGTTGGTTTTACAAACTAACCTTACATGTGTTATTGTGTATATTACAGATCTCCCTGATGATGACTGGTTGTGATTGAAACATGCAGGAGTTAAATAAGTGATAAATAGGATTGATGTGTACTTTGATGGTTTAATATTATATAATATTGCTTTCACTTGCTTGTGGCACTGAATGGTTGACATGCCTTCCACTTGCAAATCTGTTCCATTTCCATGAACTTGCATATTTTGGGCCCATTGTAAAGCTGGATATGTGTTTCTTTCTCCCCTGCTTGTCTGAACATTTGATCTCCCTGGTACTGAACTGATTTATCAGAATCAATCATTAGTACAGCATCATACTTCTGAAGCAGTTTTACATAAAGAATTTGTTCTTGTGATTATCAAAGAATGTAAAAGAAATATGTGGAAAATGTTGACATTCTGGTGCAATTAGTGATGTAAGCAGAGCTTTTTAGACACATATACATTCATACTGAACAACCTGTTAACAGTGGTCTCCCTGTCCATCTATACTCTTCTACCCATAGACAGTAAAGGAGAGCCAAGCCTCCTCCATCCTAAGGGTGAAATGTATTTCCAACATGCTGGATAGGTGTTCAGCCAGAGACCAAAGGAGTGCAGGCCCTTCATTTAGGATGTTTTTTGAACACAAAATTATGCCAAAGTTGTTATGAAGAAGAGCACTGTGTAATGTCAAACATGCACTTTTAAAATTTGAACATTTAAACAGGGCTGCAAATCTTCCTCTTGTGGTGGTGGTGGTGAGGAGGGTAAATCTGATTTTTTTGTGGCCCCACCAGTTCAGACAGGTATGAGCCACCCCTGTTATGAAATATTTTCTTTTAATTAATCTCTGTACATTATAGAATCTAAATCAAAAGTATAACTATTTCTGACTAAACGTGGAGAAAAGAATGTGTGAGTGGTGACAGTTCATAAAATTTTCCTCCAGTTTGTGTTGCCCACCTGTGCCTAAGTCTCCTACATGGTCTTTTCACATTTGGGTTTTCAAGAAAAATTCTTTATGCTTTTCTTGTTTCCCTCTGCACATGACATGCTGCACTGATTGTGTCTCTGTTACCTATTTCCTGTAACAACATTAAACTAGAAATATCAAGCCTTGAAGCTCCTAAGTATGTAACTTTCTCTTCTCCTTCCATAGTTCTGTTCTCAGTGGTTCTCCACTTCATGAGGTGTATTATTTTGTCTTAAGGTCATCTTACACTCGACGCAAATTCCGCCTCATCTATGCCAAAGTGATGAAGAAATCGCCACATGTTCATCGAAACAGTTCATCCTTCATCCGTTACTATGGGAACACAAATGTGACATTGAGTCTTCTGGCAGAAACCCTCCCAACATCAAAGGAGACTGCTCTGTTTGATTATCCATTCAATGAACTGCTTGTGAGTGCTTGTTTCATGCTTGCACTAAGAGAATATTATCTTGGACTTCCAATGACTATAGTGTTGTAACATTCTGTACTGTTTTAGGTAGGAAAACTGAAGATAGCATACTCTAGACCAAATAGTAGCAAGCATTCCTCAAATTTAATCTGGTCTTAACTTCTCAATAAATGTTTTTTGGTTTTGTTATGATTATTTACATATATTTTGAAAATTTTCACATTTTTGAAAGGCCTCTTGACAGTATTTGTATGTTGATTTTGTGCTGCATTCTAGTGATGTCACAAAAGGGTGATCTGCCAAAGAATTTGCTTGCTGTTTCAGACCTGGGCAGTGTTGACCAAGAGGCAGCAGATGGCTTTGCTTATGTGGCAACATGGTGAAGAAGCCCTAGCTAAAGCTCTGGTAGCCTGTAAGCTGTATAAAGCTATGGCCCATGAAGCAGCTGAAGATGACTTGGAAACAGAGATATATGAAGAACTGAGGAATTATGGGAAAGAATTTGAAAACATTGGTAAGCTGAGTTCATATCTTGGCCAATGAAACGGAGACAGTTTTGTGGATATGATTTAATAAGAGTATAAGATATTACCATTCAGCCATTTTGTGTATAGAAGGGCTTAAGAATGATTGCAAACAATACACACCCAAATTATGAATCTTTGTGACATTTGTGACATCAGCAGTGAAAACTAAAGACCAAGGTGTTCTGAGTAGAGTAGAGTAGAGTAGAGTAAAGCCTACTTGCCATGTTACACATATCATCATCATCAGCACCACCACCACCACCACCACCACCACCACCACCACCACCACCACCACCACCACAACTTATTGCTGCAGTGGCTGTTGCCACCCCAGCATTGTCATCGTGGTTGTTGTTGTCGTTGTTGTCATCGTCGTCGTCATCATCATCATCACCATCGTCATCATCGTCGTCGTTTTTGTCGTTGTCGTCGTTGTTGTTGTTGTTGTTGCAAATACTGTGTATGATAAATTTGTCACATGTAATCCAAAAAGATCACATTTTTGTCATTTTTGTAATTGTTAACTTAAAAACACTACTTCATGTATAATGTTTATGTATGTTTTTCATCTGTCTCCAAGCTGAATTTCACTTTCTTGGCTCCAGTGGATTATTAGTTACTGCCATCAAAGCAACAGCTAAATAATTTGTTGCATTCCTGTTTACTGTGTGATTGTTTTAAATTCTATATAAATGTAACCAACTTCTGTTGCATATTTTTCTAAGATCTATAAGCATACATCATTTGAGGATGCTGGGTATCGCTGGTGTTGTTCACAACTTGCCATTTGGAATGTCTGCTCTGTCGTGATTGTAGGGGATTAAAATATATGGTGTTGGGGTGACTTGCATTGGTCTAATGTTTATACTCGGGTTCATGACAATTGGTGGATCTGTTTCAAATTTGAAATGGGGGACATGAGCACATGCAGTACAGTGATCTCTGGACTGCTGTTTTTTTCCTTCCCTCTGAGTATGGGCATGTACAGTGAACCTTGCTGTGATTACTGTGTACATAATTGGTTCAGTAATTTTGTGCTTTTTTTAAGTTAGGAAATTTTTGCATAACGTTACAATTCTGACGTGTTTGCTCACTTTCATTGAATTGTTTTGAAAATTGTGACAAAAAGTTCATTGCAAGACCTGTGTTTCTTTTTCATCTACAGCTTTTTAAATATTAGCAAGTTATGCTCAAGGTGTGTTTGTCTGTCCTTGCTACAAGCACAGTAAGCACTTACCTGAATTTGTTACAGCTCTAGAGCTGCTGGACTTCTGCTACCGGCAGCATGATGACCAGACACAGCAGTTGTTGACATGTGAACTTCAGAACTGGAGTGGGCAAACTTGTTTGAGTCTGGCAGTGGCAGCCAATCACAGGGCTTTACTTGCACATCCCTGCAGCCAGATCATACTTGCAGACCTGTGGATGGGCGGTTTACGCACTCGCAAGAATACCAATCTGAAGGTACAGCTTTGAAGGAATTATTATCAGAATTAGATATGTGTATACCCAAGTAAAATTTAAGGAAATTGAATATGTTGTGTATGTCATCAGTTGCTTTTAAAATATGATCACATGTTTAGTGTATGTTCTTTCATTGCTGGTGTTCATAGTTGAAACACATACAATTAATTGGTAGCACTTTATTTTTTGTTTCATGCACAGATCTGCAAAGAAACTTAGAAAATTTGGAAAAGTAACAGTCTGGTAAAATGTGTTCTTGGAGGGACCAGTGATACCTCTCATGTCATGCTACACAGTGAACTGTCACTTCATTTGAAGGATGTTTCATAATTGATGTAAATTTGCACATTGACCTATGTAACATCCCCTCATTTTCAGTGACTTGTGTTGGATCATATAATCATGATTATCCAAACCATTGAATGGGATGAGGAGGATTACTTGCTTGGTTAGTAAGATCCTCCAATTTAAACCCTCCAGATGTATATGTCTTGGGGCTCATGAAGGAGCTAATGTGTGCACAAACAACCAACAACAAAAAGGCACTCCGTCAAAGAATTTTGGTTGCCACAGATGATATTTTAAGCAACCACTACATTTTTAATTATATTATTTCAGTAATAAATTGGGTGGACATTTGGACGGTTTTGTAGCATGTTTTGTTATTCAATAACATTCGCTTAATTTTGTATTGAAGTCATTGTGAATATTTTAACTAAAAACCCTTATTTGTGGTACATATTTTTTGTTACATTCAAACAGCCATGACTCCCTAAACTTTCTGAATTACTTTACTCATAATTGTTCGACTAATATACCATGGAAGTTGGCAGACCCTGCAGTAATTGCTCTATCTGAGAATATGGGTGATTTGTATCATGCTGTGCTGCCATTCTCTTCCCCTTCCACAGTTTTGTGACTTCTTGTATGTTTCTGGAGTATTCTTGTGTAAAACACTGAATCACACTCATCTTTGCATGTAAACATGACTGGCTCATTTTATTGTACTTTGAATCTTTTTATTTTATTTTATTTTTTTAATATCTGACCAGGCAGATATGTGTAGCATAAATTCATGTGTGTGGTTTTCTTAGTCTTTCCAGGTGAAAGCTGAGAATACATTGAAATATGCCTTCATTGTCTGCTTCCAAATCCATACCTGTTCACCATTTCCTGTCATCTACATCATCAGCCCATTGCATTAGCTGTTTGTTACATTACCTCTGAAGATAAAACAACATTATGACAACCCAAGACTGCAATGATTGTCTCTGTTACCATCCATGTAGTGTCTTTACAAGGTTTATAAACACAGCCACATTATATCACCTACTTCTTACCCACTACATATATTTATGCTACAGCAAGTATGGGTGCTGAGTATGTCTCATACATATCAGTACCAGAAAATTAAAAGAGATTACAAACACAGTTTACTTATTTATTTATTTATGTTTTTCTCTTTTCCAAAACATCTACACTGGTGCTGGGGCATACCCAGGGTTCTTTTCTGGGGTTAAAGCAGCTGAGGCATAAAGTTGAATACTCATCTCAATCTGGTGCCAAGATTAAGATTGAGTGGTGCTATACCTCCCGTATGTGCCTTCATGGTGTGGACAGTGACAACTTTACTTTTTATCTTTACCTAACTTACTCACTTATTTATATTATAATAAAGCTTTCAATAGCTAAACCTGCATAGTGTCAAATAATGGTGTGATTAATAAATAAAGAAGTGGAAGTGGTCATTGCCTGATTTGAGACTTAACCTGACATTTGCCTGTAGGTAATGAGGAAAACCACAAACACATTTCTGTCTAGATAGCTTTGTTAAAGATAAGCCAACTTGCTAGGTCAGAAGTTTCTTTCCAAATAAATAAAGTGGCTGCACTTGGCAGATTCTTCATGCATTAATGTACAGTAGAGTGAAAACAGCCATGGTGTACTGGCCAGTTAATGCCCATCACTCTAACATAATCTGTATTCATATTTAATAGATAAAGCAAAATGTGGGTGCTCTAGGTGATCCTGGGACTGCTGTGTCCATTCTACATTGCAAAACTGGAATTTAAATCAAAAGAAGAACTGCAGCTGATGCCCCAGACTGAAGAGGAACATTTGATTGGTCTTGAGGAAGAAAATGAGAGCATAGAGGGGCAGCCCACAGATTCTCATCACAACACAGATCCAGATGCCGAGGTAAGCTTGTGGACTGGCTGGGGAGAAAATAAGAACTGCTGCCAGCAGGGGCATTGTCATGGCATTATGAAGTTGATTGTGTCTGTCTGCCATCAAAACAAACCATTGTATTGTTTCTAGTGAAAGCAGTGAATGGTTTGATAGATTTTCATTAAGAAATGTATGCAGACATTTTGAAATTATTTGTATTTACCTCATACAAGCTTACAATAGTAATTAATAAAACCAGTCAAAATGTGTCATAAATAACATTGTAAACAAGTAAAGGAAGGTTTAATACAGTCCTGTAGTTTACAGGATGGTGTTCAACTAATCGTTACTGTATCCAGACATGTTTATGATTTCATGTCTTTCCAAAAATTTAAAGTTAACATGGTACATGCTAACTGATCAATGATATAATCAGTGTTAGCTTAGAATTTTAAGAATTTTGTAGTATTTATATATATATATATATATATACATAATAAATTTCATACTAATTGGATAGCATGGGCTGTCATCTGTATTACTCAACCAATAAGTTTAGGTCCTGTGAAGTGAGATATTTTTAAAAATAAATTAAGCCTTTTCAACTTTCTTTAAGTGATGTACTTGTTGGCCTCATTATTCTGTTTAATTGTCCAAAAGGGGAAAACTACCTGGAAAAGGATGAGTTGGTCTTGCGAGGTAGCATTTTAGCCTGTCACACTGTGTTACATAAATACCACCACACTGTAACCATGAATATAGATAGAGGCGGTAGGTTTCTCGTTAACACTGATACCTAGCGGTCATCTTAAACAGCATTACGTCCAAAAAGGTCACAGTCTTCATTGTTAGTGCTGTGAGAACCTCAAATCCCATACAGGACAGACAACACAGTTCTCAGACACTGTGATCAGAAGAAAATATATGATACTGATAAGATGGAAAATAGTAAAGAATAGACACAGACAACATGCATGGACACAATCAGCAAGAGTTCTGTTGTGAGATCAGAGAATAATAGAAGGCTGCATTTGAAAAAGACCTGCCATGATAGAAATATCAGTGCATGGCAGTGATTTAAATTGTCAACTGAACATTCATAGAGCATGAAGATTATACACATACACACACACACACACACACTATGAGTATCTTTTTGGATCAACCACTAATCTGCTTAGAATGACTGAGGGTATGCAGAGGATGCCAAATGTCATACTTTGACATAGGACAATACGGTATTTAATTGTTTTTGCATTATTTTACAACACCCTCCCAGACCATCACAGTTTAGGGAGATAAAAGTATTTGCAGTATTCAGTTCTGTCATCTTTGTATTTTGCTGCATCACCTATATTCATTGAGAAACAAAATGTCATATGCAGCATCAACATTCTACCCTGTTTCCAGGTATACCACTTCCTAAATAATTACCGTTTTGTAAGACAGTGTTTTTTGTGGAGTTATACATGTAATATTGTTACGGAAATTTCATCCAGAGTTGTGTGGTGATAACTGCAGAATTCCTAGTTGGCGTATTTGAGGGTGAATTGATGAATGTTGTTACAATTCAGTAATTAAGTTTGCTGGCTCCCAGACATCCATTGGATTGTCTGTCCTTCCACAAGGTGTGCCTTATAGAGCCTGAAGCCAGACCTTTTACAGTGGAGTGGGCAATGGTTGTCATGACAGTGACTTTTTTGTGCCCTTTGTCTTCATATTACATCATCGTAATCGTCATCATTAAAACTGAACATAGTCATGTTAGATCTCTTACTGACAACAAAGGTATTTGTGCAGGTTTCAAGACATAAAATTGACTGTGCCAGTTTCATTTTGTCTGTGTGGCACATTCTGCTGTATTTAGGTTTTTGGTTGAAATGAACTCACAATAATCAGTGTTAGTTGAGAACCCAACATACAAAACCTCAGAGTGTGATGTCTGTGAAATACCAAGTCATTAGGTATACCATTACCAGTGGCATAAACCTCCACATCCCACCACTAATACTGACTGTCAAGCGCTGAAATAAAAGGGTATTGTTTCATAATATGTTATGTAGACCCTCAAAATCCCACCCATGCTATCCCACCTCCAAAGGAAGAGTATGGCACATAAAGAGGATTAAAACTTAGTTCACATGTGCATGAATAATCTGAAAACTGGAGAGTCTAACACAGATAATTGGTTTTCTGCTAAACTTTTGTACCAGACTACATGTTATCGCATCTCAGAGGAGAGTAATCATGTACCTGTGTGATTACATCTGTAATATGTGCTGTGGCAGATGTACAGGAAATCTTTTAGTCCATCCAACAAACAGTTGTCTGTTGTAACCTAAGAAATGTACCATGCTAGATGCTGAGGTCGGGACTGTGAGTGTGCTTGTCAGTAACTTATGTAGTGTAAATGCAAAGTATGTGAAGCAAGCAGAGGGGCATTGGTTTAGGCATGTCTACCAATTTTTCATTTATGTATTGTACCAGTGATTTTCCCTAAATGTAAACAAATATTTATTATAAATAGTCAAGCTTTTGAATATGACCATGTATAAAAGCATTAAACAGATTAAATATTTCTTTTAGAAGAAGCCACGAAAGTTTAGCATCAGAAGCAAGCCAGCAAGCCAACAGGGTGTCAAGGTACTAAACCAGTGTGTCACATTCTTGTGTGTTTCTAATTGTTTTTACACAAAAATGGAATAAAAGAAGTGTGCACTTGATGTGATTTAAATCATTGGCTTGTTTAGAAGTGGGCAGATTGGACTAGCACAGAACCCTACATTTCTTGTCGTTAAGTTGTTGGATGGAGGGTTCTCTTCTTCATGTTGCACCAGTTATTCATTGTGAAGACCCATGGATTTTTATGCTTGTGGTTTGCTATGCTTTCCTCTCCTGTCAATGTTGTGGATGTTACAGTATTACAAAAAGATCTAGTTTTGACAAAAGCAGGTATCAGAGGGTTATACATATTTCTGTGTATTGCACTTTTATTTTTCAAACAGCACACTGCACTTCCACTGTCTCTGTTTTTATAAAGAATAATTGCTGTTCTCCTTATAAGAACTTGTAACATTTTTGTGATATTATACCGCTGTTATTTCTTTTGTAATCTCCTGTCGTACTCCCTTCATCTCACTTGTTAATCACACTTCAAGTAAGCATAGAAGTTTGTAAATTCTTACAGGAAAATCTGATGTGATAATTGAGTTTGAAAATAATAAGTCAGATTCTGAATAGAAAGTTTATCAGTTCTTCCAGCTGACATAATCTGTTGTGTGGATAGAAATCACAATTTTAACTTTTTATTTTATGCTGCTGCATACATTGGTTGTGGTAAGCAGTTGACAATTCCAGCATGAACCATTGAATATTATCGAAGGAAATAGTGTTTTTCATGCTGTACGATGTGATATAATGTCAGAACTTAAACTGTCAGTAAATTTAGATCTTTCTGTTAGGCCACAGCATAAATCTTTCACCTTAGATATGTACATAAACATGTGGTAGGTCTATGTGTTGTGGTGAAGTCATTATTATAACAATGTATGCAGCTATGTTTGTGAGTTCTGAATGTTAACATTGTCATTATGTGCACTTTCAGAATTGTTTGGCTATATGCACAATATCTTCATTAAAAATAAAACTTCATGTGGTTATGATGGTCTATCCAATAAGTAATTAAAACTATGTGGTAGCCAAATTTCTAAACATCTCACTCTCACATTTACAAAAATCATTAATGGCTGGTATTTGCCCAGATCTCCTAAAGTATCCTGTTAGACAACCATGTTTTAAGGAAGCTGATAAATCACAGATATCAAATTATAGACCTTTCTGTTTATTGACTGGCTTCTGTAAAATATTTGAGTTGCTCATTTTCCATAGATTAAAACATCATGTGGTGAGTAATAACATTCTGGCCAATGAACAGTATGGTTTTTGTGACATTGTTTCTACTGAAAGTACTATCTTTAGACTTATTGAAATGATTTTTAGTGTGTGGAATAATAAAGGATATATAATGGGGCTATTCTAATCTAACAAGGGCTTTTGCTTGTGTTGGTCATGAACTCTTGATTTTAAAGTTGGAATATTGTGGAGTAAAAGGCACTGTATTAAATTGGTTAAATTCTTATTGCATAATAGAAAACAAAGAGTTGTATTGCAGTTTGTCAGTTCACCTAATCTTCTATTGGACTGGGAAATAGTTAGACATGGTGTTCCTCAGGGATCTGTTTTGGGCCCATTACTATTCAACATGTATGATTTTCCTTGCATCATAAACGAAGTCTCTCATACCATTCTTTGTGCAGATGATACTAATATTCTTGTTTCTTCTAGTGATTTTAATGAACTAAATTCTAAATTAAATTCAGTACTACATTGTACTTTTAAATGGTTTAAAAACAAGCAGTTGGTATGTAACTTAAATAAGACACATATTGTAAAATTTGTTTCTTCTAAGCTTCTGACTTACCCATTACTCATTGCATACAACAGTTGAGCTCTTACAATCTTTTAAAACATCAAAATTCTTAGGCATGCATATGGACTGCCATCTAACTTGGAAAATGCATAGAGATAATTTATTTAAAAAATTGAGTTCATTTTGCTATATGTTGAGAAAATTATTACCCATTGTAAATGTACAAATGTTACAAATGGTTTATTTTGAGCATTTCTATTCACAAATCAGTTGTGGTATAATTTTCTGAGGTTTATCTTCATCAATGAGAAATGTTTTCATGATTAAAAAGAGACAAATTTGGATTATGCTGAGACTGGGTCCAAGGAGTTCTTGAAGAGAGGATGTCAAAAAATTGGATATTCTTACAGTTCCTTGTTTATATATTTATGCCTTGATGTTTATTTGCAGTGAAAAATCTTAATATTTGTCAAACTAACACCTCTGTTCATAGTATGAATACAAGGCAGCACAATAAACTGGGTATACCTTCAGTAAGACTTTCCTCAATACAGTGAGGTGTCTGCTGTTCATCTGTTATAATATTTAGCGGACTTCCACAAAATATATTTAAATGTCATAACAACATACATACTTCAAGTTGTGTTCCCCCCTTTTTTTTAATTCTACTTAACTTTATAAAGCAGATACATGAATGTTCATGTTTAACTTGTTTTATTATTTTGTAATGTGTATGTGACTTTGAACTATTGTGTGCTAATGATCATTTCTTTGTTATTTATCATGTTTCTTCTAATTTGATGTAATTTTGTAACTTATTGCTTTGACTTGAATGCGTATTGCAATTGAGTTCTGTTCTTGATGAATTCCACATTCAATCCGACTTGTGTGGATAATGGATCTGTGAATGTGTGTGTGTATATTACAACTTGTTTGCTGACTGGAAACTTATGTATACACATACATGGAGAACCATATGAAGTTACATTCCTGTGCGAAAGGATCTCATTTGTGATAACAAAGAAATTGTTAACTTATTTTAAAGAATTTCAACATTGGTATATTGTGCAAGATTTGAGGGTTTTATGGCAGTGGTTGGGAAGATTACTGCCTTTTGGGATATGATGCTTTGTAGCTTGGTCCATTGGCATTGTTTCAAAGGAACCCTGGGGGCAGCAGGTTCATCTGGAGTGTTGGCAAACAGTGTTATGTTCCAAAAGACAATCTTAATGGTCTGCTATGTTTAAGATTACTGGGTTTCTGGATTTGTCCATTGTCTGCTATTACAAAAAACATATTTCTAAAATTGGTTCTGTTTATATTTTTTTACAAAGAGCTAATTCCAGTCCCTGTGTCCTGTTCATAATACTGGACAATGGACAGAGTAATCCTTGAGATGTGTTTTATTGACTGATCCATTCTGCTGTGTTTTCAAACTCATATATTTGCTATAAAATGTCTAACAGTGACAACCTTCAGTGGGATTTCCTAAGTATTCCTTATGTTGCCATTGTTTTCATATCCAAGGCAGATGAATTTTGATGTGCAACATTTGAACCAGATGCTGTGTCAGTAGCTATTACATCTTGTTCTGTCTGTCCAGTATAAGTTGTTTCATGTTTTCCTATGGAGACCTGATGTAGTATACTGTTCAGATTTTTGCTAATACATAGCATTTTTATATGGCGGTATTAGTGTATGAAAGCACTTTACACTTGTTTATAAGTGTTATGTACACATAGTCATTGAATTAGTGACTTGCACACAGAGGACTTCAGGCACACATGGAGGAAAAGCACAATTATTGATGGTGGAATGATGTTTTAATGTGTTGATACAGGAATTCTGATTGTGGGTCTTTCAAAACTGAATTGAAAATTTCTTGTCATTTAATATTAGGGCTGTTGTGATATTAGTTAAGACAGATTAGAATAAAAGAATCCAGAAATTTGTGTTCACAGTCTTATATTCTTCATTGCTGAGGAAGAGAAACATTTTCAGTGCAGTAGGAAAAGTTGCCAAATGAAACTGTCATGCTTAATGTGTACCTTGTGTTTGTAGTCACTAATGCGTAGCATCAGGGGACTTGCAAGACCTGGTGGTTAAAGGTTAAGATGCTGGGTTGTCATTTAGTGGATTCTGAGTTCGATCTGTGGCCAGAATTTTGTGCTCATTTTTGTGCCAACATACCGAAAGTTTCATCTTTAGCAAAGATCCCCTTCCCAAGGTTTAAGAGTTGTCTGCTAACCACCATTCTAATGAGTAACAGAATCTACCCTGTGGGTGTATCCACCCCAGGAATGGATTCTGCAACCTTTCCTAGGGGAGCAGAGGCAGAGTGGTCAACACTGGCCACATATGTTGATACTAGAAATCATCCAACCAGTGTGGGGCTTCATTGACCTCTACTTGGAGACTGGCATGTGCTTGTGAGCCAACACTAAATGTGTACCATGCTGTGTTTACAATAAAATCTCAGCTTCAAAACCAGTTTATATGAAGTGAAGGGTTATCTTCTAGGACTGGAAGTAATTTTTCTGTGAGATACCCTGACTGTTTTCCTTATGTTGCAGGCTTTAATTTCTCAAGGTATGAAGAACACTATTATTCAGGAAAATGGGAAAGTTGTAATTGAAGGTGATGATATGAACCAACATTTTCATTTGCCTTTGGATTATTTTGATGGGAAAAACAATCGACCTTTGAGACTCAGGAAGAAACTATATGAGTTCTACACTGCGCCAATAACAAAGTTTTGGGCACACTCTGTAAGTGACTCTGATATTTTGCTGAACAATTTCTGTTTCATTGGCATGATCCATATATTTTTGCTTAAACCATAAACTGAATAGACATTTGTAGCAGCTTTTATACCCATCAAGTGTATATGGTTTGTAGTTACTGGTTTATCGATTGACAAACATTGTATGATTCAGAGGTGAAGTTACCAAAATTATTCATGTTCTAGTTGTTGAAACATCTGAAAATATTCAGTTATAATATGTAATTGAACTACTGAACCTTACTATTATTGATTGCATTTCAGATTGCATACATTGTCTTCTTGATAACTTTCACATATGTGGTTCTGGTGAAGACGGATGTGAAACCTTCATGGCAGGAACTGTACACGATTGCTTATATATGCACATTGGCTTGTGAGAAAGTAAGAGAGATAGTATCCTCAGAGCCAGTCGCCATCAGGTATGACACTGTTTCCTTTGACTTTATGCTGTGAAGTATGATACCCTTTGCATGTATTGATCATCCTTTCTTTTGTTGCAGCCACAAGCTTTCAGTGTGGACGTGGAACATGTGGAACCCTTGCGATGCTGCTGCTATTATATTCTTCCTCATAGGGCTGTGCCTGCGTCTCCGCCTCTCCTCAATGCAAGTTGGTCGCCTTATTTTCTCTGTTGATATTATATACTGGTACCTTCGTATACTGAACATCCTGGGTGTGAACAAATATCTTGGGCCACTGGTCACAATGATGGGCAAGATGGTCAAGAACATGATTTACTTTGTTGTTCTCCTACTTGTGGTGTTGTTAAGTTTTGGGGTAAGTCGCCAATCAATCCTCTACCCTGACAAAGAGCCAAGTTGGTTTCTGGTTCGTGAAATCTTCTTTCAGCCATATTTCATGTTGTATGGTGAAGTTTTTGCAGATAGTATTGACCCTGCATGTGGTGATGACCCTGGTTTGGAAAAGTGTCAGATGGGTCACTGGATTACACCTGCAGTAATGGCAATGTACCTACTTGTGGCCAATATTCTTCTCATCAATTTGCTCATTGCAGTTTTCAATAACATCTTTAATGAAGTGAATGCTGTGTCACATCAAGTTTGGATGTTCCAGCGTTTTACAGTTGTCATGGAGTATGAAGAGAAACCTGTATTTCCTCCGCCACTAATTGTGCTATGCCATGCATTCCTGTTGCTCAAATATTGCCAACGTAAAGTTCGTGGTGTCCAAGATGTGTATGACAATGCCTTGAAGCTATTTTTGGATCATGATGACTTGGAACGTCTGTATGATTTTGAAGAAGAGTGTGTGGAGGGTTACTTCCGAGAGCAAGAAACAAAGCTAAACATGTCAAATGACGAGCGCATCAGGAACACAGCTGACAGGGTAGAAAACATGTATCAGAAGGTAGAAGACATTAATCAGAAAGAAAACAATCAGACCTCAGCTATTCAAGGTGTTGAGTTTCGCATCAGAAAACTAGAAGAACTCACTGACCAAACACTATCTCACCTGGCAGTTATTCATCGGTTTATGGCAACTCATGTTCGAGATCCTTTGTCAGTGTCAGAGATACCAGACCTCAGATTATGTGGTGAGAGAAAGCGACTGTCTAGTGACAGATCTGATGATAAGGCGTTTTCAGAAACATCTGATCATCCAGAAAAGATTCAGCTTCTGCCTCTGTTCAGCAGGGACCGAAGAAGGCCCACGCGCTCTCTTACTGAAGTGAGACCTGATTCATTCCTGTTCAGTGATGGTTTCCAGCTGCGGCTAGATGATGATACCCGGTCCATAGATAAATGTCCCCCCACGTTTGAGGAAGAAGGACCAGAGGAAGAAGGGGAAGAAGGTGAAATTTCAGACCTGTCACAGCCCATCAGGAAGAGGGTACCACGCCAGCTTACCAAACAGATGAGTATGTCACGGAATTCTCTCTCAGAAGCAGCAGACAGCCATTCAGGAAGCAACGGAGAAGGCGCTGCAGATATTGGAGACAATCAAGGCAACAAATTATCATGTGAGTTTTTCAGAAGAAACTCTTCAGATTACCGACCAGATAGAAGAGACTCCTGTACCAATAGTAACAGAAAACACAGCCTTGACACTGGTGATGATTCTGAAAAGGGTAGTATAAAGCAACGTCCCCCTACATTGACACGACGACAGGTCAGCAAAACATATTCTGAACCAGAGAATGCCATTGGACCCAATTCCCAAGAAGAAAATGAGTTCCCACGGGCAGCTGTGGTGGAACGTAGTGTGACATGGGCAGAACCCCGAATAACTGTGATACCCCCCACTACCAAGTCAAACCGTGCAGTGTTGCTGACTATGCATTCAGAATATACAAGCATCACAGATGAGTTAGAAACAATGTGTGGCCTTCTTAGTCCTCCACACACTCCCAGATTATTGTCACCACCAAGACCTGGTGAGAACAAACCACCCCGAATTCGCCACGCATCAGAGATGTCTAACCCTGAGATGGCTCTTTTCCTGGAGAAGGAACATTTGCGAGATGCTGAAGAGAATGACTATCAACTTATGGAGACATTGATACATCAACATGTGGACCAGCATGATGAAGAGGAGGCTGCAGACTGTAGTGCCTTTTTCCTCAAAGTGACCACTGAGATGCCTGAGTTCCGCAGTCGTTCTCTTCGCCGCAGTAGTGCCATTGAAGTCTCCACACCATGCACACATGGTCCACCAGCTGTCTTCTGCACTGACACAGATGCCCAGCATTTTCAGGTTCTTCATGCTGATTCCAGACCTGAACAGGCAGCAGGATTAGGGACTGACACAGCAAGTGGTGTGCACACATCAGAAACCACATGCTGATTTGTAAAATAAGTCTTGTCTTAATGATCGTACTTATCCATGTTCCAGCAGCCACCACATAAGTGGCCTTATCATTCTGATGACCAAAGTGAACATATTCTGGCCTAATATACCACAACCTTTATTTAGTGGTAAGGACACATAGTTAATATGTGTTTCATATGAAAACCCTGGAATTCCATAAGCTTCAGTGATGTGGCATTAGAGTAGTTGTAAGAGAGCTTTAATTACTTAATAGAGTAGAAATATTCGGTAAGTTGGGACGAGAGTATGTGGGTTTATATTGCCTGTATAAACTGAACAAATTTTCAGGGCAAATAGACTGAAATTTAGTTAAGGGTTGTCTCTTGCATTTGTTGTGTAAAATATTTTCTTGAATATCGACTTCAGTAACGTTAATACATTTGAATGTCAGTTTTATGACCACACGCATATGAATAAAAATGTATTCCCCTGGAAAGGTTCTTTCCACTTGCTGTGCTGTAAAAGTTAACAGAAAGCAGCAGTTTCACAGATGGATTTTTGTATAAATTATGAACCTTAATTATCATGATACACAAATGTCTTTTTATTTCCTTACCTTAATAAGACTTTACTGATTAGTTTTTCTCACTTTTCTGACAATGGATCTCATATACAGTTAGCTCAACAATGATGCAACTGACTTCCCCAGGAAGATTATGTGCGTTTGTACTTCATGATGGCTTCAAATCTCACATAATATGTGGCATATACAATAGGGAGATCATTATGGCTTTAGCTGTCCTGAGAGGAAGCAATTTTAAGATTATTGTCTAGAGGATAACACAAACAAAAGTGATTCCAAATCTTCTAGTTTGAAGTAGCATTTGTGGTTTTATTCTGATGTGTCTGTAATAGCATAAGGTTGTGAAGGAGCTTTTATAGTGATTGCAGAATTCATATTAATGGAATATGCTTCATCCACTCTTTGTGGTGATATTCAATACAATAAATTTTATATTGTCATTTGTTGTGATACAAGATGCAGTGATATGTACAGAAGAATGAAAGCAATAGACATTACATACTTAGTATTTTAGAATTCTGTAGATATGTCATTATAATATACATTGCGCAGAACAGAACGTTCTTTCATTGTAAACACCAATCACTGTATTTCTTTCTTAAAACTTTTTGAACTTAAGGGGACTTTGATAATTGATCCCGTAACTGGCATTGGATATCAGATTTATACATCTTTTCTGTCCTAATGTTTGGAAAAATTAAAACGTGCATATTATATATAACACTGGTGGCTCATCAAAATACCAAAGAGGAATAACTGAACACATGAATGTTTTACTTATTTGTAGGCCTCAACTGCTTCTGTTAAAGGCTTAACCTCCATTCTGTACAGTTTGGAAATGTGTGGTGATATATGTTATCTATTATTCAATATGAATGTGATATGTTTTCATACATATTTTTAACCAGCAGCCCAGGGTGTGAGAGTAGCTCTACCCAGAGTGTGGTGATTCTTCACATCTCCATCTCAAGATGTAAATAAAACCTATTTCCAGAAATCCATGGTTTCTATATGAAGAACTACGGTGATGATTGAAGTCAAAATAAGAAGCTTTATGCAACTATGCTTTGCTCATCTTTCTTTTATGTGTATGGGTTAAAAGTGTGTGTGTGTGTGTATATATATATATATATTTCTTAAAGAAGATGCAATAATCACAGGTTCTTGAAATGACATAGTAAGGAGCTGCTGGCATTTTGTATGCCTGTGCAGATTGTATTTATTTGTAGTTTCTTTCATGATGTAATTTGTGCTATGCAGTTGCATTATGGATATAGATCTGAAGACCAGGGCAAGAATTCATAGTGTGTTTCATTGCTGAAAACACAAATGGGAAGAAATTATTGCATTATTTTATGTGTCTGGGAAGGAATGGTTGTGTACCATATTTCTAATGCTTAGCTTGAGATTTCTGTGACTTATTTTAGATGCATATGTAGTAATTGAAACAATATCATAGATATGAATCTGATGTCTACTGTTTACAATGTATTTGACAATGTGAAATGTGCATTTTTTTTACTGATGAAGCCAGTCTTGGTGCAGCGTCTGAGAAGAGTAGAGTGGAGTGTGTATCTCAGAAAACTGTGTTCCTAAACTAAGTACACATTAATGTGATGGAAAATATCTACATGGATATACAACAAATTTAAAGGAAAGAAACGTGTGTGTAGAGTAAACCACACAAAAAGAGTGGAAATGAAATATAACAGATTAATGATATGATGGCTCAATCTTGTGGATAGTTTTTGTTTTGTAGTTTGGTAAAACAATTTGTTGCTTACTTGTGAATGGTTCGCTCAATTTCCCATGTCTTTACTTATAATGGAACTAATTTTCATTGAATTTAAGACCCAGGATTAATTTCTAAAATGTACAGTATGAAATCATGGGTACAGCAGTTATTCACTTTCAGCTGTTCAGTTTCTCTGGGACCATACTTATTTTGACAACTGGGCATTCCACATGTGATTTCTAAAGACTGATGAACACAATTTTGACACTAAATTTGAACAGTTAAATCTGACTGTAGGATATCACTTTATGATTCAGTAGTATCGTGTGTTTAAGTTTCACACAGAACATGGTGGGATGAAGTATATAACTGATGAGAAATAGTGTCCTATCATTTTCTTAATGGAATGTGGTGGCCACAATGTCTCTAGTCTCTTGTCTTCTCATCCTCTCACAGCCTAACCTCCCCAGTTTCTTCTAAGTGACCTCTTTTCACTAGTACAGGTTAAAAGTTGTAGAATTACACTTCAATCCTGAATGTGCAATGAACTAACTGTTGTAGTGACTGCACATTGTCTCATTCATTATCTAGTAATACAAAATTAGATAAAAAAAGTCTTTCTTTTGGTAAGTTTTCCCATTTTATCTTTTCACAATTTATAGTGATCTCTTTGTCTTCTCATATTCAATCCTTAGTGTGATGACTAGCACTCCCCATCATTTCAGTTTGGAGCACCAACAATTGTGAATGCCTTGGCCTATAGAATTAATTTTGCTGAGACATTTCTCAGTGCATATATTGTCCTTCCATGGTGATTCTGATGGACAACCAAAGTTTGCAGTAGGTCAATAAAGAGTTTTTCTGGCCTTGGCTTTCAAAATTTTGTAGGTCCATTTTCCAAGTTTCACACAGTATTTTTAGAACATCGCCCATTTCAGTACATTGAAACATGTCTACACTAAACAGTGTTTATCTTATAACTGAATCCAGTACTGTGTAATCTTGGCATTTGGCAGTGTCATTAAATAACATACTAAATGCTTTTTTATCTGAAACAAAATGACAGCTTCTTACCAGAAGCATAAAGTCACCAGAAGCTGCTAAAGGGGAGGAAACTACAGGAGACTAGAGAAAAGTGCATGATGAGGAACATCATAATTTATACATTGTGCCAAGTAGTGTTCAAATGAAGTAGGATGGGAAAAGCAGGGCACTTACATTATGCATAGGAGAGAAGAAAGTGCATATAATGTTATGGTTAGAAAAGTGGCAGAAAGGAGACCACTTTGAAGACCTGGACATAGATGGGAGAGTAATATTAAAATTACTCATAAATATGTGATGAAAGTATTATTATTACATTTATTGCTCATGCATTCAGAAAAGAAATGTAATGCATGCCCATAATGAACAGCCTTAAGAAATCGATGGCAGTTCAAGTATGTCATCAATTGGTCTGAGAACAAAGACTTCATTTTAAAAGCAATAACACCACATACTGGTATTTTATTTTATTTTATTTTTAGTGGGTGACTACTTGCCTTTCTACATTTTTCTAACTTTTCACTTATTTGTACTCACATGTGATTTAACAATGTGATGCTCTATATAACTTGATGGGTGGTTGAAGAAGATTAATCAACTTCTGCTCATCCTTCCATGTATCACTGTCACACATTCTACATTGTATGTAAAGTCCTTAAATAGTGAAAATGTTGGAGACACTTGTATGTTGCATCAGCATGATGAAACATTTTTCATCAGTAAAGTGTCTAGTCTCTCTCCATTGCACTATTTGGTTTTGAATATCTGTACACTTCTTACTTATCTATTGTAAATCTGCATCTAGTAGTACTTAATTTTCTTGATTATTGTGTTACTGCGGCTGAGAAAGCTGGCTCACTTGAATCTGGGAGGCAAATAGTTTGAACCCAGCTAGTTTGGCCACCATTTTAGGTGACTACTGTATCAGTTCCATAAAACAGGCAATAATCACTCCTCTCTTTGTGTGTTCACTATCCTATCATTGCTCATCCAGCACTTCATAATGTTTGTATTGAATATAAAAAAATTCATACTATCTACCTACTGTCAAATCATAAGTATTTTAAGTGCACATTAAAAAAACTGGTAATCTTAATATTAATTCATAACCATTATTTTAACATTGGTACTGTGCATCTTTATTATTTGTTTAATGAACCAACAAATGCACAATTGATCAACAATTTATTACACTGCCCCAACATGTTTCGACACTGTTGTGTCATCTTCAGGGAGCTCGTAGTCAGTGCCTGCTAAGTTACATAAGTAGGTGAATGCAGTATTGGTGATACATTTTAAAACTTTACATATGTTTTGTTGTCAATACTTAAAGTCATTAAAAATGTTAAAATTGCTCTAGCTATAATAATATTATTTTGTCGTGGAATTCTTAGGAAGTACTCTGTTGTTGCCATATATACAATCTATAATAGAGAGGGACTCTATTAACAGGTTTATAAACGTTATATCATGGAAATGTAGAGTGTAGTTATATCATTTTAATTTTAATGATGGACTCACCTGTCTCTTAGTGCTGTATGTACTGAGTCTGAGTGTTGTCGAATAGTGTGATGTTCTGTTACATTGCCTAGGGTGTATAGAGTGTTGGGTTCATTGGTCTTCTGCTTCTCGATCAGTAAGTTCTGTTGTTGTAGTACCTGCATGTAGAAAGACTCCCACCAGTTCATCATCTTACCTTCACCACATGCTTGTAATAATTGTATGGTATGTTCCAGACTGCCGTATTCGTGTCTGTTATTGATGATATGTAATGTGTATGCTGAGACAGGGATGTTTGTCCTTATATATCGTATATGTTCATGGTAACTTATTGCTGTTGATCTACCAGTCTGGCCCATACTTGTTGCATATTTTGCATTGTAATCTATATATTCCACTAGTCTGTTTTGTTTTGTGGTGATCTGTCACGTAGTGGTTTGTATATGGTGTTACATGTTCGAAATGCTATGTTTAGGTTGGTGTGTTTGAACAGGTTGATAACTTTGTGTATGAGTGGGCTATGATATGTAAATGTGATCCATTTCTTTCTTTGTGTTTGTGTGGGAGTATTTCTTGCCTTTAGTGTTTTGATTATTTTGTTCTTTAAATTGTAGCTATGAATAATGGAAAACCATTATTCATAGCTATGGTACAGATAGTGTCCCATTCTTGCTGTCTTGCTTGCCTTGTGATTGGTGTAGATAGCATTCTTTTTATATAAAAGTTGTAAGCTGCAAGTTTGTGTTCTAATGGATGGTTGGACGTAAAGTGTATGGTAGTATCTGCTGCGTGGGTTTTCTCTAAATCCTTATTTGGAGGTTGTTGCTTTCTTTGTGTATGGATAGGTCTAGATAGTTTATGATTTTGCTTTTTTCTGCTGTTTGTTTACATTCTAAATGTTTGTGTGTACTGTTCATGTAGCTGGTGATTAGGTCTTCATTGATTTTATTCAGATCAAATATGGTTATGATGTAATCTACATATCTTCTATAATATGTTCTTTCGTGCGTTTCCGTCCAGTGTTTGACCATCAGTTCCTCAATATATTGTAATTACATTTCTGCTAGGGTGCATGATAAGGGTGACCCCCATGGCTGTGCCTTGTGTCGGTTTATAATATTTGTCATTGTACTGAAAATTATTCTGATTTAGTACCAATTTTATGAGTTCTAAGATTTGTTTTGTTATTGCATTCTGATTATTGTATTTGTCTAGCCAAAATTTGGTAATGCAGATTATATTTCATACCAGTAAATTAGCATATAGGTCTTTTATGTCCAAGGTGGTTATCTTGTGTTGATTATTGATTCAGATGTTACTTAGATCTTGCACTACCTCCATTTAACTTCTGGTGGCATATGTGTATGATAATTTTATTAGTTTAAGTTTTTTACTAAGATATTTGGCCAGCTTATAAGATGGTGCTTGTATGTTATTGATTATTGGTCTGAAGGGTTTATCTTCTTTGTGTGTTTTGATCAAGGCATGAAGTTTTGGTGCCATGGGTTTCATTTGTAGTAAGTATTTTTGTTGGTTTTTGTCTATTATTGCATTGCATGTGCGTATTGTTTGTTGAATTTGTTTTTGAAATGATTTTGTGGGATCTTTGCTTATTTGCATTATTTGATTCTCTTGTATGAAGGTATCAGTCTTTTGTTTTAATGTGTCTGTATGGTTCTGCCTTTATCAGCTTTTGCTATCATGAGGTTGTTCTGTACCAAAAGAGTTTTTATTTGTTTTAGATTTTATTGGTGTCTTTTATATAGTATGTAACATGTGTCTGTGTCAGCAGTTTGTTTAATTTTTCTCATCGTTAGGTACCTAAATGTGTTCTACATTGTTATGTCTGAGTGTCTAATAGCATTATCTGTCTCTTTTATTAATGTGTTAATGAACTGTTTTGGGTTCTTCTCTATTGCATACCCGAATCCTAAGTTTAATGTATTTATTTTATCGTTATTAAATTTTATGTGTGTCAAGTTTACCAATCTTGTATGGAATGTGTGTTTTGTTGCTTTTTTGTTATTGTCATTGTGAGTTTCATGTTTTTGTAGTGCGCCCAGTTTTTTAATTGAGATTGTGGTATATGGAGTCCATTATTTTGTCTAATTACGCATCAGTAGTTTTTTGTATATACTGCCACGTAACATTCCAATATTTCATACATTCTAAGTGGATTTGTGCAATTGTTCATTTAGTTTTTGTTTTTTACAATACAAAAATTTGATATCTTGGTTTATTCTATATCTGGTTGCTGATATTCTTGTGTTCCTGCTTGGTCTGTTGACAATGATTTTGATGCTGAGGCATTTTGGTGTCATTTGCTTGGTCTTACATATTTTGTTAAACCAAATTGCTGCATTCATTTAGGGGCAGTGTAATAAAGAGCAGTATAATAAATTGTTGATCAGTTGTGCATTTGTTGGTTCATTTTACAAATTCATAACCATGTATATGGTTTTGAGGACACAAAAATGTCCATAAATTATCTCATTTATAGATGTTGATGTGAAATGTATTGTTGAAGGGACAACAGAAACCATGCTGTCATTCAATTTTTTTTAAGTACATGCTTTGTGTTGTCTCTTAATACACATGAATCTTCCAAGCAGCACTTCTTATCTCTCTGTGATACTACTCCAAGTACTGAATTGTTGTACATTAGTAATGTGGTACTACAGTATCATCCAATAAGGATGGACACCAACATTGTCTGTGTTAAGTTCTTACTGGGTTGTCAGCAGTGTATAGAGCTATGTATACAGATGATTCTGACATGTGTGTTTAGGACAGCTGTTTTATTACTGGATGAAATAATGTACATGACAATCATTGTTGATGTGGACCATTTGGTGCAGTGAGGGTACAGTGGATTTAGAGAGCCACTTGAATCAAACAGTTTAGTGGCTAGTGTGTAGGCTGGATAGCTGGAATTTGGGGTTTAATTTCCAGATGGGACAAAGATTCTTCTCTTTGTCATATCTAGATTTGCTGTGGGAATCCCCCTCTTCCTATACACTGTGAAGTCTTTATCTTTTCCCAGATATAAACTGGCCAGGGGTGACATTAACTATTCACCTTCATCACCTTCCTCTAGTGCTCAAGGTTAATAAGCGTCAGAGCAGTATTTTCACAAGCACGTCTAGGCTAATAACAGTCCTTTGTCACTCTGTTCAGGATGGGTTGTGTGAAATTAAAAGGTACAAAATATTAGATGACTTAACTAGAAAGTGTCAGCCCCATCAGAATCTTCATTGTGTGTACCTGATACCAGCCATTTCTCTTCATTTTTTCGTGGTTTTGCTCTGCCATAAACATCAAACTATCTGCTTTAGATCTCCATACCTCTTCTCTTACCAGATTTGCTTTTAGATATTCTTCTCCAATTTTTCCTCATTTCCTGGCAGAGGTAGCTAAATCATCTGCTCCTAACATACCACACAGTTTCCAGTTGTGCATAAAAAACCAGCCAGTTTGATTGTTCATAAGTGTGCACTTGCATATCTTTGACCAATCAATCTTCCTCAGTGATTTGATTGTACGCATCTCAGATCATGTTGCATTGATTGCTTACAAATGGTGTCAGCTTATATTGCATTTGTCTCGGTATGTTTTTAGCTCATTATCAGAATGCTGATGAAAATCATAAGTTAGTGATCCCTATCAGTACTTTGAAAATGTAACAAACTGTCACACGGAAGTTAAGAATAGTTGAAATCTGCAGAATGTTTGGCAATAATCAGTAAAGAATCTTTTTTTTCATCATATATCCTACATAAGAATGTATCTAAAAATTTGATATTATGTCTTTTTATATGATGTGAAAATATGTGTTGCAATGTGAGAGACAAAAAACGTTAAGCATGACATAGAACGGGAAGGTGGAAGATAATATTTGTTCATAGTTGAGTCCGAAGTAGAGAGGGCTGTGCTTGCTAGCACCAGGGAGGAAGGCATAAGAAACAGCATAATGTTGGGCTTTGTAATTTGTACTTTACAGAAAATGTTATTAGAGTGATTTGGCAAGGCAGATCGTATGCAAGGAAAGAACAAGAAATGCTGCAGTGTTTTGGTTAGTGTGAAAGGAAGACACCACTTTAGAGACCTAGATACTCATGGGAAGTTAATGTTAAACTGGATCTTACCAAAGACAGGGTATGAGAATGTGGACAAGGGATCATGTGGCTCAGGACTGTCCATCTCAGACACTGTACTGAACTTGTGAGTTCCATATAGGACATGGACTTCCCTGACCAGCTGAGTGACTCTTAACTTCTGTATAACTGCTCCATGGAATCCTTAACATCATAAACAATTAATTCCACTGTTCTCTTCACCATTCTTTCCTTAGTTTGGTCATAATTGTTTTCCTCTCCTGTGGCAAATGCTAAACACCCTTCCCTTTCTTGTTAAACAGAAGTCCAGTCTTTAATCCCTGTAGCAAATGATCTGGCCTGTCCTTGTTTGAATTGTTAAAGGTCATATTTCAAATTTTTATCTTATGCAGAATGTCTGCAGTAATTCAAGCCAGTAGTGATACTTGTGTAATTTAGAAGCTTTACATATATCTTTATGTACTGTCATCATGTTGTTGTGTATTGGCTTTTAACTGTTTCATATCAACTCACCAAAGTGCATAATGCATAAAAAGTCTGAGTCTGTTTCTACTTCTCTTTACATGAATATGTACATATTCTTTACCCTATTGTACACATAAATATATTCTCTGTATTTAAAAATAAAATTTAATTCTTTCACAAAGCAAATTGCATTTCTTGTATTCTCTTCAGGCACACTGTATATCTCTGCTTTCTCACATTCCTTGACCCTCGACAATGGACTGTGTTCCTCAGAAACATAGGGAAATACTCACACAGTGTCACACCGCAGATGACCTGAATATTCATAATACATCTAATTTACATACACAGTACAGGCCTGCTGGTCAAACATGATGTACACCAGGTGTGTAGCTACGGTGGAGCAAGTGGTGTGGCTACCCTCGGCAGAGGGGCCAAAGGGGTGGCAAAATGGACATGTTAAATTAAAAAAAGATTTCTGTGCTCAACAAATTTCGAATTACTGAACCAAATAAAAGGAAATTCAATAAATAATTATTTTTCAAAATTAGTAATTTCTGTCATGGGTGGCCCTTTTTTATTGCTTTCCCCATGTATCAAAAAACCTACCTATGCCACGGATGTAAACACAGGGCCAGCATAAAGTAAGTTCACATTTCTAAAGTACATTATCTCCAACAGTACCTGCCACTTTCCAAAGTGATGATGATATAAAATTACAATACAAGATTACCAGCAGTCATTATGCAAACCATACTCAGTATCTCTAACAGCTGTTTAGAGCCGGAATGCAAAGCACTTTTCATATAAGGGCTAAAGAACAGAATTACTGTTGTCAGTGGTGTACATTAAGATTCATCAGACTATCTTTAACAAGAAGCAAATTCACAGAAAATTTGGAACAAAAGACTCAACAGTAATCATTTTATAGTGGAAGGGCTAAAATATATTTTTAAAGGTATTAATGTGAAAGTCACACCTAATTTGAACAATGAGTCTGCAGTGTGACTCTTAAGTGTTACATATAACATGAAATTATCACTGTAACCAGTCAAATAACTGAAGCGAGATGTTCTTCCATTAGGAGGTTCTATTGTTTTGACCTGTTAAACTTTGTTAGGGATGAAGTCTTCTTCAGACGTTTAAGTGCCTTTTAACAAACAAGTACAAGTACAAATTAGTGCCTTGCACCACAAACTGTGGTTCTTATTCTCAGGAAGGCACTCATAAACACGAATCTGCTTTGCATTTTGCTTGCAGTTCCACACTGTAATGGAGCCCAACACATTCTATGTATTATGTAGGTTCACCTTCTTCATATGATGCTTCAAAACGGCTAAAGAACGTCGTTTTTTGCAGTTAACAAATCTCCTATGAAGTGCAAGGAATTTGAAATTGTCATAGCAATTATACACTCTACTGGGATGAGACACCATAATCACACTTTGTGTAAATCTACATGACTCTCCGTCCACGAAGACCTGCTTCCTTCACCTACCTCGGCAAACGTGGTAGGGCCAAGATTTATACACACCGTAGGTGGCAACCGTAACATTTGCCGAAACACTGGGAATTCATTCTTCTATGCGGCCACCCACCCAAAGCCGACGAAAATTACGCGGTCACTTCAAGTTTGTGACGTAATGGTCACGTGCCAAAGTACCATATGTCCGGGAGTGCCACACGATGGTAGGGCTATGTTGACTTTTTTGGAGTGAGGGGGATGTGAATTTTCGTTTAGGATTTTGTGGCAAACCTGTTTGTTGGAGTGAAGAACACACCTCTGCTTCGCGTCTGAGCGTAGTTTGATATTTTTATGTAATGTTTTCCATTTTAATTGTTTGAATCTCTCGTCCTAGGGCAAAATGGCGAAGTGGGAAGGCTTCTCTGAGGAAGACATAAAGAAAGTCCGAGCATGTGAACGCTTCGTAGAAGGTAATGTTCGTAATTTTAGAAAAAGTATACTATAGAATTGGTAACTTGACAGAAAATGAATTATGCACTACTTTTTGGGGAATCAGCTTGTAGAGATGAATTTGGGTCATTCGACAGACGTGCACACCCAATCAGGAAGTGATAGTGCGCCTTCAATGGGTAGAGCACTGTTTCGTAGTCTTGTTAGATGATTTGGTGGGAGGAAAAGGGAGTTAGCAGTTGACACATCGGGGCGACTAAATTTTGTTCGCTGACGCCATATGGTTTGAGCAAAATTACTGCAATTTTTTCCTTTACATACAAAAAAATGTGTCAAGTTCCCAATTGCCGAGCAGAAAGCGCCAAATAGCATGAATCACGGGTCACTCCAGATTGTGGGTCCTCAGTATGGTACTGGCTTAATGTCACCCATGTGGCGCCCAGAATTTGGGGGTGGCATGTATATTTCTGGGAATATTTGTTGGACCCTCCGGTGATAACTGTGAATGAAACTGCACAGATGTGTAATGTTAAGACATGACTGCTGTATAAAATGGAAGTCAGCTTTCACCCACATCAGGTATCTTTCGGAACATAAAATCACCCAACCTTTAGCTGCAGATTTCAAATTGTGCACAGAAGCTGATTACAAAAGTTGCTGAAAGTACAAGGTAAGATGTCACTGTATACTGAAGCTTTGAGTCAGCTGTCTGTGTTGCTTCTCAGTAGTGGCATGTTCTTATCATGACTGAACCACTGGAACTGATGTGTAACAGAATAAAATTTGATATCAGTAATTGCCATGTTGAAGCTTTTATGATGACTGAATGCAGTGTGGTCTCTTGCAAAATCTTTTCCACAGGGAATAAGTTTTCAGTTGAATCTTGTTCCACACTCTTGCAGGTGATCTCTTGAGTGTACTGCATTTTGACTTTTGTTGTTCTTTATATGGGTTTTTGTTTAGAAACAGTAGCTCGTCTGGCCACGATTTGTTTGATGTTTGAAATTTTCAGTATTAAAATATACCAATTGTCTTAATCTTTTGTAAATTATAAAACCACCATTACTGGGCCATCAACTACTGTGAACAAATGTGAAAGTTCATTATTAACAGATGTTTATCATATGGTTTTACATTATGAATACTTTTAAGAATTTAAGAGAGCTAAGCCTAGGAAATTTATAGAGTTACTAGATTTCTAGTAGCTTGCTGGGGAATATGTAGATGCTGGGAAAGCCAAAAATCACAGAATATTCCACCAACTTTTCACAGCTTGTAGTTACTGTGCACAGATGCTGTATGATATGTACATCATGCATTTTGAGTGTTAACAGTTCTGTGTTGTGCATATTCAATGCCACTTATAGGTCCATCGCATGCTGCACCAACAGTGCGTGTTGCAAAGCACCAAGCAAATGTTGCTCAGCACTCAGGGGCTAAAAATGTGACTAGATCAAGAATGTTACAGAAGTCACATGAACCAGTGGAACCAAACAGCAGTACTGAAAATTTTCCCAAAGAAGCATTTTTATGTAAACCTCAGGTATACCTATATGATTTATTTGTTCTTCTTTTTAGGCTTCGTGTGCTTGTATTGCAGAACTGTAAATTACACTAGTCCCATTCTTTTGGATTCCTTGCAGTCACAATGTTTTGGCTTCTCTTTCCACATCTTTCAGTTTGCATGCCCATAACTACTCATTTTTCCTGTGCATATTTTTGTTCTTTCTCACAGGCCATGGCAGTGTAATTTTGTTTTACGTCTTCTGCATACTAGTAAGTTCACATCATACCCTAACTTGATATTCACTTATTTATATGGATGAAATGGGGAAGCTTTGTGAATTATTTGTATGGTGTATGCTGGATGACCAGAGTTTGAGTTCCAAGAGGGGCTGTGTTTGAGATTAAGTTTGCCACAGCCTGAGGCTAACCACTTACCTGTAGCACTGTGTTAGATTATATAGTAATGTACTTTGACATCTGCTGTAGATCTTTATGGTATGTTGCTGAGGTATCTGAAGGTTTACCTTGTCTCTTTATGTGCTGTATGAAATCTAAGGTGTTAGCATAAAACATGGAGCAGTAAGAGAGAAAACATTATTTACTTTCAGGCACTGGTAGATAGAGACTCTAGCGGTAATACCGAAATGGGCTCTGACTCAAGTTGTGGTGTTTCCAGCAGTTCCGCCTCGTCAAACGCCAGTCCCAGTCATGATACAGTCTGCTTGCAAATAAAAGAGGGTAAAAGTTATGAGGTTCTCAGTGCTGAAGATGTTGGCAGTTCCTGTTCCTTGGATGAATTTCAGTCCAGGCAAAAGTTTATGGAAGAACAGAATCGTCTGAAAAAGGAATTACTATCAAAGGTGCTAGCTGACAGGTAAGTTTGAAATAATTGTCTGAACACATTTTCATTTAATGTACAGACTGCTACTCAATTCATACGATCTTATGATAATTCAGGCACTGAGATTCATGATCTGACCAACAAAGTTAGTAGTGCACTAATGCTTAAGCATCAATTGATCCATGAATGTAAATTGACACATATTTTAGATCCCAGCACCAGATAGAGCTGTGTTCACTTTGTGTCCATGAAAATTGTTATGACAACCGAAAGTTTCGAAGCCTGGCATGCTGTACAATGAGGATATCAAAAATTGTGCTCGGTTCACCCCATAGAATCAGCTGTTGTTTGTGTACTCCACTTCAAATGTCTGCATAAAGATTAAGCTCTGCTCTGAAGTGCTTGAGATATCTGTTAAACAAAACTTCAGTGGTTATTCGTTTAATGACTAAATCACAAAGTTAAAAATCATGTGCTTAGCTAGTGAATTAGTAAATTGTCTTGTATTGAGTAACTTTTAAAAATTTTCTTATACTCTGCGTTCAGAAGTGACAGTTGTTAATGTAACTTTGCCTGTATATCCTGGGTTTTGGCAGAAAAAATCAAACAACTGCAGAAGCTAGAAGGTTGCAACAGATCCAAGATGAATTACAGAAACTAGATATGCTGTTGAGCAATGATGTATCTATTCTTCGTAACCAGATTGAAGTTGCCAGCCATGAATATATGGAAGCACAGTAGGTACATCAGTCACTAGTAGAGACTAATTGTTAGTGTCGGGTTTTATATATTTTGAGCATTATTATTTTGGAAAGTGGGTGGAATAGTAGTTATAAGTGAATAATAACATCAATTTAATGTGTTAGTTGTGTCATGATCCTCATTTATGTTGCTGTATTTTGGAAAGTACGTGGTATAATAATTTATTAAGTGAAGACAAGAATTTTAAGAATTTTTTGTTGTTTTGAATGCATCATGAACATGATTTGTATTTATCTTTGTTGTTCCCACTTAAAGTTTAAAACATTTTTTGATATTTGTTATATGCAGTTGTCTTGCAACCTTACTTCTGGCACTGATTGTGTTACATGTGTGTTTATTTAGTTAGATCAGTGTATTGTCTGGCCTGGGGGAGAAAGTATTATTCCTTATGCTATTGTTGTTGCCCCTGATATTATGTCTGTCCATTAGTATGGAGAGAATGTTGCATTATTATGGTTGGGGTGAAGATACCAATATTGTTCATGATTGACCACTTTCATAAATTCTTATATAAGTCTAGTATTTCATTTTTTGATCATGGAAATTCAGAAGAAAATGTGCATAAATTATGTGATGAAATATATTATTTTCATACCAGTTTCTGTACTCATAATCTTAGTTTTTCATTGAAGAAACTCTCAGAGTAGGAAATAATCACAGTATGTTTAGAGTAGGCTCCATTTTTCTTTTCTGCAGAAAACGATACAAGAAAGCAGAAAAGGAATTCCTGGATGCCAAACTGCACCTTTTTGAAAGGCTGGAGCGAAAGGAGTTGCTGACAGAACATTTGTACACCATAATAGAGCAAAATGAGATGCGCAAGGCAAGAAAACTCTCAGAGCTCATGAACAGGTTACAGCCTGGGGGATGTGAAGGTGACTTCAGAATGGCTGCTGGAAATGTGGTGAGCCATGTAATGCTTATGTGGGGTAAGGAGGAGTAGGAATAATACCGAGGTTGCAGTGTAGTCAGGCTTGGCCACAGCACAATTCTCACCATAGAGGGTCAGGTAAAATCTCAGAGTAGTTTGTGTTGGATTTTTGGTCAACCAAGTGGAGAGGGACAAGTTTTACTCTGTGCACTTTGGTTTACATTAACGTTTGGTACTCTTTTATCTGTGTTGTTATGGTACCAAGGGACCTCATCTCACTCCACTGCCACAACTAAACAGAAATAGTTATGCATTACATAAGACAAGATTTACCTGGGGCTTGATGCTCAACAGGAACAGAATTAACCTGTTTGCCACTTGATTACTTACTGCATGGAGCAAAATCTGTGAGAAGCTAACCGGTCGTCAGCAAGTCAGGTAATTCTCTACATTATATGGAATCCAAAGGTTCATTAATGTGTTTGCCTGTCCCAGTCCTCAGCGTTCTGTTTGTCACAGTGAGCAAAATCCCTCTCTCTCAAGGGTGACAGAAGCTGAAGTGGGAATCTTGTCCACACTTATCATCTGAAATAAGTCTCATAATGGTGCTCTAGGCTTCTCCCTTTAGCCCACTGTTTTCATTCCCTTTGTCCCCCTTTGGCATTTCCAAAGCATTTGTTGCTAGCAGAGGTTATCTACCAACAGTTCTTATGACCAGCATAGCTAGATGACTGGAAGGTAATGTAGGAAAATGCAGTGGAGGGGGAATTTAACAGTTCAGCGAAAATGTGGAAGGGGAATTTAACAATTCAGTGAAAATGTGGAGAGGGTTGATCTATGTGACTTGTTTCCTTTGCCTCAATTCAACAATTATTCTTATGGAACAGGAATATGGGGAAGTATCCTGGCTGTTGTAATCGTGGCAATTTCTGGTAATGTTACTGTGTGGAGATTTGATGTACGAGGGGCTACACAAAATTTCCAAGAATTTGCTCGTAATAACATGAATACTTACTTTAAGTCCCGATTTCCACAGTCACCTTTGAAGTAGTGACCTTGGGCTTGTTTACAACAATCCCAGTGATTTTGCCTTTTTTGGAAGCACTCATTGAAGTCTGCCAGTGTTAGCGTGTTTAGTGCCTGTTGCAATTCTGCTTGGATCTCTTCAATGGATACAAAACACCACCCTTTCAACCGGAGTTTCATTTTAGGGAACACGTAGAAATCGCAGGGGGACAGGTCAGGTGAGTAGGCAGGGTGGGGGACAGTGGTCATGTTAATTTTTGTCAGGAATTCCCTCACAACAAGCGAGGTGTGTGCAGGTGCATTGTCATGTTACAACAATCAGTCTCCATTCTTCCACATTTCAGGCTGTTTGCGCCTCACATTTTCCCTCAGTTGTCCAAAAACCTTGCAGTAAAAATTCCCATTGACAGTCTGACCAGGTGGAACAAACTCCTTATGCACAATTCCTCGAATGTCAAAAAAAAATGATCAGCATTGACTTGATGTTGCTGTGAACTTGGCATACTTTTTTTGGAGAGGACAGCGTCTTCCATTGCGAAAACTGCTGCTTTGTTTCTGGGTCATAATTGTACAGTCATGATTCATCAACAGTTATGACCCTGGACAGGAAGTTAGGATCATGTCTAACTGCATTTTGCAGCTTGGTGCACACCTGAACCCGATGGTCTTGCTGGTCATTGTTCAAGAGACAAGGAACAAACTTTGCTGCCATTCGTCTCGTGTTCAGTTCATCCTCTAGAATGTGTTGACATGACCCATATGACAGTCCAGCATGATTACAGACATTGTGGATAGTCTGTCTTCTATCTTATAGGATAACTCCACGCACTTTCGCAATCATTTCTGGAGTTGTGCATGTGGACGGTCAACCAGAATATTTACAGTCTTCCACAGATCCCGGCCATCTTTGAAATGCTTAAACTACTCAAATGTTCTTGCTTGGCTTAAAGCTTGCTCACCAAAGGCCTCCTTTAGCATTCGGTTGGTTTCAGCTGCAGTTTTATTGAGCTTGAAGCAAAATTTAATGCAAATTCTTTGCTCCTTAATATCGGCCATTTCAGTATTAGCAGACACACATGAAAACGGTGTAAAGAAAATAGCCAAAACTCAGAAACACGTGCACTTATAAAGATGCAAGTTGGCTGACTAACGGTTGAAAGATACAGCAAGAGGCACCTAGCGGCGCAAGTTCGTAGCACTAATGGTTTGCACAGTACATTCAAATTCTCGGGAATTTTGGGTAGCACCTTGTATGCAGCAATGCAAGTTGATAAAGCAGTACCAGTATATAATAAATATATCTTTAAACTGAATTTGTGGGTATCACGTTTGTCAGTAATTGCTTGGTGAATTTGCCTGCTGGTATTCATGAAGGTAGCTGAGGATGATTACAGCCTTGCTGTTCTGTGCTGCCTGATGGTAGCAAAACTCATTGCTGAGGTCCAGGTTCTAGCCCAGGGTAGTACCTGTGGGATTTATGGTGAACAGAGTGATTACTGGGTCAAATTTTCTTTCACACTTGGGGTTTCTCTTGCAATGTATCATTTCTCTAATGCTTCATATTTTTCTGTCTTCAGAAGCTGGTACAATATGCATGTTGAAGTCTGCAGTATCAAGTTCCTCAGTCTTGCCACTCTGCTACAACTAACCAACCTACCAGCATGATTAGGAAGACAGCAGTCTGTCTTCTTTGTTAGATGGAGTTTGTAATATTATCTGACTTCTCTGCCCTTTTGGGTTTGATTTTAGCTCTTATCACCACTTTGTGTCTCAGATGAAGTCTCGTACTCAGTGTGCCATACCCTGAAACCCAGGAAAGTGGCAGGAACATCTGAAATATGTGAAGGGCACCAAGGAGAGTGTGAAAGTTCCCTGCCAGAGATACAGAATTGAGTTTGTGTCCAGGTAATTATATTTATTATGATTATATTTATAAGAACATTTCTTTACTGTAATTTGGTGAGGCAACAAATACCAGTGGGGACGTTGAAGTGAATCTCAGTACTGTTCATTTCTAAAGGGTTTTGACATTGTAGGTTACATATAGGATTATTAGGTTTCTGGACTTCGTCAAGTGCCTCATGTTCATAGGAGAACGTAATATTCTGGGAAAAGATAGAGTTCTTGAGAAGGTACATTGGAATTTGTGTGTATGAGTTTGTGTTAATGGGAGATGATGGACACAGTCCATTATAAATAGTGGTGGTTTGTAACAGTTTACCTCATAATCAAGAGATCCCAAGGTTGATTCTCAGCCCAGACAATGATTTTCCTGTCTGAGTCTCTACTCAGTTTTTAAGGGTATATGCTGGTATTGAACCTTAAATATGCCATCTTTATTCATCCTTATTTCTTTTGTCCTTGGGTGCTATTTCAACTCTGCAACTAATAAAGAATGAAATTCAGAGAGAAGTATGGGAATATAAGAAGTATTCAGTAGTGAAACTTAGCATTGACTAAAGTAAAAAAAAATATTGACAAGGAATGTCAGAATTCTTATTTAATGGTTCTACATTGTTGTCAATCTGAAGAGACTAACGTAAACTATAAATATGAATCTGATGTTGGCACTGGACATACCTGCAACCACTAATGCTTGTTGTGCAGGAAACATGCACTAACCTTTAGCATAAGGCATTTAAATTCAGTCTTCATGCTCTGGGTACGGAATTTTCTCCACGACGGCCCTTTAAATCGTTGCGTGTGTTAGACAATAAACGTTTATATGTTGTGAACCAAATATAATGATAATATAATCTTTATTGCATTGGGAATAAATCAGAGATACTTCAGTTCAAAAAAGATTCATTAGAAATATTTAGTGCCTAAATGCATGAAGTTAATTTTAAAAAAAATTATAATTTTCAATTTATTTTACTTACCTTTCTGTTTCGGGCCCCAAGTTTGCATAGGAAATACCAGCTTTAGGATTTGTGCCTTGACGTAGTTGTGTCAGAAACATCATCTTTCTTCACACACACATTATACTTTCTCAACACTTCACTAACAACTTTTCTCTTCACACCACTTGCTATTCACATGCAACGCCGTCATGAACCGAGAAAGACCTGTGTTTGTTGAGTTTTACTCCAGCATAGCAACATGCGTTATCATTTCCAGGATGTTTTTCACAAAGGGGAATCGAGAATTTCTACATGGTATTTCCTTACTCCGTCAAGGAAATAGTAACTAAATCAGAAATATTTCAGCAGTTGTCTAAAAATGCATAAAATTCTGTTGCCTAAATAAATGATGCAGTCGCTCGGTGCCCCTCCTTCTTCACTCTTGCTGTCCCAAACCAGTTCAGATATCCGGTTTGGAGACAGGAACCTGGCTCTTGTATGCACAGACATCGCAGACTGCTAACTTACTTACTTACTCCATGGTGCAGAGTCCTTCTTGAGCAGCTAATTGGTTTGCAGCTAGTCAAGAAATTCCCCACATTTCACAGAACCTGAAGGTTCATTACCACACTCACAGGCGTTCGCCACCTGTCTATCCTGGGCCAGCCCAATCCAGTCCATATACCCACATCCCACCTCCTGGAGATCTGTCCTAATATTATCCACCATCTACACCTAGGTCTCCCCAGTGGTCTCCTTCCCTCTGGTTTCCCCACCAACACCCTATACACCCCCTCTCCTCACCCATACGTGCCACATGCCCAGCCCATCTCATTCTTCTCGATTTTATCCCCC
>Ga0123352_10000417_pt1 | contig 51327 bp, 51 predicted proteins | sample TergutLab28metaG_FD_89700 | JGI IMG/M metagenome (GOLD analysis project Ga0123352, IMG submission 89700) | Labiotermes labralis P1 segment gut microbial communities from Petit-Saut dam, French Guiana - Lab288 P1 | ecosystem: Host-associated > Arthropoda: Insects > Digestive system > Gut ... | reverse complement strand
TTGCTTGCTTGCTTGCTTGCTTGCTTGCTTGCTTGCTTGCTTGCTTGCTTGCTTGCTTGCTTGCTTGCTTGCTTGCTTGCTTTTATTATAGCATAAAACCATTTGTCTGTCAACCTCTACTTCATAAACTTTTTATTATTATAACATATCTTTTATATTTTTGCAAGCATTTTTTATTAATTTTTGATTGACAAAAAATGGGCTATCGTTTATAGTTATACTATGGATAAATTACATTTTATCGCTACGGCGACATTTGGTTTAGAAGCTACTGTAAAGCGTGAACTGACCGCTTTGGGGCTGGAAATAAAAGCGACCCTTGATGGGCGTGTAGATTTTTATGGTACATTGGATGATATGGTGCGAGCAAACCTATGGCTAAGGGCATCTGATAGGATACTTTTAGTTATGGGCGAGTTTGATGCCACTACTTTTGATGGACTTTTTGAAGGCACAAAAGCACTGCCTTGGGAGAATTTTATAACAAAAGACGGCAAATTTACCGTGGAAGGCAAAAGCATAAAGTCCACATTATTCTCCGTCCCAGACTGTCAAGCAATCGTAAAAAAAGCCGTTGTAGAGCGGTTAAAGACAAAGTATAAAATAGACTGGTTTCCCGAAACAGGTGCGGCTTACAAAATACAGGTGGCTTTGCTAAAGGACAAAGTTACATTGACGATAGACACAACGGGCGCGGGATTGCACAAGCGTGGTTATCGTGCACAAAACAGCTCTAAGGCACCCATTAAAGAAACATTGGCGGCGGCTATGATAGAGCTGTCGTATTGGAGGCGTGATAGGGCATTGCTTGACCCAATGTGCGGTAGTGGCACGATTGCCATAGAGGCAGCTCTTGCGGCGAAAAATATTGCCCCGGGAATAAACCGCAAATTTGTAAGCGAAGATTGGGTGCAGGTTGGCAAAAACATATGGAAAAATGCACGAGAAAATGCCGAAAATGCAATATATAAAGGGGATATTGCCCAAATTTTTGCAAGCGATATTGATAAAAAAATGGTGCAGGAAGCCAAAGCACACGCAGAAGCGGCTGGTGTTGCGGATTATATCCAATTTAGCGTGGCGGATGTAACAAAAAAAGGGTTGCCCTGCGAATATGGCATACTTATGACCAACCCGCCATACGGGCAACGCATTGGCGAAGCAGGGGACTTGCCGCAGATTTATAATGCTCTTAAAAACCTAATACCCAAAACATCCACGTGGTCGGCATATATTATAACAAGCGACGAAACTTTCGAGCAACATTTTGGCAGAAAAGCCAATGCAAAACGCAAGTTGTTTAATGGCGCAACAAAAGTCGATTATTATCAATATTATGGTCCGAAACCACCAAGATAATAAATAAAAATAGTCGCCGATTTACGAGCGACTATTTTTATTTATTTTAACTTAAAGAATGCAACAGACTGTTTTAATGCATCTGCTTGTGCGGATAATTCTTCCGAAGCTGCGGCAGATTCTTGTGCTGTGGCAGAATTATCCACTGTTACTTGCGATATTTGGTTAACGCTTGTGTTTATTGTCGCAATAGAGCTTACTTGCTCTTTCGACATAGTGGCGATTTTTTCGATAATAGCAGACAATTGTTTAATGCCACCCATAATGGCTTCAAAAGATTTTGCCACATCATTTGCTGTGGTTATGCCGTTTTGTGTATATTGTTTTTCTCTTGCAATAATTTCTGTTGTGTTGCTTGCAGAGTCTTGGCTTCGTGCCGCTAAAGACCGTACCTCGTCGGCTACAACGCTAAAGCCTTTGCCGTGATCACCTGCTCTTGCGGCTTCTACAGAAGCGTTAAGTGCTAATAAATTGGTTTGGAAGGCGATTGTGGATATAGATTTTATAATTTCGGTAATATCCTCGCCAGATTCACGCAATTTGTCCATAGAAGCAAGCATATTTTGCACAACCGCTTCGCCTTCTTTTGCCAATTGGGTTGATTGCGCAACATATTCGTCTGCTACTTTGGTATTTTCGGCAGAATCATTGGCTTTTTGTTTAATTAGCTCTATGGATGAGCTTAACTTTTCGATAGCCGCCGTTTGTGTTTGCGACCCTTCAGCCAATATCATCGAGCTTTGCGAAAGCTGCCCTGCACCCGCTAACACTTGGTCGGCGGCACTGCTTATTTTGTACATAGATTTGTTAAGGTTGGAAAGTATTGTTTCCAATGCTTTTTGTATTGGTGCGTAGCTACCGATGTATTGGTTTTTAAGCGATATGGTCAAATCGCCTTGCGATATAGCACTTAATACCTGCGAAATTTCGTCAATAACGGCTTGTGTTGTTTCTGTAGTGGTGTTGTAGGCTTCTTTAACAACGCCAAACTGACCTCTATAACCACCTTCAAGTGGAACAAACTCGCCCTTAGACATCAGTACAATACTATCTTCAATCTTGCTTAATGGGTTAGATACCGATTTCATTAATGCATTAATGCTGTGTATATTTCGCTTCCATTCGCCTTTTAACGAGCCAACATCGGCTCTAGCGTCAAACTCGCCTTGTACGGCGGTTTTAACCATTCTATCAATCTCGGACGACACGTGTACAAAGCTGTTTTGAAGTTCTGCTAAAACATCATTAGCCCAATACCAATCGCCCTCATACGTGCGTACTTCGGCATCAAAATTGCCTTCGCCATAGCTTTTCATTACATTGATAACTTCTGTAAAATCATTTGCATACATACTTAATGCAGAATTTATTTGTTGCGCAAGGCGCAAATGACCGCCTTTGTATTTTGTTTCGTCAAGTAAAATCTTATAATACCCTGTCGAATGTGCGTCAACAACGGTTTTAATATCGCCGATAAGAACTTTAAACCCGTTGTACATATCAGAAAAATGCCCATATAACAATGCAATTTCGTCCTTGGAATTACTATCGTCTTTACGAGCGTCAAATGTTGATGACATATCGGCAAAGCTATAGTCTGCATTAACAATACGTTTGATGCTGACAGACAAAGACCGTTTTAAAATAACACGTTGTATAAGCCCGAAAACCAATGCACCAACCAAAGCAAAAATAATTATTGTAAGGCCGAAGCTGTTTGAGGCATAAACCATCTGTCCGACCTCAAAATCTGCACCAACAAGCGCAATAACGCTACCATTGATGTCAAAAACTGGTGCGTAACCAGATATTAGCATACCCCATTCTCCTGCATCATCAATGCCGGTTGCTGTGGTTATGCCTTGACGTAAGGATACGAAGGCTTCTTCTCCATATACATCGGGCTCTTCCACCATACCAAAATATACCCATTCCTCATAGCCTGGACGCACTGCGGATAAATAATAGGCAAAAAGGTTATCGCCATATGGCATAACGATATACAAAAATGTAAGGTCTTGCACACGTGTAAAAATCGTATCCATATTTTGTTTTAAATAATGCCAATAAGCATCGGGTTCTTCCGAATTTATAGAGGTATAGAACAAAACGGGGTCAATGGTAGCTGCTATGGTTGTTGCGATATTTGCGGCTTCGCCTGCATGGCTTTGTACGGACGAATTGCGGTATACAAAATAGCTAAACACGCTAATGGTCATACCAAAAAGCAATGTCAAAGCAATAGCCGCAAAGGTTATTCGCCATATAAGTGACCTTCTTCTTTTAAATTTTTTGTTTTTCAACGTAAAAACTCCCTTTTTGTTTAACTTTAGATTAAGGCAAAACTTGCTTTATTATACCATAATCAAGCAAATAAAGCAATAGACTTTTTAATATATTGACAAAATGGATATAATGTTATAAAATGTCAGTAGTGAGGTGAGCATATGTTTAATATCTCCGACAATGATATTAACCGCCGCAAGCGCAATATTGCTTTGTTGCAAAATCAGAGCGTGCCGTTTTTTGCAGGTTTGCCTTTGTTTGCCTTTGAAACTGAGGTGAAGATACCGACATCAATTAACATAGCAAAACGCATTGTTGCAACGCTTGCGATAGCAATTTACTGTGAAGCCCGCAGAGATGGCGCAACGTGGATTGACGCACAAAAATATATACAGATAATGGATGAAATAATGTATGGCGAATTAGATAGCGAATTGTTGCCTGACGAGCGCGATTTTATTGCTTTGCAACAGCCCGATATGCATCAACTAGCAAAATATGGATGGCGTTACGAGCGTTGTTATGTATACCTATGGGCTTTGGGTGCTGTGAAAGAATTAAAATATCCAAGCGGCATTTGCGATGTGGCGGCAATAACACGCTATGTTATGCAAGCGCAAAGTCTTCAAAAATTAGTAACAAATACAAAACCACGCACCAAATCAGAAATTTTAGATGTGGCAGATTTAAATTTTAGGTATGATTGGGCGTGCAATAATGCCTATATCAATGGGACAGAAAATCCCGCAAAGTTAAACAATGCTGTAATTTACGAACGTCTAGCGGCTTTTGAATGGTTGTTGTGCATATCGCAATGACCCATTTTAAACGATAGAGCAACTTTAGCTTATGTTGTCCCGCCGCAAGTTAAACACGACGGGTTACAGCGGCGTGTTTAACGCAGTCGGGGGGACTATAGAAGGTTAAGTTGCTATACAAGGAGAAAAAATGTACTTTGAAACCCACAGTCATTACGACTTTAAACAATTTGACGAAGACCGAAACGAGCTTTTAAGTAAAATATTACCAGAGGCGGGCATTGACTATATATTAAATGTAGGCACAAATATGCAATCCAGCCGTGCCAGCGTTAATTTTGCTAATAAATATGACTATATATATGCAACCGTTGGTGTTCATCCCCACAACGCAAAAGATATTAAAGACAGCGACCTTGTAACCTTAGCAGAAATGGCAAAAAACCCTAAAGTGGTCGCCATAGGCGAAATAGGGCTTGATTTTCATTATAACTTCAGCCCGCAAGACACGCAAATTTATCGTTTTAAACAAATGCTAAAACTTGCGATAGACCTTAAAATGCCGACGGTTATCCACAGCCGTGATGCAGAGGAAGAAACCTTTAAAATCCTAAAAGAAAGCAAAGCGGGCGAAAAGATAGGCGGCATATTGCATTGTTATAGCTACGATGCTAGTCGTGCAAAGCAATATATAGAGCTAGGCTGGCATATATCTGTTGGTGGTGTGGTTACATATAAAAAGACTGAGCAGCTGCAACAAGTGGTCGCAACCATACCTAAAGACCGCCTTGTTTTGGAAACGGACTGTCCTTATCTTTCCCCCGAGCCGAACCGTGGCAAGCGTAATGACAGCACAAATCTAACCCACATAGCTACAAAAATAGCCCAAATATGGAACGCCACCCCCGAAGAAGTGGCGCAGATAACAATGCAAAATGCCAAAAGGTTGTTTGGTATAAAATAATGTGATATTGCAAGAAGTAAAATTTAGCCTTCAAGAGCCATTGGTTCTGATATGCTTTCGGGAATTTCTATTCCTGTTGCATAGCAAAATGCAATAATTTGACCGATGTGCATATATTCGTGTCCTGTCATCAATGAAATAACTTGATGCACATTTCTTTGCTGACCATAGTAATCTATCATTTCGGTGCCGTCCATAAGTTCTAAAGATTCTTCTAGTTTAGTGTCAAGCTCTGCCATTTTTTCGGTAAGGGCTTGTTTTGATATGTTTTTATACAGATACTCTTCTTCAAAGTCTACAGACTTTGTTGTCAAGGAGTTTACAATATCTCTTTGAAACAATGTTAGTTCGTAAGCCTGTAGTCTTATCGTGTTTAGATTTTTTCTAGGTAGTATCTTATCAAGGTCTGCGTCGCTTAGTTCATCTAAGAAGCCTAAAATAACACTTCGTGTTTCTTTCCAGTCTTCCAAAAGAGCTTTTAATGACTCTATCATATGTTACCTCCAAAAATCGTATTTGTATTTTATTTAATTTTCAAATTTAATCTTGAGCAGGGTTTTGACATCTTTCAACTGTTCATCGCTGTTTATATCTATATCTATACTTCTTCCTTCTGCATAAACTGTAGCGGTTTGTATTGCTGTTTTGATGTTATCCGACAAATTGGCGGACGCTACGCAATTAACTGCTTTTTCACCTAAAACAATCCGTATTCTAAAACAACCGTTTTGAGGTATAAAAAACAGCAAGTTTCGTTTTTTGCTTATTAGTTTATATGTCCAACCAGAAGCCTTGCCGTAATGCTTCCATTCTCCTGTTATATTCGGGAATTCTTTTTTGACATAGTCTTGCAATTCTTCCCATATCGAAGTTGCATCTTCAAGAGCGACGACGACCATATCATTGTTTGGTACAATGGACTTATCAACAAACGCACTTATTGACATTAAATCACATCCCTTCAAATTTTAATTACATATTATCATTTATAATATGACAACAGTATGTCATATTATAAAATAAATAACACCACCGATAATTTTCGGCGGTGTTATTTATTATTCTACCGTTACACTTTTTGCTAGATTACGGGGTTTATCAATATCCAGCCCTTTGTTGGCGGCTACATAATAGCTAAACAATTGCAAAGCTATTACGGATAGAGAAGGGGAGAAAAGTTCGTGAACCTGCGGCAATTTTACTAATGATAGCTTGTCGGTTTGTTTTGTATCTTCGGTACTGACGAACAAAACCCTTGCACCACGGCTTATAACCTGTTCTACATTGCTAAAGATTTTGCCGTACAGGTTTGGACAACAGGCTATGGCAACGACCAATACGCCTTCTTCTATAAGAGCTATTGTACCGTGCTTAAGCTCGCCGCCAGCATATGCTTCGCTATGGATGTATGAAATTTCCTTTAATTTTAGTGAACCTTCAAAGGATATTGCATAGTCTATGTTGCGTCCTATAAAAAACACACTTTTCGAGTTAATGCTTCCTGCGGCATATTTTTGGATATAGTCGGTATGGTCTAATACTTCTGTAGCTTTTTCGGGAAGATTGTTGATTTCGGCTATAAGTTCGGCAGTTTTTGCGTCGTCAATTGTTCCAAGTTTTTGCGCAAAACGTATTGCTAAAATATAGAGCAACACCAATTGTGCGGAAAACGCTTTTGTTGATGCGACGGCGATTTCTGGCCCTGCGGCGGTATATGCAGTATAGTCTGCTTCACGGGCAATGGCAGAACCTATAACATTAACAATGGCAAATGTAGTAGCACCACGTTTTTTTGCTTCACGCATAGCACCGATTGTATCTGCTGTTTCGCCAGATTGACTTACGACTATAACCAAAGTTTTATCATCCACAATTGGGTCTTTATATCTAAATTCGCTCGCAAATTCTACTTCAACAGAAATGCGGCACAAACGCTCGAAAACATATTTGCCAACAACGCCCGCATAGCAAGCCGAACCGCAAGCGGTGATTATTACTTTATTAAAATGCGAAATATCAAGACTATCAATTGCAGTTTTGTTTGCACCATCCATAAGCGTGTTTGCAATTGTTTCTTTTAACACACGTGGTTGTTCCATAATTTCTTTAAGCATAAAATGCGGATAGCCGCCTTTTTCTGCACCTTCCATTGTCCACGTAATGGTTTCTGGTTTGCGTACAATAGGTTCTTTTTGCATATTAAAAAAATCTACGCCATCAGCCCTTAAAATAGCAATTTCTTTGTCATTCATATAATGTACTTGTTTTGTATGCGGCAAGATTGCGGGAACATCTGACGCAATAAAATTACCATCATCGGAAATGCCTACAATAAGCGGATTATCCTTTTTTATCGCCATTAAAATATCTGGTTCGTCAAGGCACATAATACCCAGCGCATAAGAACCTTCCAGCGCATTTGCTACTTTAATAACAGCGTCCATCAAATCTCCGTCATAATAATGTTCGCAAAGCTGCGCAATAACTTCACTGTCTGTTTGCGATACAAATTTAATGCCTTTTTGTTCAAGAGTATCTTTTATTTGCTTATAATTTTCAATAATCCCATTATGCACCACTGCAATACGGCTTTTTTCGCCCAAATGCGGATGGCTGTTTACATCATTGGGTTCGCCGTGGGTTGCCCAGCGTGTATGCCCAATACCTACATTGCCAGAAATGTTTACTTTTGCAAGCTCTGCTTCAAGCTCTGCAATGCGCCCTTTGCGTTTTGCCACACCAAAGGCTTCATCAGCATAAACCGCAATACCAGCAGAATCGTATCCTCTATATTCCAAACGCTTTAAACCTTCTATAATAATCGGCACAGCATCACGCTTGCCTGTATATCCTATAATTCCGCACATATCCCTAAAACCTCCTAAATTTCATCTAATATAAATATACACCATATAGCCATCATATGCAACAACATTTCGTCTACGATACTGTTACATTTATGCGACAAATAAATTTATCAAAAAGATAAAACAAGTCTTGACATCTGGAAATATTTACTGTACAATATAAGTAAGTACATAAAAATAGACCTCGCTATCAAAGGAAGTCTTTCAAATAAGAAAAACAATGCAAAAGGCAACATCAGATTAGGATTAAGATTGGGTCATTAATTATGAAAAAGAAACCTGATTTGATAACCATAGTCCCTTTAATCGCTCCTGTCTTGATAGCCTTTGGCGTTTCAGCTTTAATTTTACTTAATTCCAAGACTTTAATTGAGCAAGGGGTATATGTAGATGATTTGAGGTATAATCCAGATGTTTCAAATATTTCTTTGCAAAACTTGCATTTTTCTGGTCGAGATGAGAACTTAGTTATAACATATGATATTATAAATGATACATCGTTTATAGTATCCATTAGAACGGCTGTTTTAGAATATTTTGATGGCGAAATATGGCGGCAAGTTCCACGTATTAATGACAATAATTCTTATATTTTGCCAAGCCTTGTTATAGAAGCAAAAACCGATTTTATGGTAACGATGGATATTGGAAAGATATTTGATTTTAATCCTTTTCGACATAATTTATTTAGGATAAGAGAAACCCTTGAACCGCTTGCGGATTTGGAAAATCCTAAACACTTGCCATTGCCAGAAGGATTTGGTTTGCACGATGTTATGATAGAGTTTTTTATTCCATAGACAAAACCACCGTCGAGGGATAACCTTCGGCGGTGATTTTGTTATTTATTCAACTCTTTTAATCTAGCGGTAGCATCCATTATGGGTTCGATAGAGCTGTTGGTGTTTAGGCAATGGATGATTTCGGCGGCAAATGGCGACATATCTACGTGGTGAAACCATTTTGTTCCAATGATTTCTGGCGGGACATAAGTTAGATTGGTAGAATATAGGCGGGTTAAAAGACCTTCGTCGTGCAGTTTTTGGAAGGTGCCGCAACCTTTGGTGAACATTGCGAAGGTAGTGGCTATAAAGATTTTGCCGGCGTTTCTTTTTTTAAGCTCTTGAACGATTTCGACCATAGATTCGCCCGTGCCTATCATATCGTCAATTATCATTATGTTTTTGCCTGTTACATCACGTCCAAGATAGTCGTGCTGGACTATTGGATTTCTGCCGTCAACCACACGGCTGTAATCACGACGTTTGTAGAACATACCAACGTCGGTTTTCATTACGTTAGAATAGTATATTGCACGCTCCATACCGCCAACGTCAGGGCTTATTATAAGCAAATTTTCTTTATCGTTGATAACGTCAGGCTCATCCTCGAAAAAAGCACGTACAATTTCGTATGAGGCGAAGATATTTTCAAAAGACATATGGCTTGCGGCGTTGATAACGCCCGAGTTATGCACATCGAAGGTAATAACTGCTTTAACGCCCATATTTTCAAGTTCTTGAAGGCTCATTGCGCAATCTAGGCTCTCTCTGCCTTTGCGGCGGTCTTGACGACTGGCATATAGCATAGGCATAACCACATTAACTCTTGCCGCTTTGCCGCCTATAGCAGACACAGCACGCTTTATATCTTGATAATGTTCGTCGGGGCTCATATGGTTATCATAGCCATAAAGCGGATATGTACAGCTATAATTGCCAACGTCGCTAATTAAAAATACATCCTTGCCACGCACAGATTCGTTAAGCAAGATTTTGCCTTCGCCGTTTGAAAAACGTATCTGTGCTGTGTCAATCAAAAAACTATCAGGCGTTGGAATACCCTGTTGTAAACGCAAAAATCTAATACTTTCATCCAATTTCTTGCCAAAATCCTTACAATTTTCAAGAGCAATAATGCCCAAATCTCCAGCAAAATCAATTTCTTGTCCATTTCTATTATTTCTGTACGTCATTTTTTCATCCTCCGCAAAATATATTAATAGGTGATAATTGCCTTTACCTCACAATCTTTTAAAAGCTCACGACCATTAAGCTCTGCAAGCTCTATTAAAAAAACTGAAGCTACCACCTTGCCGCCAAGCCCATCCACAATATCGCAAATAACTTTTGCTGTACCGCCTGTAGCAAGCAAATCATCAATAATAACAACTTTTTGACCTAGTTTTATACCATCTTTTTGAATTTCTATAGAATCCATACCATATTCCAAAAAGTATTGTTTTGACGCTACATCGCCTGGCAATTTGCCTTTTTTGCGGGCAAGAACCAAGCCCTTACCTTGGCGTATAGCAATAGGTGCAGCGAAGATAAACCCACGGGATTCTGGAGCAATTATTACATCATAATCCATGTCATAAAGCAAGTCTTCGATTTGTGATATTGCGGACTCGAAATGTTTGGCATCTTGCAAAATAGGGTTTACGTCCCTAAAAAGTATATTTGGCTTTGGAAAATCGGGGTAGCTTTTTATTACCTCTCTTAAATCCATCATTGACCTCCTATATACGCAAATAATTTGTCTATATAAGTATAAAATTGGTTATCCATAAAACTACCTTCATCAATCATTTTTATTATTTTATGTTTGCTTGCCCACATTGCATCGCAGGTTTCGTCTGGTTGGAAAATAATGTCGTCAACACTTATGTCTTGCCTAAAGACCCACACATCAACAAAATCGTATCCACCACAACCACCACAGTATCTTTTTAAGCTAGTAAACATCTCGCCGTTTTCGTGTTTAAGCTCAATCCCCAATTCTTCACGCACTTCTTTAAGAGCTGTTGTTAAGCTGTCATCGCCTGCTACGGCAGAGCCGCCCGTACATTCCCACATCAATGGAAAATTTTTGTTTGCCGTACGTTTGGATATAAGAAATTCGCCTTTAGAATTAACTATCCAAACGTGCACAACAAGGTGAAAGTCACCATCTGCCATAGGCTTGCCACGCTTATGCAACCGCCCTGTTTTATTGCCGTTTTCATCTAAAATATCCCAAAGCTCATTCATATTCTTCTCCGATACAAACTTTATTATTTATTTAGAACCCCATAATTTTTTCTTTTCTTTTTTGGTCTGTGGTGTTTTTAAGGGATTTTCAAAGACTATTTCGCCAAATTTTGATTGGAGGTCCAACACTTTAAACTTTTTACCCGTCAACCTAACAGGACGCACGTGTCCATCGGCACATAATCCTAAAAACAGCACTTCAACAACATCAGAAACGACTCCATCTTCGTGCCTAAAAACAACCCACATTGGTTTAGGTATAGGCATCATTTGTATTACGAAATTTGAACCTTCTAACATCCTTCTTGCCCTAGAAGGGCTTGGTTCGTCAATAATAAAAGTATTATCGTCATACAAAATAACGTGCCAAGTGCCATCGCGCAAGCGTTGAAAACTCCTTATGTTGTCGGCGTTAAAAAAAGTACCTACACCATCAGTCAGCTTACCTACAAATCGTGGATTATTGAGCATAAAAACATCTCCCCATTATGTAAAATCAATAATAACCAATTGCAAGCTAGAATTTCCTTTGTATGTATTAATGCGTATATTATAAGCAATATCTAGTTTTATATTAAGATTAACAAGTCTGCCGCTTACAAAACCTTTTGCGATTTTTTCGTTATAATTTTTGTTTAACAATTGTACGAAATTATCGACGGCTTTAAAAGCTATTGCGGTTATTTTTCTACCATTGTCTGTGCGAAGGGTTAGGCGAAGGGTCTGTCCGCTTTGCCCTACTATCTCTGCTTTTTCAGTAAAAATGCCTTTTGTGAAGAATATTGGCTCTTTGTTTGCTTTGCCAAAAGGCGACAATGCGGCGATTTGCGTTGCAAGCTCAAAGGTTATTTCATCAAGTTTTAATTCTTTTTCGCCGTAAATAATGGGATTAAAATCATCCGTCGTTAAGCCTGAATTAGAATTAAGTCTTTGACGTAGCTCGTCGATATTTTCAATAGGCATTGTAATACCTGCCGCCATTGCGTGTCCGCCAAAGCGTGTAAATAAATCTTTATTTTTTTGCAAAGCCTCAAAAACATTATAGCCTTCTATAGAGCGGGCAGAGCCTTTTGCAACGCCGTGTGCATCGCTAAAAACAATAGTTGGGCGATATGTGTGTTCTTTAACGCGTCCTGCAACAATGCCTGCTATACTTTCGTGTATATCAGGTACAAATATTACTAATACATCATCAAGCGCCGTCATATCAAGCCCCACAATAGTTTCATCCACATATTTTGCACATAATGCCTTGCGTTCGTCATTAAGCAAAACAAGCTGGCTGGCAAGCTCTACCGCACGGGCTTCATCATCCGTTAAAAAAAGCTCTACGGCTAAATCTGCCGAGCTTAACCGACCGCTGGCATTAATGCAAGGTCCCAATATAAAACCAATTGCAAAATCGTCTATATCATTATACTCCAAATTTCGAGCTTTTACAAGTGCATTTAAACCTATATTTGTCGCCCCAGTTTCTGCCTTGTTTAACAGTCTCAAGCCATTTTTGGCTAAAATGCGGTTTTCACCTACCAAATCTACCACATCACAAAATGTTGCAATAGCGGCAAAAATAAGTAATTCGTTATCCAAGTTAAATTCTTTTTCAAGCCGACCATACAAATGCCGTACAAATTTATACGAAACACCTGCCGCAGACAATTCTTTAAAAGGATAGCCGCAATCTGCTTGTTTTGCGTTAACAATGGCATTGGCAGGCGGCAAGACCTCATATCGTTTTTCATCTTCTTCAACAAAAGGCGGCTCGTGATGGTCGATGATAATAACTGCCATACCAAGCTCTATAGCCCTAGCAACCTCTGCAACAGAAGCTATACCATTATCTACAGTTATAAAAATATTGCAACCACTACCTGCAATGTTTTCAACTGCCGCCATATTTAAACCATAGCCCTCTTTTTCTCTATGTGGTATATAATGCGTAATGTCTGCCCCAAGCCCTGCAAGCCCTTTGTGCAAAATAACCGTACCGCTGACACCGTCAACATCATAATCTCCAAAAATGCAAAAACGCTTGCCGTTATCAACGCCATCACGGATAATATCAACAGCATCCGTAACGCCAGCCATATTGTCAAGCGCAAGCAAATAATCTCGCAAGGGATTAAGAAACTGCACTGCCGTATTTTTGCTTCGCAACCCGCGGTTAGCTAAAATCTCACACAAAATAGGGCTAACTCCTAGTGTTTTTGTCATCAAATCTATATTAGCGTCGTTTTCACGCAAAACCCATCTTTTCATATCGTAACCTCTTGTCGTTTTATGTAATTTTAACAAAAAAAGACTTGTTTTACAAGTCTTTTTTATTTTATACGTTTTAAATTACAGTTTATAACTTTTAGAACCTTCTGAGAAACCAAAAGTTTCCACTTCCTCAACGTCGATATAAAATAGTGTAAAAATTGGATTGTCAGGTGAGTTATAAATAGTCTTAATCAGTGGATTTTCATCAAGCACACGTGTTTTTAACGCCGCATCATCTGTGAAGACCACTTTACCGTTTACAGATAAAACGGGGCTAAAATCACCGGGCGTGCAAAAAGACACATTTGGGTTAGCCTTCATTTGGGTGTAAACTGGTTTTTGACTATTGGTGCAGAAATATACTTTATTTTCGTCTGCAAATAAGAACTGAAACACCCTTGTTTTAACACGCTCTCCATCTTGTGTAGCCAATACGCCATTGGGATTTGCCTTTAAAATACCTGCATAGTCAATCATTTTATTTCCTCCTTAAAATTTGGTTTGCGTTTGTGCCGCCGTTAATATTATAATAATATAGTAAGAGTAAATAGTAAAGTAGGTACTTTAAAGTGCTATAGTTACCTTCAAGAAACTATAAGGAGAATATGACAAATGCTGAATAAAAACAAGATACCACCTTGCCCAGTTGAAACAACACTGTCGCTTATTGGTGATAAATGGAAAGTGCTAATAATACGTGATTTATTAACTGGGACTAAACGCTTTGGTGAGCTAAGAAAATCTTTAACTGGTATTTCGCAAAAGGTTTTGACGCAACATCTGCGTGCTATGGAAGAAAGTGGGCTTGTAAACCGTGAGGTTTTTGCACAAGTGCCTCCAAGGGTGGATTACTCTTTAACAGAAGCAGGGCATAGCTTAAAACCGATACTTAATGCTATATGGCAATGGGGAGAGGAATATAAGAAAAAACAAGAGCAATCCATTTGAAAAATCACCAAAAAAAGACTTGCAAAACAAGTCTTTTTAGCAAAGCGTTATTCGGGTCTTGGCCCATTATCATTTGAAGCAGTTTCGCAACAACCTTCAGGACATCCGCAACAACCTTTTTCATCCATTTCTTTAATTTTTTCATTAAGGGATTGCGAGATGTTGTCCGCAATATCCGCAGTCTTTGCAACAACAGCTTTTGCAGCAGATTCTACTTTAGGTTTTGCCTTTTCATAAAGTTCATTTACCTTTGTGCCGGTTTCTTTAAAAAACTCTTTGGTTTCTGTGCAAAATTCTTTAAATTTTTCTTCAAACGTCGGCGAATCACAGCCCCCTGTTGCTTTTAATGCCTCTAACAGCTTTGCCGCCTCGTCAACATTAATCTTGCCCTCATCAACCATTTTTAAAACCTGTAATCTTTCTTCTTGCATATAAATCTCCTCCTTGTAATCTTTATTAATATCAGATATAATAAGTATACGCAATTTTTTTAAAAAAGTATGCGAAGGGGGAAAAATTTTTATGTGGATTATTTTTGCGGTGCTTGCGGCTGTTTTTGCCGCCGCTACAGCCATTTTGGCACGTATTGGTATTGAAGGGGTTAATTCAAATTTAGCAACAGCCATTCGCACGGTGGTTGTGCTTATTTTTGCTTGGGGCATTGTTTTTATACAGGGTCTTTGGCGAGAGATTCCTAACATTTCACAACGTAGCTGGCTTTTTCTTATACTATCGGGTGTGGCAACGGGTTTGTCTTGGCTGTTTTTCTTTGCGGCATTACAGCGTGGCGAGGTTTCACGTGTTGTACCCATAGACAAGATGTCCGTTGTTATTACAATGATATTAGCCTTCATTTTTTTGGGCGATACTTTGGACGCAAAGACCATTATCGGTGCTGTGCTTATAACGGGCGGAACATTGCTTTTAGTGCTATAATTAATATAAAATTTTGGTTATTTTCAATGGTTTGCTTTATATCTGATATTAATAAAGGATGGTAAAATATGACTAACGGCAAGCTAAAGCCAATCTTTAGTTTTTTAATTATAACTGTATCGTTAACAATCGGTGCAATATTAGGATTTTGGCAAATACAGCCCCCGTCTGTAGATAGGAGTTCGCCTAATTACCCAGTTTTTCAGCGAATGATGGGAAATATAGAAAGATGGACACAAACACCACGCCCAATTGGTTCTAAAGAGCTTGAAAGTGTAAGAACCGAAATTGTAGCCGAAATTGAGAATATGGGCTTTTCGCCTATCATTCACAACGTAGAGAGCATCAACATTCAAATGAACAATACAGACATTGATGTTAAAAATATTCTTGTCAAATTTGAACATCCAGATGCTGCTCGTGGTGTATTGTTTATGGCGCATTATGACAGTGTAGGCAACAGCGCAGGAGCGGGGGATAATATGGTTTCTGTTGCCGCATTGTTGGAAGGATTAAGGTCTTTAGAGCAAGTAAGCGATTTAAAGAACAACATTTACATACTGTTTACAGATTCTGAAGAATTTGGTTTAATCGGTTCAAGGGGTTTTGTAAATGAACATCCCGAATTGCTTGAGAAAATAGATATGATTGTAAACATAGATGGAACCAGCAGCGGCGGTGTAATCCTTTTTGAAAGAACACCTTTGTCGTATTCCTTAGTTCGTTTTTACAAAAACGCATCAGTAAGACCTATAGGTTTTTCTCTTGCGTCTTTTATTTATGATATGATGCCGATGGCAAGCGACTTGATGCCCTTTGAAAGGGCTGGATTAAATGGGTTTTCCATTTCTGCAATGGAAGGGATGAATACATGGCATACACCAATGGATTCTTTTGAAAATCTAAACGAAGCTACAGCTTGGCATTACTTGCTAAATACACTTGCGCTGGTAGATTATGTGGCAAATAATAGTTTAGACGTATTGGATGCCACACCAAAAGAGGCTGTGTTCTTTCCGTTTTTTCCAAGCGTAATGATATTGATGACTGCTTTTGTATCTGCCATCTTTGGTATAGCCGCCTGTGTTCTTGCCGTTGTCGCCCTAGTTTATAAATTAAAACAAAAATCGTTTAAAATCTCGTTTTCTAATGTATGCCTGTTATTGTTTTTGATATTAACGATAGCAAGTATGATATTTTTGGCAACTGGAAGCTATCTTTTTTACATACCGCTTTTTTTGACTGCCACTTGTATTTTAGTCAAAAAATGGTCAGCTGGGTCGATTACCTATGTTGCAATACGTGGATTGTCATATATAATTGTGATGATGCTATGGTTTCCCGTTATATATTTATTGGTGCGAATACTTTTTGGTATATAGCAAAAACAGATTTGGAGGAATATATGAAAATAACAAAAAACCAAGCCCGAAATTTTTTAGTACGTTATCATCATTTAACAACTGACACTGCATTATCGGGTAAAGACGGCATTTTGCAATTTATAAATAAAGTTGGTTGTGTGCAATTTGACCCTCTTAATGTAGTGGGACGCAATGCGGATTTGGTTTTACAATCCCGTGTAGTAGATTATCGTGAAGAAATGTTATACGAATTATTATATACCGACCGTGCATTAATAGATGGTTGGGATAAGATGATGGCGATTTATTCCGCAAGAGATTGGTCAAATTTTAAACGTGTGCGGGAATGTATGGCATGTGGCGTTATTGGTATGTTAAAACACCGTGGCTCGCAAGACGCACTTAACTATATTGATACTGTTTTGGATTTTGTTGCTAAAAATGGTGTTTCTGCACCAAAAGATATTAAACTGGGGCAAATGTCAAGCGGTACTTGGGGGCATAAAAGCATAGCAGGTGCGGCTTTGGATTATCTTTGGCACAGCGGAAAAGTAGGGGTTTTTGCAAAAGCCAATGCAAACAAGGTATATGATTTGATAGAAAAATTATTGCCAACAGAGATATTAAATACACCCGACCCATTTGCTACAAATGACGAATTTGTAAAATGGTATGTTTTGCGACGTATTGGAAGTGTTGGTATGCTGTGGAACAAATCGGGCGGCGGCTGGCTTGGAGAATATTTAAACAAAAAGCCAATTCGCCAGCGATTTTTGGATGAATATGTGGATGAGGGAATAATAAAAACAATAGAGGTTGAAGGTATTAAAGAAAAGTTTTACATAAAAGCCAAAGATGCGTCATTGTTAGATTTGTCAGACCCAGAGCAAGCAATGCGTTTTATCGCCCCGCTTGATAATTTGATATGGGACAGAGAAATGACTGCCGCCATATTTGATTTTGACTATAAATGGGAGGTTTACGTACCTGCCACAAAACGTAAATATGGCTACTATGTATTGCCTGTGCTATGCGGCAATAGGTTTGTAGCCCGCTTTGAACCCGAAAAACACAAAACCCACCTTCCAATAAAAAATTGGTGGTGGGAAGAAGGTGTAAAAGAAACAAAGGCTATGAAAAACGCTAAAGAGCAAGAAATGCAACGCTTTGCAGGATGTTTTGGTAAAGCATTATGACTTCACAGCGTTTATAAAAGCATCGGCATCCACGTGCAATGCCAATTGCGAATGGAAAGGTAATGCGGCAGGTTCCCATCTATCGCCCTCAATGCGTGACATATCAAGGATTGCCTCCATAGACCTCGCGCCGTGGTTAAACTTTGGCACAGTTAGTATTGCACGTATAATGCCGTCAGCTACAGGTGCTATGCCGTCGCTTGTCATATTTAATTTGCGTTGGCACAGGCTACGAAGCAATAATGCACGGCGCAATACATAGTTTTTATCATTATCATCTTTCGGGTTTGGACCTAATATGCTTATTGTGCCACGCAAGCGGCTTAAAAAGTCAGGTCCTTTTATATTTTTAAAGTATTGTTGGTCTGTGGGATTGGCAAAGCTGTCAAAATCTACCGCCGTACCGCCTGCAAATACTAATATACACTTGCCCAACGGATGTTCGCCTGCGCCGTCCCTAAAACGCCCATCCTGCATTGGCATAAGAAAGGACTTAATCCAACCCAAAGCCATACCGTCTTTATCGCTGTCAAATTCGTCAAAGAAAACCAGCGGCAATTTGCCTTCCAGCACAACATCACGTACTTTTTGAAAAGCCGCCGATAAATCCTCTACACTAATAAATTGCGATACATTAAATTCCAATTTCTGCACCTTTCCGGGCAGGATATTTTTTGCAATTTCTGTAACGCCAAAGGATTTTCCGCTACCCGGTGAACCAAATACTGCAATAGACAACGGGCGAATACTATCACCAAAAGCATAGCCTAAAATAAGATTGCGTATGTTTTGATAGCTTTCTATCTCCCAACGGTCTATTGTTGTAAAATTGCCAAAGGTTAATTGCGGCAAACCTTCAATAATCTTTGCACCTTTTTGCACATATTCAAAGGCAACATCTTCTATTTTCTTATCGCCTACTTTTGCGGTTACAATCCAATCTTCGGGTACAACAAATAAACCATCCTGCTCTTTTAGCGGAATTTCAAATGCATTCCATTTTTTAGGTTCTATTGTTAAACCTACATTTAGGTTATTATCGTCATCCAGTTTATATCCAGCAGACACCATACTTTCGCCGACTTCCAAAATATAACGGCAAAGAGTACCTAAACTAACCGCTGTAATTCCATCTTTAAGACCTATTGATACAATATGTTTCAAATAATCATCAAATTCGACATCTTCGCTTCCTACTTCATAAACTCCCGCATTGGGGTCATATGAAAAAACCTCGTCAAACAATTGTATCAAAAACAAAGACATAACACCGAAATCTGAAATAATTGCGCCTGGCAATTTTTCTTTAATTGCGCCTTCTGCACCGCCGTGGGTTATCATTAATGATGCTTCTAATTTTCCGTTACGTTTCATTATAAACACACCGCCGTCAACATCCAGCGTAATAAAGATGTATTTTGCGTCAAGCAAATGGTTTATTGCAGGGTTTAACTGTATTTCTGAAACAAGCTCTGTTGCCGTACGTTCCCAGCTTATTTGGCGGCTTATCATTGCTCCTGCAGAACGTAACGAGCTTCCGTCTATAAACAAAAAACATTTGTCGGCATTTTTTTCAAACTGCTGTTTTTCTGGTATGGATTTTTCCGATACCCACAACACCTTATCGGCGTTTGTAGGCACATCTAGCCCGCCATATCCGCTATCCCATACAACCAAACCATCCATAATAACACTTGGGTCTTGCGGCAATTGCGAAAAGATATTGTTTGGTGTAGTGCCTTCTTTATGCCCTAGGTATCTAGTTATCGCATTGTATTTTTTATCTTGCGGCATAGAAAACTGCTGCATTTCGTGATATTCTTTACGAAATTCATCTGTAAGCAAATTTTCTTCATTAAAAACTTCATCCAGTCTTTTATCTAGTATAATTGACTTTAGTAACAAAGAAATTATCCTTATGCCTGCTGGCAATGCGGTGTCCTTATATTCGCCGCCTGCATTATAATTTAAAATCGTCGTGTGTGTATGCCCATAAAATCCCAAATTCATTTTTATTACCTCCTGCGCATATTTTCCCTTGCAAAAATTTATTTTGTCTGTATAATGATTATAATGCCTTTTGGGGTAAATTGCAATGTTTTATTTGGTGGTGCTTGATATGAGATTGGACAAACTGATTTCCAATTGCGGCTTTGGTAGCCGTAAAGAGGTTAAAGAATTATTAAAAAAAGGTTTTGTTACGGTGGACGGCGAGGTTTGCAAACGACCAGAAACGCAAATTGACCCCAGCTGTCAAAAGGTTTACGTCGGTGAAACTGTTGTTGAGTATGAAAAATATAGTTATTTGATGATGAACAAGCCCGACGGCGTTATTTCTGCCACCATTGACGAGGAGCATACAACGGTGGTAGATTTGGTTGACGAACGTTATCAATACGCCGATGTTTTTCCCGTTGGGCGGTTGGATAAGGACACAACAGGGCTTTTAATAATAAGCAATGATGGTGGTTTTGCACATCGTGCATTATCGCCCAAAAAGCACGTAGAAAAGGTGTATCGTGCCCAGCTTGACAAACCTATTGGTGATGCCGAAATAGCGGCGTTTGAGGCAGGCATACAATTGGATGACGATTTTAAGACAATGCCTGCAGGGCTTTGTACTTTGGATGACGATGGCTTTGTAGCGCAAGTAACCATACGTGAAGGAAAATTTCATCAGGTAAAACGTATGTTTGAAGCATTGGGCATAAAGGTGCTTGCATTAAAGCGCACGCATTTTGCAGGACTTGCGCTTGACGAAAATTTGGCAGAAGGAGAGTATCGCCGCCTAAACGAAACCGAGCTAAAATCAATAGAAAACCTACTTTCAAAGGACAAATAACAAACATATATTGGTATAGGAAAGCAATGAGGGAGAATTGTGATGGATAAAAAAGTTGTAGCGGTGATTTTTGGCGGGCAAAATAGCGAACACGATGTTAGCAAAATGTCTGCCGCAACCATTATGGCGGCAATGGATGATGAAAAATATTTTATACTACCTGTTTATATAACAAAGGACGGACGTTGGTTTTTATATGACGGACCGCGGGAAAATATTAAAAATTTGTCGTGGGAAAAGTTTGCAACACCTGCTATTTTAAGCCCCGACACAACACACGGCGGCTTTTTGCGTTTGGTTGGTGATAAATTTAAGGTTATGCCTGTTGATGTTGTTTTTCCCGTATTACACGGCAAAAACGGTGAAGACGGCACGATACAAGGGCTTTTCGAGCTTGCAGGTATACCATATGTGGGTTGCGGAGTTTTGTCATCTGCCCTTGCTATGGATAAGGCGTTTACCAACCAAATAGCCCGTAAAATAGGCATAAAACAAGCGGATTGGCTTGAGTTTTCAAAGGCAGATATTGATGATGATATTGAAGCGGTCGCAAAGCGTGTTCGCTATAAAATCGGCTATCCCTGCTTTGTAAAACCTGCAAACACAGGCTCTAGCGTCGGCATTTCTATGGCAAAAAACAAAAAAGAGCTTATCGAAGCATTGCATATAGCCAAAACGCACGATAAAAAAATTGTGGTAGAAAAGCGTGTGGCAGGGCGTGAGCTAGAATGTGCCGTAATAGGCAATGACGACCCAATAGCGTCAGGTGTTGGCGAAATTGTGGTTGCAGAACACGAATTTTATAGCTATGAAGCAAAATATAATTGCAATAAATCGAAAACCTTTGTCAGTGCGGATATTTCTGACAAAACAAAGGAAAAAGTCAGAGAACTTTCCATACAAATTTACAAGGCTTTAGGGTGCGCAGGGCTTTCTCGTGTAGACTTTTTCCTCACGCCCGAAGGCGAAGTATATTTTAACGAAATAAACACAATGCCCGGTTTTACACAAATTTCTATGTACCCTATGTTGTGGAACCCCGAAGGCATAACGACATCGCAACTTGTTGAAAGATTAATTAATTACGCATTGGTGGGAAAAAATGGATAATAGACATATTGGAATTTTCGACTCTGGCATTGGCGGCTTAACTGTAGCAAAACAAATTATGTCGTCAATGCCAAGCGAGCAAATAATATATTTTGGCGACACCCTTCGTATGCCATACGGCGAGCGTGATGCGGACGATTTAGAACAATTATCCCGCCGCATAATCGCCTTTTTAATGACCAAAAATATAAAGGCATTGGTGGTTGCCTGCGGTTCTATCAGCTCTAAAATCTTTGACCGTGTACAAAAACAAATACCGCAAAACTTCCCAATTTTTGAGATGGTTTCACCTGCCATAACCGCCACCCTAGCCGCCACAAAAAACCAAAAAATAGGCGTACTAGCCACAGCTGGCACAGTAGCAAGCCAAACGCACGAACGTCTTATAAAACAAACCCTGCCAAATGCACAGGTAACAGCCATAGCCGCCCCGCTTTTTGCCCCGCTCATAGAAGAAAGCTGGACAGAAAACGCCGTGGCGGATATGACAGCACAAATATACCTAGAACCATTAACAAACACCGACATAGACACGCTTTTGTTAGCCTGCACACACTTCCCGCTAATGCACAACGCCATAGCAAAAGCCATACCAAAAAACATCACAATAATAGACCCCGCAATACAACTTGCTAACGACATTTCATCTCAAATCGAAAAACGGACGGTCAAACACCGCCCCTGCAATGAGTATTACACAACGGCAAAACAAGCAAAGTTTGACAAACTAGCGCAAATGGTGTTAGGCTACCCTATTTCAAGCAAATTTGTTGTGCTTGACGAGGTACGGTAATATGAGTGAGGACTTTAGCAGGCATTTCTTTGAGCTACAATCTGATTTTTATAAATATATGGTCAGCTTTGGTGGTATTGCGCCCAAAACAGCAAGGGATTATATATCAAGGCTAAAATTTCTTTCTTCAAGTTATTGCATAGACTTGTCTTTGACAAAAGAGGATATTGAAGAAATAATTGCCCGAGAGAAGATAAAAATGCAGTCACGGGAAAAATATTCAATCCCAAAAGCAATGGGAGATTTTCGTTCTGGTTTAAATAAGTTTCTTTCGTTTGTCAATTATGATTATAGAAAAAAATACAATATTGAAATTAAGGCAAAAATTGAAGAAATAGAGAAGTCTACCGATTTGGTTATAACAGAAAAAGAAACAATTATACAGTCTAGGATTGGGCAAGGCTCCTTCAGAAAAAGCTTAATAGATTATTGGCAAGGTTGTGCTTTTTCGGGTTGTGATATGAAGGATGTGCTCATTGCTTCTCACATTAAGCCTTGGCGAGCTTCAAAAAACTACGAAAGACTAGATTGCTTCAATGGTTTACTTTTGTTGCCAAACTATGATAAACTTTTTGATTGCGGATATATTTCAATTGACATAAACGGAAAATTTATGATTTCTAAATTTCTAACAAAAGAGAACATATCAATTCTGCATTTGAGTGAAATTTCTGCTATCAATATTGATGAGAGACACAAGCCTTATTTAGAATATCATAATAAGTATTGCTTTATGGGATAATAAAGGATAAGTTGTAGGAAAGTTTTGCATCCCTTGTGAAAGTGAGATTTACGAATGATTTTCCAACATTAGGAGGAATGTAATGTATATTTCATCCGCAAGTCTAACCTTCCACATCCCCCACGCTTCGTCGTTAAAAGATAAGCGGCAAATCGCCCGTAGTGTTATCGAAAAAACCCGCCACAAATTTAACGCATCTGTGGCAGAGGTGGATGATATGGACAACCACCAGCGGCTAACCATAGGCATTTGCTTAGTTGCTAACAACGCAAGCTATTCGCAAAAATGCATAGAGCAAATTATACGCTTTATGGAAGAAATAGCCAATGCAGATTTGGTCGATGTACAAATTTGGCAAGATTAATTTTTGCGATATGTATAGAAAACCCGCTTGCTGGTAAATATTATTATATGACTTGTTTTAAGCCCTGCGCAAGCAGGGCGGTAAGTTCATAATATCCCCCTCAATGGCTCCGCTACTACCCCCCTGTAGCGGGGTTATTTTTTTATTGCATAGACAAAAAAACTATGATATAATAAGGCATTGAAAATATCGGGAGGTATATAAAATGAATAACAGCTCTGTACAAAAATTATTGGATTTTTTATACGAAAGCCCAACGGCACACCACGCAGTACACAATTCTGCCGCACAGCTAAAAGCGGCAGGTTTTACCGAACTTTTTGAAAAAGATGTTTGGGACATTACACCAGGCGGAAAATATTTTGTTACAAAAAACGGCACTTGTTTTGCGGCGTTTGTTGCAGGTACAGATGTGCAAAATCCTGCTATACGCATAATTGCAGGGCATACAGATTCTCCAACATTCGTAATAAAACCCAACCCGCAAATGATTACAAAAGGGCATATAAAGCTAAATACAGCCGCATATGGCGGGCCAATAATGCATACTTGGTTCGACCGCCCATTGTCGCTTGCAGGACGTGTGCTTTTAAAAAGCAACAGCTTTCTCGTACCAAAACAATGCCTAATAAACATAAACAAACCGCTTGTAATAATACCTTCGCTTGCCATACATATGAACCGTGAAGTAAATAAAGGTTTTGAAATAAACGCACAAAACCACACATTGCCGCTTGTGGCTATGGTAAACGAACAATTAGAAAATAATGACTATTTGGTCAATTTGCTAACAAAAGAATTGGGTTGCGAAGCAAGCGATATTTTAGACTTTGACTTGATGTTGTACGAATATGCAAAGGGCGAATTTGTAGGTAGTCAAGGCGAGTTTATTTCATCGTCACGTCTGGACGACCTTTGGATGGTTTATAGCGGGTTACAGGCATTGTTACAGGCTAGTGCAGGTACGTTTACGAAGCTAATTTTTGCCCCAGATAACGAAGAAATCGGCTCGCTAACCACACAAGGTGCCCAATCCCGCTTTATATCAAGCATTATCGAACGCATTGTACCAGAAGGGGCATTTGACCGCGCATTAGCGCAAACCTTCGTAATTTCGTGCGACTTAGCCCACGGAGCACATCCAAACTTTCCCGAAAAAGACGACCCAACAACCGCAACAATGCTTGGCGGCGGTGCCGTGTTAAAATATTCTGCAAATAAAAAATATGCTACAACGGACTATACAGCGGCGGTATTTAAGGCTTTATGCGAGCGTGCTGGCGTACCGTGCCAAGGGTATATAACCCGTAGTGATGTACAAGGCGGCTCTACAATAGGCGCAATGATGGGTGCAAACCTTGGCGTTGCGGTGGTTGATATGGGGCTGGCTGTGCTTGGTATGCATTCTATACGTGAGCTTGGCGCAACCGCCGACCACGATTATGCATTAAAACTTTTTAATACATTCTTTGATAACGAGGTTAATTAGATGATATTAAACGCCGTCAAAGGAATATTTATAGGGCTTGCTTTGGTTATCCCTGGGCTTTCGGCATCGACGCTTGCGGTGGTTATGGGGATGTATGACGAACTTATTAACAATATCAACGGCTTGCGCAAGGAATTTAAAAAGAGTGTCAAGTTTCTTTTGCCTGTCGGTATTGGTGCTATGATTGGCATCTTGGCTTCTGCTGGTTTTTTGTTGTGGGTGATTGAAACTTTCGAGCTACCCAGCTATGCCTTTTTTATCGGGCTTGTGCTTGGTAGTGTGCCTGTAATATTTAAAAAAATGAAGCCCGCTATGCCTAAAAAATGGAATTATGGGCTTTTGGTTGTTGGTTTGATAGCGATACCAATACTGCACTTTATATCGCCCGAAGCTGATTATAACACGCAAATAACTGCTATTGGCAGTTTTGGTGATGTGGCGATAATTTTTATTGCAGGTTTTGTGGCTTGCTTTTTAATAGCTTTGCCGGGCGTTAGCGGTGCAATGATTTTGATACTAATTGGACAATTTGCCACTGTTTATGGCGCAGTGTCCAATTTTGCTGATGCTTTGGTTATGACGGTGCGCGGGCAGGAAGACGCTTGGTATCAAGGGCTTAGTGCAATGTTGATTGTATTGGTGTTTTTTGCGGGTTCGGTGCTTGGGCTTTTTGTCGCCGCTCGCTTGATTGGTGCGTTAATTAAGCGTTACGAGGCTTCTGTATATTTTGCGGTGATGGGTATAATCATAGGTGCGGCTTTTGTGCTTTTTGATGTGGGCGTTGGTGGCAATTTGATGTATAGTTTTACAGACGGCGGCGTTTGGGCTAGTGTCCGTGATGTTATCTTGGCTATCGCCGCATTGGTATTGGGTTATGTCTGTACAGTATTTATGGGAAAAATTGATAAGAAGGCGGCTGAGAATTAGAAGCGAGGAATGAAAATGGAATGGATTAAGGCGGCTATTAAAACCGAGCCAAAAAATATAGAGATAGTTTGTGCAATACTTCTAAACCACGGTATCGAAGGTGTGGAAATTATCGACCCGCAGGAAAATATGCGGTTTTTAAATGAGGATGAAGCCCAAAATTGGGATTATATCGATGAAGATTTATTGGCGAAAGATTTGGATGATTTTGCGACGGTGCAGTTTTTTATGCCCGCTGATGACACAACGGGAGACCACAGGTCGCCCCTACAGGGGTTGCGGTTGGATTTGAAAGATTTTGGCGAGCTTTCTGCTCAAACCGTTGAAGACGACTGGAGCGACGCTTGGTTGCAATATTACAAACCTTTTAAGATTGGCAAGAAAATTGTCGTTCGTCCGCATTGGGAGGAATATTTGGCTAATGATGGCGAAATTGTGTTCACAATCGACCCTGGTCACGTTTTTGGCACGGGGCAACATCAAAGCACAGCATTGTGCATTAGGCTTTTGGATAAGCATGTAGAAGGCGGCGAAAATCTGCTTGATATTGGTTGTGGCAGCGGTATTTTATCCATAATTTCGTTATTGCTGGGCGCAAGTTGCGCAACTGCAATTGATATAGACCCACAAGCCGTAAAAATGACGGGTACTAATGCTGATTTAAACAGCGTTACGCCTGAAAGGTTGCAGGCTTTGACAGGTAATATTCTATTAGATAATAATTTTTATGAAAAAATAGTACAAAATGCACCATATCAAATTATTACAGCAAATATTGTTGCGGACATTATTATTGCACTAGCACCTATCGCCGCAAAATTAATCGCTATAAACGGCAAATTTATTGTTGGCGGCATTATTGACGACCGTGAAGAAGAAGTGAAAAGCGCATTGCAAGCCGCAGGTTTTGCAATTGACGAAATTATGACACAAGACAATTGGGTTGCCATTTATGCGCAGAGGATATGACATATGAAGCTACGACCACATCACTTGTTGTGTACACAAGGATATGAAGGTATGGGTTATAATGATGGTTTTGTTGACAATATGGATGTTATTACAACATATTTGCGCAATGATGTTGCGGCTAATATTGACATTGTATTTTCGACAGACGATATTTGTAGCAAATGCCCTCAAATGTTAGATGTTAATTTGTGCAAAAGCAATGATAAAGTTAAGCGGCTTGACAACAAGGTGGTTGCCTATTTTGACATTGAAGAAAGAAACTACGTGTATCAAGACATTATCCGCAAAATAAACACAAAAATGACCTCTGACATTATGGACGATATTTGCGGTGAATGTAATTGGTATTCCATTAGTGCTTGCAAAAGAAACGTACTTGGTTTTAATTGAAAGGCGGAATTTTAATGCATCGTTTTTTCATAGCTAATGACAATATTAGAGATAGTAAGGTTATTTTGATTGATGAAAATGCCGCCCACGCCAATGTCTTACGGCTTCGTGTGGGTGAAAAAATTGTCGCTTGTGTTTCTGACGAAGGTTTAGATTATATTTGTGAAATTAATGAAATTTTTAAAAAAGAGGTTGTCGCCAATATTATTGACAGTATGCCTAATGACGCCGAAAGTACGCTAAAAATCACGCTTTTTCAAGCTCTGCCAAAGGGTAATAAAATGAATGATATTATAGAGCACGCTGTTGAATTGGGAGCTTGCGACATAACGCCGACAGTAACCGACCGCTCTATAACCCGCAATGCTGACAACGGCAAAATATCACGCTGGCAAAAGATTGCAGAATCTGCGGCGAAGCTATCACATAGGGGGTATATTCCACAAATTAACAACCCTTTGACGTTGGATGAAGCAATAAAAGATGCAAAATTGCACGACATCGCTTTTGTATGCTATGAACTAGAAAAATCACAATCGCTTGTAAATTATTTGCAAAATACAGACTTTTCGCAAGTAAAAAGCCTTGCATTTTTCATAGGCTCTGAAGGTGGCTTTGCAGATGATGAAGTCGAAAAATTTATAAAAAATAGCATACCTACAGTATCAATAGGCAAAAGAATATTGCGCACACAATCCGCCGCAGCAAAGGTTTTGGCTAATATAGATTTTTATTTAGAACAAATACGATACGAAAGGAAAACAAATGATATATTTAGATAACGCCGCAACAACAAAACCCTCAAAACCTGCAATTACAGCTTTAATGCGTTCTTTTAAAGTTTGTGGAAACCCATCATCATTACACCAAATGGGTATTGATGCCGAAAAAGAACTTGCGCACGCACGCAAAGCAATTGCGGGCATAATAGGCGCAAAGCCTGCCGAAGCTATATTTACCTCAAGCGGAACAGAAGCAAATAACCTAGCACTTTTTGGCACAGCTAAAAAGCATAAAGGAAAACAAATTATAACCACAAAACACGAACACTCTTCTATTTTAAAACCTTTAGAAAAACTTGCCGAAAAAGATAATTTTAATATCTATTATCTTAATACAATAAATGGCAAAATTGACCTTGACGACCTACAAAATGCTCTTGCAGAGCCAACCTGTATCGTTACCACCCACCATATCAATAACGAAACTGGTATTATTCAAGATATACAGGCAATTGGACATACAATAAAAAAACACAGCCCCGCAACGCTTTTTCACATTGACGCGGCACAGTCTTTTTGTAAAATGCCAATTGATGTTGCAGATTCAAAAATTGATTTATTAACCCTTTCTGCCCATAAAATCGGAGGATTAAAGGGAAGCGGCGCATTGTTTGTTAAAAGCGGCGTTAATATTCAACCAATAATTTTAGGCGGCGGGCAGGAAAATAATTTGCGTAGCGGTACAGAAAATTTGGGCGGCATAATGGCTTTTGCCGCCGCAAGCACGTATTGTTGGCAAAATTATAAAACAAATTTTGAATATATTAAAAGCCTAAACGATAGGTTTCGTGGGCTTTTGGGCGTGGTTGACGATATTACATTTAGCGGCGCAGACACCAGCCCATATATACTTGATATGGACATTGCAGGCGTTAGGTCAGAGGTATTGCTTAACGCACTTTCTGCCAAAGATGTTTTTGTGTCAAGCGGTGCGGCTTGTAGCTCTAATAAAAAAGGCGCAAATGCCCACCGAGCAGAAACCGCATTGCGTGTTAGCTTTGGTGTTGATAATACCTTAGAAGAAATAGATGCCGCCATACATATATTTGCCGAATGTATAAAAGCATTAAGAAAATCTGCCAGAATTGTACGATAGGAGGAAATATGCAACCCACAACCGAAATATTATTGATAAAATATGGCGAAATAGCATTGCGTGGCGGCAACCGCCGCTTTTACGAAGATATGCTTTTACGCTTTATAAAAAAGACGATAAACACCGTGGCTGACGGCGAATTTTCTGCATACAAAGAGCAAGGGCGTTTTGTGGTGCAGGGTATAGACGGGCAAAACCCATCCCATCTTATACCGCATATCTGCCGTATTTTTGGCATTTCATCCGTATGTAAAGGCATACGCCTAACCAACCGCACAATGGACGATGTTATGGTTGCCGTTTTAGATTATTTTCGTGAACATAACCCAAACCCAACCACTTTCCGCATAACAACAAAACGTGCCGACAAAAAATTCCCTGGGAAATCTGACGAAATTTCGGCGCAAATTGGTGCGCATTTGTTTGCGCATATCCCTAATTTACGGGTAAATTTAACTAACCCCAATTTTAATTTGGTTGTGGAAATACGCAACAGTATTTATATTTATTCGCAAGATGTAGAGGTTGCGGGCCCCGGCGGTTTGCCGCCCGGCTCTGCCGGCAAGGGCGTTTTGTTGCTGTCGGGTGGTATAGATAGCCCTGTTGCTGGCTATCTTGCCGCAAAGCGTGGTATAGACATAACCGCAATATACTTCCATTCGCCACCATATACGTCTGAAAGGGCAAAAGAAAAAGTGCTTGATTTAGCACAACATTTAGCTACGTTTACTGGCAAAATAAAGATATACTGTGTTAATTTTACCGACATACAATTGCACCTAACCGAAAAAACCCCGCCAGAAAAAATAACGATATTGTTAAAACGCTCTATGTTAAAAATGGCGGATTTGTGTGCGCAAAACGAAAAAGCCCTTGCATTAATAACAGGCGACGCTGTTGGGCAAGTAGCGTCGCAAACCCTGCACAGCCTGCACGCAATGAGCGGTACAACAGCCCTGCCCATACTGCGCCCATTAGCCACCTACGACAAAAAAGACATTGTCGCAATAGCCGAAAAAATAGAAACCTTTCCAATATCCATCCGACCATTTGACGATTGTTGCACGCTGTTTTTACCAAAACATCCCGAAACAAAACCAAAATTATCCATAATACAAAGCATAGAAAGCCGTATTGAAACATTGGGCGAATTATATCAAAAAGCCCTGTCAGAAGCCGAAATTTATCATTTTTAATTTAAAACAGGGCGTATAGAGCAACTTTAGCTTCTGTTGTCCCGCCGCAAGTTAAACACGACGGGTTCCAGCGTCGTGTTTAACGCAGTCGGGGGGACTACAGAAGGTTAAGTTGCTATAATACCGCCCTGTTTTCTATTTAGGCAAAACATACCTCTGCAAAACAAACATACCATCATCAACATAAAATACAGACACATCACCTTTTTCTTCCCAACCCATTATACTTCTTAGCTCTTCAGATAATTCGACCCTGCCAAGCTCGTCAACATATGCTGTAAAATCGTGCAAATGTATATCTTCTTCCTGTATTACCCTTACAACCACCATACTTCTTATAGGTAACAAAGATAGCAAAGAACCCTTTTGTTTTTCGCTTTCGTCTAACATTGCTAATCCCATACAATCCATCAAAACTTGCGGTATAAACATATTACCGCCTTTGCTAATCTTTCTTGAACCTGCAAATTGCAGATACCTAAAATCATTAATCAAAAAAATACCACCCTTCTAGGTTTATTGTTTGTTTTGTCAAGTTTGAAGAAGTGCTTGACTAATAGACCTAAATGTGATATTATCGCCTTAGGTCTTCGGACTGAGGGGTGCTTGTTGGGTGGTATCTTTGTTAGGGATTGACACCCAACAAGCATTTTCTTTTAGACAGTCCTATATATAAAAACTACTTTAATACCATAATACACCATTATTTTGGTTGTGTCAAGGTATTTTTTTGTTTGTTGCGTATTAAAAAAGCCGCCCTTAACGAGTGGGCTGGATTGCTTCGGGGTTCGCTTCCCACCTTATCGTAAGAACGTTCCTCGCAATGACGGAAGCAACAAGAACCCCCGTCATTGCGAGGGCTACTAAATACATAGGGCAGTATATAGCAAGCCCGAAGCAATCCAGTAAAGGGATGTAGGCGTGGCAAGGGTAGCCGACAAGCGCAAGTAAAGACTGTCAAGCAACTTGATGTAGAGCGAACTGGATTGCTTCGGGGTTCACTTCCCCGTTTGCCGTATACTCCGTCCCTCGCAATGACGGGGTTTCTTCCTGCTTTTCGTCATTGCGAGGGCTACCAAATGCGTAGGGCATTACATAGCAAGCCCGAAGCAATCCAGTAAATAGACTACGATGACGTGCAAACAGGCGACCATTGACCGCCCGTTTTTCTTATTATCTCCTAACAGTTTCTATACTTGACACTACAAATCTTTCGTCTTGTATTCTTCCTTCTACCATATGAAACATTGTTGTATCGTGCAGTCTGCCGCTTCGTACTTCTAGGTGTCTTTCTATTACAGTTGCACGTATAATTCCGCCTATTTCCTGCATAGTAATTACTTGCGCAATCGGCGCAAGCCCGTCATTTTGGCGGTTTATTTGCGGCACAAAATGGTTTTCCAACGCATTTATAATCTCTTGCCTTCTTTCGCTTGGCGCATATTCTGCATTACGAAGGTTTATTTTATGTGATGTTGGCGGTAGTTTAATAAGGGCATATTCAATTTCTAATTGCATTTGTGTAACCGGTATTTGGCTAAAAGCTGGGTTTTGTTCTAGGTAAAACAATACATCTGCACCAATTGCACCATATCGCACATCGGCGGACAGACGGTGGGTTACGCCATCGGTGTCCATACCGATAATATAGGCAGAAATGGTGGTTGTTGCCCTATCGCCTGTTGTGGTATTAATACCGTGCATTGGCATAACCATTAGGTCGCCTTGTCTTTGCATACCTTCTAATATTAGCTGATAATTATCGGCAAGCTGTATTGTTTGCACCCTGCTTGCACCAGGTGTAAACAGCGGTGTTACAGACATTGTGTGGTTAAGGTTATATTGCCTGTATAGCCCGTCAAGCACAATTTCTATATCACCGTGCAATGTACGCAACACGCCAAAATCCATACGTGCAAATTTTGCACCGTCATCAAATTCTAACACGTGCAATACATTGTTTACAGGTGGCACGGATGCTCCTCTGTGGTAAATGCTGATTGGCGAAACATCTTCTTGTTGTGCAAAAACAATGCCGCCGTCGGACATATTTTGAAAAATGCTTAAACCTATTGTAGAGCCTGACGCAGAAAATTCTGCGTGGTTTAGTATAACCGACAAATTGCGAACGGGCAGATTGTCAAAAATTATAAAGTCGTTGAAATATCGTCCGACGGGTATACGTTCCCCGTCAAAAGCCATATCAACAGAAACAGCGGCGTTGCTTTGCAGGTCTGTGATGGTTAGCGTAAAGGCTTCTGCTTCCCTGCTTATTGGTTCAAAGCGTACCTCTGTACGCTCTACAATCAATTGGCGCAAAGGGTTTGTTGCAAAAGCAATATCTTTGTTATACACCCTGCCGTTAAAGTCCTCTAATGCAAACACATAGCGGTTTAAATCCAAATTACCTTCAAAATAGAAAATGGTTGCCGTGTCGTCTAATAACACTTGCGTTAATGCTATAAGCTCGTCGTCTATTGTTGCGAAAAGTTCTATAAAAGAAGAAGCGGCGTTGTTAAAACGGGCGTTTGGTTGGTTTAATTGATGCGGGCGTGGCGTGTCGTCCGAAAATAATTCGTATAACAAAATTGCACCAACACCAAGCAAAGCAAGCGCAGCCAAACCCGCCAAACCATAGATGATTTTGGTAGACTTGCTTATCACTTTTTTAATCTTTTCAGGTTTTTCGCCCTTTTTGCCTAAAAACGGTAATTTGAAGCCCTTTTTTGGTGCTTCCTCATTTTCTTCTGCTTCTTCTTTTTTTGGCTCGTACATAGGAATATCTTCTTCGGGCTCTTCTTCCGTTTCTTCTGCAACCTCTTCTTGTTCTTCGATTGGATTATTGGTTAAAATATCTTCAAAATTATCGTCGGGTTTCCATTCGTCCGCAGAATCTTCTTCCATAAGAGCCTTAAGCATTGCGTCTAAATCCTCGTCGTCTCCCAAAGGTGTTTTGTTATCATCGTCTGCCATTTTACCCCTCCTACCATCTTTTGTATCGTCTGCAATATATTATAGCACATATTTTTAAAAATGTTAAGTTTTATTTGAAAAATTAATTTCTTTGTGTTATACTTAGCATATGAGAAGATTATTTATTAGTTTTGAAGGTGGCGAAGGAGCAGGGAAATCCACGCAAATGCAGATGTTGTACAGTTTTTTGGCGGCACGTGGCTTTGATGTTGTTTCTGTACGTGACCCTGGCACAACCAATGTGTCCGAAAAAATCCGTAATATTTTAAAGGACAAGGCGACGGGAGATATTTCTGCACGTGTCGAGGCTTTGTTATATTTTGCCGCTCGTGCGCAAATGGTGGACGAAATTGTACGCCCTGCGCTGGACGAAGGCAAGGTTGTTATAACCGACCGTTTTGCTCATTCTACCTATGTTTACCAAGGCTATGCTGGTGGGATGGATGTTGGGAATTTGGCACAAATTAACGATTTTGCCACGAAGGGGTTTTTGCCAAACCTTACATTTTATTTGCAAATTAGCCCTGAAAACGGGCTAAAGCGCAAAGCGGCACAGCAAGATTTGGATAGGATAGAAGCTAAAGGGCTTGAATATCACAAACAAATATCGGCGGGGTATGATAAAATTGCTGCAGATGATGAAAGCGGACGCATTATCACAATAGATGCTACATTGCCTGCCGAAGAAATACACAATAAAATAGTTAGTCATATTGAAAAAATATTGATATAAAAGTAAAAGGAGGAAAAACTATGATTATGATGGAAAAGTTAGTAATAGCGATTATCAATGACGAGGATGCTTTCCAAATTATTGACCTTTTAAGCGAAGAAGGCTTTAAGGTAACAAAACTAGCATCAACAGGCGGCTTTTTGCGTGCGGGCAACACAACCCTTTTGTGCGGTGCCGAAGCTGATAGGCTTAATGAACTTGTCAGTATTATCGAGAAAAAATGCCGCTCTCGCAAACAAATTACATCTGTTAATTCTGCACATCTTTCTACGGCAGAAAACTATGTACCGTATCCTGTAGAGGTTACTGTTGGTGGTGCTACCATTTTTGTGCTTAATCTTGCAGATTTTAAGCGTTTTTAGGAGCTGAAAAATGGATATACGTGTCGGGGATATATCGGCTGTTAATCAGCCGATTGTTAATCCTGTTAAAGAAAAATTTGAAAGCGGAGATTTTGCTTTTACCCTAAAGCGCATTGCGTCTGATGGGCTTGCAGAGCGTCTTTCAGGGCTTATTACCAATATAACCGAATGGGGCAAAAAAATTGCAGACCATAGGGATATTGCGGATTTAAAGCATTATCGTGGCTTGGTTAAAGAGTTTATTAACGAGGTTGTTACAAACAGCCACGAATTTTCTCGTGAAAACTTTTTGGATAGGCGTGGCAGACATAGGGTTTACGGCATTGTGCGTCTTGTTAATGCCGAGCTTGACGAGCTTGCGCAGGATTTATTATCCAATGAAAAAAGTCATATCGAAATTTTGGCACGCGTTGATGAAATTCACGGTTTATTGTTAGATATGATGATTTAGGTGGATAAAATGCAAAACTTTTCGCAGATAGTAGGAAGCACCTTAATAAAATCAGCTATGACATCATCCATTGTGCATAGCCGTGTTAGCCACGCCTATATTTTAAGCGGCGGCATTGGTTTTGGTAAAAAAATACTTGCCAACGCTTTTGCAAAATCCATTTTGTGCCACAATAGCACAAATGGATATTCTTGCGATGTTTGCAAATCTTGACTTACCTTTGAAACGGGCAATAATCCCGATTTAATACACATCAGGGCTTCAAAAGCTAATTTGGGTGTGACAGATGTGCGTGAGGATATTTTGGCGGGTTTATCTGTAGCACCATATTCGGGTGACAAGCGTGTTTATATAATACACAATGCACATACAATGACACCCGCCGCACAAAATGCAATGTTACTGACGCTGGAAGAAGCTCCGCACTATGCCGTGTTTTTGCTACTGGCAGATGGGCTAAATGCCTTTTTGCCAACGCTTTTATCACGTTGCATAACCTACAAGATTCCGTCATTAGACACAGCGTCTGTTAAAAATTATTTAGAAAAACAAGGTATTGACACGGACAAAGCGCAGATTGCGGCAGAACTTGCACAGGGTTCTATCGGACGAGCTTTAACGCTTGCTAATGATGAAGATTTTGCAATATTACGCAATTCGATTTTAGAAATAGTGGACAAATTACCAAAAGTGAGCATACCAGAAATATTTTCTGTCGCAAAGCAAATGGAGCAATATAAAGAACAAATTGCAGATGTTTTAGAAATTTTACAAATGCATTACCGCCAAATATTAATATCACAAGCAAGAATGGTACAAGGTGGTACGACCTCTACATTGCAAAAGATTAAAGCAATAAATGATACAAAACAAAAGCTAAACAGCAACTGCAATTTCCTATTATGTATGGAAATTTTGACGATAAAACTTGCAGGGTCAACTGTGCTTGGTTGACCGAATTAGGAGTACAATATGTCAGAAATAAACAAAACATTTGAAAATAACGAACCAATTGAAATAATCGGCGTGCGTTTTAAACCTGCTGGCAAAATATATTTTTTCGACCCAGACGGTATGACTGTAGAGCGTGGCAAGGGCGTTATTGCCGAAACCATAAGGGGTATGGAATATGGAAATTGTGAAATTGCCAATAAGATGGTTGAACCAAACCCCGCATATATGCCATTGCGCAAAATTATACGTGTAGCTACCGATGACGATTTAGTAACGCTAGAAAGCAATAAAAAACGTGAAGAAGAAGCCTTTGTCATTTGCGGCGAGCGTATTGTAAAACACGATTTGGGTATGAAGCTCGTTGATGTCGAGCTTACTTTTGACGCTACAAAAATAATTTTTTACTTCACAGCCGATGGGCGTGTAGATTTCCGTGAATTGGTTAAAGAGCTTGCGGGGATTTTTAGAATGAGGATTGAATTGCGCCAAATTGGGGTAAGGGATGAAAGCAAGTTGTTAAACGGCATTGGCGTTTGCGGCAGAACCCTTTGCTGCGCCACATTTTTGCCCGAATTTCATCCCGTTAGCATTAAAATGGCAAAAGACCAAAATCTTTCGCTGTCACCAAGCAAAATAAGCGGTGTTTGTGGTAGGCTTATGTGTTGTTTAAAATACGAAGAAGAACATTATAACGAGTTAAACAAAATAATGCCAGGCGTTGGTGATATTATCAAAACACCCGATGGGCAGGGCGAGGTAATATCGACATCCATATTACGCCAAACCCTTCGCGCCACTGTACGCAAAACCCCTAATGATACCCCGACAATAAACCAATATCACGCAAAAGACATTAAGATATTGAAAAAAGCCGTTGTGCCAGAATATGACCCACGATACAAGGGGCGCAATTGATGAATATAGCGTTAAAAGAAGGCGAAAGATTAGACGACCTGCACCGCAATGGCTATAAAATAATTCAAAACCCCGCAAAATTTTGCTTTGGTATGGATGCGGCACTACTTTCGGGCTTTGCAAAGGTTCATAAAGGGCAAAGACATTTAGATTTGTGTAGTGGCAATGGTGTGATACCAATACTGCTTGCGGCAAAAACAAAGGGCGACAGCTTCTGGGGGATAGAAATTCAAAAAGAAATGGCAGAAATGGCTAATAGGTCGATTGCATTAAATAGTATCGGCGACAAGGTAAAGGTGATGCAAGGTGATATACGGGATAATATTTTGCCTGCGGCTAGCTTCGATGTTGTAACAGCAAACCCGCCATATATTGAAGTCGGTGGCGGCGAGCAATCACCAAGCGGTGCAAAAGCAATAGCCCGCCACGAAATAATGTGTACATTGGAAGATGTGATAAAAGCAGCAACGCGCCTGTTGGTGTCTAAAGGGCATTTTTATATGGTACACCGACCGCAACGTATGGCAGAAATTTTTGTTTTATTTGAAAAATACGGGCTTGCGGCAAAGATTTTGCGATTGGTGCAGTCAAAAGTTGATACACCACCTAACCTAATGCTAATTGCCGCTACAAGAGGCGGAGGCAGGCATCTTAAAATGCTTGCGCCGCTTGTGATTTATGGCGATGATGGCAAATATACGAAAGAAGTGTATGATATTTATTATGAGTGAAAAAAGTTGTGGTATATTATACATATGCGCAACACCTATCGGCAACCTAGAGGACATCACTTTAAGGGTGCTTAAGGTGCTGGATGAGGTAGACTTGATAGCCGCCGAGGATACAAGATACACAGCAAAACTACTAACACATTATAAAATAAAGACACCTACAACAAGCTATCACGAAAACAACAAAGACACAAAAGGCAAATATTTGATAGAAAAGTTGCTTAACGGCGCAAGCATAGCACTTGTAAGCGATAGCGGTATGCCCGCCATATCCGACCCCGGTCGTGAATTGGTGCAGTTGTGTCAAGAAAATGGCGTAAACATCACGGTTTGTCCCGGTGCTTCTGCCGGCATTGCAGCATTGGTGTTGTCGGGTTTCAAAGCACATCCGCACGCTTTTGAAGGTTTTTTACCAAGAGATAATGCTGATAGAAAGCGGATTTTAAAAGAGCTTGCAAACGAAAAACGCACAATTGTTTTTTATGAAGCACCGCATAGACTATTAACAACATTATCGCAAATGCATCAGGTTTTCGGCGATAGACAAATTGTCGTCTGCCGAGAGCTTACCAAAAAATTTGAGGAGGTTTTGCGGGGCAAAATTTCTGATATTGAAAATATGTTTAAAAGCAATGCTCCCAAAGGGGAGTTTGTTTTGATTATCGAGGGCAATAGCAAAGCAGATAATTGTTTTCCCGAAGATTTGCGAGAGCATTTGCAAATGTATATTAAGCAAGGCAACGACGAAAAAACGGCTATGAAACTTGTGGCTAAAGATAGAAAAATTGGCAAAAGTGAAGTCTATAATGAACTTAAACGATAAGGGGGAATAAAAATGTCGGAGATTTATAGAGTTTTTGTGGAGAAAAAAGCGGGTTATGACATTGAAGCAGGGCATTTGCAAGACCATATAACGGGCTTTTTGGGGATTGAAAAAGCCCAAAAAGTGCGTATTGTGCATTGTTATGATGTGCAGGGTTTAACTCGTGCACAATTTGATTTGTGCGTACAAAAAGTGCTTGCAGAAGCTAATGTGGATAATGTTTATGATGAAGTAAGCTATGAAGCAGATAATTTTATTTTCGGCAAAGCATTGCTTCCTGGTCAATACGACCAACGGGCAGACTGGGCGGCATTGTCTGCGCAGGTTTTAACGGGACAATTGCCTGTTGTCGCATATACGAAATTTCATATAATATCTGGCAAAATTACCGACAGCCAAAAACAATCTGTTATTAACTATGTTGTAAACCCCGTAGACTCTATGCAGGTTGGGCTTGATAAGCCGCAAACCCTTGTTAATGACGCACCAGCCCCAAAAGATGTTGAAGATGTTGATATTATGTATAGAACCGATGATGAGCTTGAAGCAGTATATAAATCGTTAGGTATGGCGATGTCTTTTGACGACTTTTCCTTCTTGCGAGATTACTTTAAAAACGGCGAAAACCGTAACCCAACCATCACCGAAGTTAAGATGATAGACACCTATTGGAGCGACCATTGCCGCCACACCACTTTTAATACAATTTTGGAAGGCATTACATTTGAAGACGGCAAATATAAAGAGTTATTTGAGCAAACATATAATCATTACTTAGATACACGCAATAGAATCTACACCGACGACCGCCCAATTTCTTTAATGGATATGGCTGTTATTGGTATGAAAGCCTTGCGTGTGTATGGATATTTGGACGATTTAGATGTTTCTGAAGAAATAAACGCTTGCTCTATTGAAATTGATGTTGATGTTGAAGGCGAAAATGAAAAATGGCTGTTAATGTTTAAAAATGAAACACATAACCACCCAACAGAAATAGAGCCTTTTGGCGGTGCGGCAACCTGCCTTGGCGGTGCCATACGCGACCCATTGTCGGGACGCAGTTATGTGTATCAAGCTATGCGTGTAACAGGGTCTGGTGACCCCCGCCGTGCTTTGTCCGAAACTCTTGACGGCAAGTTGCCCCAACGCCTTATAACAACACAAGCGGCGGCTGGCTATTCTTCATATGGCAATCAAATAGGCTTGGCGACAGGCTTGGTACGTGAAATTTACCACGAAGGCTATATTGCAAAACGTATGGAAGTCGGCGCAGTTATCGGTGCTGTTAAAAAAGAAAATGTAATACGCAAAGTGCCGCAGGCTGGCGACGTTGTGCTGTTGATTGGCGGCAGAACAGGGCGTGATGGCGTTGGCGGTGCTACAGGTTCATCAAAATCTCACGAAGAACATTCGCTGGCAACGGCTGGTGCAGAGGTTCAAAAGGGCAACCCTGTTACACAGCGCAAAATTCAACGTCTTTTCCGCAATCCCGAAGCGGCTAAACTAATTATACGCTGTAATGACTTTGGCGCAGGCGGCGTATCTGTAGCTATTGGCGAACTTGCGGATTCTCTTGATGTAAACCTTGATACAATATTGAAAAAATATGATGGGCTTGACGGTACAGAGCTTGCAATATCAGAATCTCAAGAGCGTATGGGGGTTGTTGTACACAAAAAAGACGTACAAGCCTTGATTGACCTTGCCTTTGCAGAAAATCTTGAAGCCTATGAAGTAGCAAAAATAACGGATACAGGTAGACTGGTAATGCATTGGCGCAATAAAAAGATTGTTGATATTTCACGTAAATTTTTAAACACATCTGGCATCAAACAGAAAACAAAGGCAGTTGTGCAATCGCCTGAAAAGATTGACTTTAATGAAGGACAATTAAAGTTAAGCAAGGCTAATTGGCTTGCTAATTTGGGCGGTTTAAACACCGCTTCACAGCAGGGCTTGGCGGAAAATTTTGATTCTAGCGTTGGTGGCAATACCATACTTGCGCCTTTTGGCGGCAAATATCAGCTTACGCCAACCCAAGCAATGGCGGCAAAAGTCCCTGTTTTGGGTAAAAAGTCTGCCACTGCTTCGTTGATGTCTTTTGGTTTTGACCCTTATGTGTCAGAGCAAAGTCCATATCACGGTGCGGTTTATGCTGTAGTAGAATCCGTAGCTCGTTTGGTGGCAAGTGGTGCGGATTATGAAAAAATACGTCTTAGTTTTCAAGAATATTTTCAGCGTATGACAACAGCAGAGGTTTGGGGCAAGCCTGTTGCGGCACTTTTGGGCGCATATGCGGCGCAAATGGGGCTAGGCATTGCCGCAATCGGCGGTAAAGATTCTATGAGCGGTACTTTTGAAAACCGTCTACACGTACCGCCGACGCTTATTTCATTCTCAGCAACTGCAATGCCTATTGCTGGTATTGCATCACCAGAATTTAAGGCGGCAGGCAACACAATAGCAATCCTTAAAACCCCTAATAACGAACATAGTCTGCCTGATTTTGAAGCGTTAAAGCATAATTTTAAATTGCTTCATAAACAAATTGCAGAAGGCAAAATTGTTTCGGCATATGTTGTAGGTTTTGGTGGCATTGCGGCGGCGGTTTCGCAAATGGCTTTTGGTAATAAAATTGGTGCAGATATTAAATATGACGGAGATTTCTTTGCGAAACAAATGGGTACTTTTGTGGTAGAGCATGTTGGCAGTGATGATGATTTACCCGAAGGTTTTGAAATTTTAGGACTTACAACCGATACAAAAACCCTAAAAATCAATGATATTTCTATTGATATTGACGAGTGCATTAATGTTTGGATGCGTCCGCTTGAGGAAATTTTTCCGACAGGTATGCTGGATATTAAGCCAATCACAATCGACCTTCCGCAACCATATGTTTCAAAAAATATTGCGATAGCTAAAGAAAAGTTTGCAAAACCAAAGGTTTTTGTACCAGTTTTCCCTGGTACAAACTGCGAATGGGATGTAGAGCAAGGCTTTAAAGAAGCGGGTGCTGTGGTAGATTTGCTCGTCATCAACAATCTAACACAAGAAGCCTTTGAAAATTCTATTAAGCAAATGTCGCAAAAAATTATGCAATCACAAATTATAGCCATCCCCGGCGGCTTTTCGGCAGGCGATGAACCAGAAGGCTCTGCAAAATTTATTGCGGCGGTGTTTTCTAACCCTGCAATTGCAGAAGCCACAATGCAGTTAATTGACGACCGCAAAGGCTTGATGATAGGTATTTGCAACGGCTTTCAAGCATTAGTAAAATTGGGACTATTGCCTTATGGCAAAATTTTGCCGATTGGTGAGGATTTCCCGACGCTTACCTACAACTCTATTGGTCGCCATATATCCAACATTGCGCAAACAAAGGTTATGTCTAACAAATCGCCTTGGCTTGCTGGTGTACAAACTGGCGACATACACCGTATGGCTATGTCGCACGGGCAAGGTCGCTTTGTGGCAAGCCCGCAATTGACACAAGAGCTGTTTGCAAATGGGCAGGTATCCACGGTCTATGTTGACCATAACGGCAACGCCACCGAAAACCTTCCACACAATCCCAATGGCTCTTTTATGGGCATAGAAGGCATAACAGACCCAACAGGGCGCATTTTTGGCAAAATGGGACATAACGAGCGTGGTATTGTCTTCAAAAACATACCTGGCAATTTTGACCAAAAATTATTTGTTTCTGGTGTGAAGTATTTTGGTTAAGTTGCTAAAAAACAGCAAACCGCAAGGGGGATTAATCCTTGCGGTTTGCTGTTTTTTAGCTTAAAGGAATTTGTCTGCCTGTATGGTCTAACTTGTAGTTATCACGCAATATTAATTGGGAAACCGGTACAAATTTGTAGCCCTGATTTTTTAGTTCTGCCAAGATTTTACGCAATGCGATAGGTGTTTCGGGTATGTCGTTATGAAATAATAATATAGACCCATTTTGCAACGACTTGTGGTTTATTACACGGTTAAACATAGCTTCGGGTGTTGGGCGTTTCCAATCTAGGCTATCCACATCCCATTGTATTGTGTGATAGTTAATAGATTTTGCCGCTTCTAGCACGGTATTGTTATATTCGCCATATGGCGGGCGGTACAAATCCATTTCTACACCCAAAAGCCCTAAAACACGTGTATGCGCCGCCGCAATTTCTTCCACATTTTGTTCAAAATTTAAAGAGGCAACGTGTGCGTGCGTGTCGCCGTGGTTTGCAATGTCGTGTCCCGCTTCGTGAAATTTGCGTACAACATCGGGAAACTGTGTTACCCAATAGCCGCATATAAAAAAGGTTGCTTTACAATCGTGCTCTGCCAAAATTTCTATTAAAACATCGGTATCATCTGCACCCCAAGCGGCATCAAAGGTTATAGCAACCACCTTTTCATCCGTCTGTACAGAATATATGGGCAACATCTTTTCTGCACCAAAAACAACCTGCGCCACGGGCAAAGCAAAAATAAGCGACAACAAAACCAAAGCCGCCGCAACAATTACCTTTGTAGTAAAAATTGGATTAAATGCCTTATTTTTCATATCTACACCTCATTTTAAAATATTAATGCTTGTATATTAATATTCCAAAACAAGGACAAAATATGCCTTAGCTAAAAAGACCAACAATCCATCGTGCAAGATGACCATAACCAAGTATTAAAAGATAAGGAACAGAAAATGCGGCTATCATTCCGCCTATTCCTACAATTAATGCAACAGTGCTGCTTTCTGTAAGGTTTGCGACAAATTCGTATGCTCTTTCAGACCTTGCCCATTTTCTATGCCTTTTGCCCATCATACGTTTAAATTTTTCTGCAAATCGTGGGTCGCCTTGGGCTTTTATTTCAAATTTCCGCATTGTCGCAATTTCTTTTGCTACATATTGACCTTGCCTTAGCACATCACGGCTTGTCATTGCATCACCCCGCTTTAAAATCAAACTACTTATCACTATCTATCGTCGTATACACAATCGCCCTTGCTGTCTATGGCGACTATTACGGGTAGTTTTTGCACAGTTAGCTTGCGTATGGCTTCTGTGCCTAAATCTTCAAAAGCCACAACATCTACCGCTTTTATGGATTGCGACATTAACGCCGCAACGCCGCCGACACCTGCAAAATATACGCCACGGTGGGCTTTTATGGTTTTGCGCACCTCGTCTGTACGCAAGCCTTTGCCTATCATTGCCTTTAAGCCACGCTTTATTAGGGTTGGTGAGTATAAATCCATTCGTCCTGCTGTTGTTGGTCCTATTGACCCCATAACTTGGTCGGGCTTTGCTGGTGATGGTCCTGCGTAAAATACTATATTGCCTTTAAATTCAAACGGCATTTCTTCACCCAATGCCACCATATCCATTAAGCGGGAATGTGCCGCATCACGGGCGGTATAAATTTCGCCTGTTATATGTACCATTTCGCCGACTTTTAGCTCGGCGATTATGTTGTCCGTCAGTGGGGTAAAAATCTCTTTTATCATAGCTGTGCCTCCTCGTGACGGTTGACGTGGCAACCTAGGTTTACCGCAAGCGGCAAACCCGCTATGTGGGTTGCAAAGGTGTTAATGTGTACAGCCATTGCGGTGGTTTTGCCGCCTAGCCCAGCTGGACCTATGTTTGTTTGGTTTATGGCTTGCAACAGCTCGGCTTCTATACCTGCCCAATAGGGGTTTGGGTTTGGTTTGTTAAGCGTGCGAAGCAAAGCCCTTTTTGCCATAATGGCAGAATATTCAAAATCACCGCCAATGCCAATGCCTACCACAATAGGCGGGCAAGCGTTAGAGTCTGCAAGTTTTACGGTTTCTAGCACAAAAGCCTTTATGCCTTCAATGCCGTCTGCCGGCACAAGCATTTTAAGGCGGGACATATTTTCGCTGCCAAAGCCTTTGGGTGATACGGTTATTTTTAAACCATCGCCCGCTACAATATTATAATGTATTACGGCGGGTGTGTTGTCTTTTGTATTTGTGCGTTGCATTGGGTCTGCTACGACAGATTTTCGCAAAAAGCCTTCGTCATAGCCACGGCGCACACCTTCGTTAATAGCGTCTGCCAAAAGACCGCCAACAATGCGTACGTCCTGCCCTATTTCTACAAAAACAATCGCCATACCTGTGTCTTGGCAAATGGGCATACGTTCACGTTTTGCGATGTCTTGGTTTTCTAGCATATTGTCAAGCACCTGTCTTGCAAGCCCGTCCTCTGTTTGTACAACCTTTTCTATATGCGCACGAATATCAGGCGCAACCACCGTGCAAGCCTTAATACAAAGCTCTGCCACGGTGGCGGTTATTTTATCAATGTGTATTTCACGCATAATTACACCTCGTATTCAAAGGATAATAGCGGGCTGTGCTGTTGCGCCCCATAAATGTCTTTTTCGCCCAAATCACCCGAAGCCATAGGGCGTATTATTGTTATTTTAACGGCTTTTGCAGGTGGGAAGGCAATGACGGATTCTACAAGGCTTTCATCAATACCATAAAGACCCGCAAATACGGCTGGTGTCATTATTTTTTTATCTACAAAGGCGGCGAAGTGGTCTGCGTCTTTAAAAAGGATGTCAAAGGTTAGTTCGTATGGGCCGCTGTTTTTGCTACGCACCACGTCTACCATATCAAATAATTTAATCATATCCAAACACCGTCCTTTACTTGCGATATTTTTGGTGCAAAAAGGGTTGTATTATCGTCATCGTGCGGCATTAGGCAATATAGCGAAAAGCCGTATACTGCACCGCCTGAAAAATCGCTTGGTGAAAAAGGAAATGCAAGGTTGCCTGCGGTGGATTTGCGCCCTTCGTAACCAAAGTGTAGCAGGGTAGAGCGGGCGAAGGAGCAAATGGTGTCTGCATTGGCTACGGTGGGTGCTACGGCTTCGATTACAATTGCAATTTCGGCGGGCGGCGTGTTTACGGATGAAGAACAAAACGACCCGCCATTTGCGCCATATATCTTAAAATCAAGGAAATAATCGTCAATCTTGCCTTCAAAATTGCTTGCCACCTTATCCTTTACAGCTTGCACTATTTCATTGATACGTGAAATCATTATCGGGTCGCAAGCCGAAGCAAAGGATACTGTGCGGTAGCCTACTAGCTTTGCACCTTCTAGCTTGATATACGATTGTCCTTCATCAGGCACAAATTTAGAACCACGCACAATTACGCTGGTTTCTGTGGCTTGCTCAAATGTAGTGCCTGTTAAATCAAGCACACCACCGGGACCAGGCAATTTTGTTGGGTTGCTTTTTTCGTAAAGCGTATGCGCCGAAACACTGGTTGTTGTACATTTTTTAACGGGGTTAAGGGTGTCTAGTTCAAAATGGTCTGCACGAAGCGTGCCAAACATACAATCGCTACCGCTACCTGGTGTGGAAGCTATTGCGGCACATTCTAAAATCTTGCCCATATGAAGCGCAAGCCCCACGTCAAAACCAGCGTTTATGGCTGGTGCGGCAAAAACAGCAGGGTCGTAAGCCCGTCCTGCTATAACCACCTGCGCACCCATTTTTAACGCATCCATAAAGGGTTTTTCGCCCATTTGTGCTACTATATTAACGCTGTCTGCAACATCTTTTGCTGTTGGTACTGGCGCAGGCGCAAGCTGCACTAAATTATCTTTGATTATTTTAGGGTCGATTTGTGAGGATATAACGGCTACGGTAAAAGACAATCCTTTTTCGGCGGCGATTTCTTTTATAATATCCACATTCCAAGCCAAATGGCTGTCTGCACCAGAGCCGCCCGCAGAGCCTATTAATAGCGGTATGCCTGCATCAATTGCGGCTGTCAGCATAAACTCCAAATCACGCTTAACAGCACCCCTGTCTGTAAAAGATTTGCCGCTACCCAAATAATAAGGACCAGGGTCTGTTGACCCTGCATCAACAGCAATAGCATCGGGTTTTCTACGCATACCTTCTTCAAAAGAAGCCGCAGGAAAACCATACCCCAATATGGCTGTTGGTGATAATACTTTAAACTCTTTCATAATCAATCTTCCCTTCTATTGTGTGAGGTATAGATACAATAATTTATAAGCATTTTCGCAAGACGATATATGCGTGCGCTCCATCCCGTGGCTGGCGGCAATGCCTGGTCCTATCAAGCCGCCTTTTATATCGTGTCCTGCACGGCGGGCGGCAGAAACATCACTACCATAATATGGGTAAATATCTACGGCAAAATTAAGCTCTGCGGCTTTTGCTAGGTTAATAAGGCGTGTTGTAAGGTCGTAGTCATATGGGCCGCTACTGTCTGCCCCACATATAGACACGGCAAATTCGCTACCGCCCAAATCATCACCAATACATCCCATATCTACCGCCACAAATTCGTCTATTTTATCGGCGTTTGGCAAATGCGACAGACCGTGCCCTATTTCTTCGTATGTGGAAAACACCACGCAAATATTATGCACAGGCGTTATGTTTGCGTCTTTAAAATGTTTTAACATAGCAAGGATAATGGCAACGCCAGCCTTGTCGTCCAAAAAGCGGCTTTTGATGAAGCCGTTATCGTATACAACCGTCTTTGGGTCGTAGCAAACAAAATCGCCCGCCATAATGCCTAATGACTTTATATAATCCCCATCGGGATATGTTTTGCCATCTTCTGACACAATATCAAGGCGTATATGCATATTCTTTTCGTCCCGTTTTGCGCTGTGGGCATCATCAAAAACGTGTCCAGCAGGCGAATTAGAAAGCACCGTACCTGTATAAACCAAGCCATCCCGTGTGTAAACCTTGCAATATTCGCCGTCAAGCGTGGGCAATATAACCCCACCAACGGTGATTATACTAAGCGTGCCATCATCTTTTACAGCACGCACAACAAGCCCCAGCGTGTCAATATGTGCAGAAATACCAACGGTCTTATCACTGGCACCTTTTACATCTACAACCAAATTGCCTTTGTTGGTTATATAGCTGTCATAACCCAAGCCGCCCACAATATCTTTTATGTGGGCAACTGCCGCACCACAAAAGCCCGTAGGACTATCAATTGCCAAAACATCCGCTAACACTTGCTTAAAATAATCAACATCAAATTTCATAACACATATCCCCTTTTGTTTTTTTTGATAATTATACCATAGCTAATGACAAATGACAACAGCTTTTACTACCGATACCTCGGTATAAAAACCGTTGTCATTTGTCATTGTTGGGAATAAAAAATCAGCCTGTTTAAGACTGATGAATAATGTGCTTGACAAACAGACCTGAAGTGTGTTATCCTACACTTAGGTCTTAGGGCTGAGAGAGGCTTGTCGTGGTGGATTACTTTTCTAGGGTAGAACCACCCCGACAAGCTGTTTTCTTTTTCTCGCTCAACCCATCTATGTAAAACTGGGAATTGAAACCATCATATACCATTTGTACAACTTTGTCAAGGTCTTTTTTTATTTATTGTTTAATCTTGTCGAATATACTTCAAGCCACCGATAACGAGAGAGCTGGATTGCTTCGGGGTTCGCTTCCCTCGTTGTCGTAGGAACGTCCCTCGCAATGACGGTGCTCCTTCCTACTTCCGTCATTGCGAGGGCTACTAAATACATAAAGCAATATACATCAAGCCCGAAGCAATCCATCCGAGGGTTACAAATGACAACAATGACAAATGACAACAGCTTTACTACCGACACCTCGGTATACAAACTGTTGTCATTTGTCATTTATCATATAAAATTACTCAGCTTTAGCTTTTTTCTTGCCCTGCTTGCCCACAACATCCTTCAACGCCAATATACGGCGCATTTCGTTATAGCATATCATAAACCCTTCATCCATACCCATACCTGGCTTTGCAAGCATTTGCACGGCGTTTGTTGCCATTGCAATATGCGCACATATTTGTGCAGAACGGTCTGTTTCGTTACAAGTACCGCCAAGGTACGCACCCATACCGTTTGCCTTGCAATACAATATAGCTTCGATAGAGTTGTTAATACCGCCAAGGTCGGGCGTTTTAACCTGCGCCATATGCCCAGCTTTGTTGTCTGTAAAGTCTTTAACGTCTTGCAGGGTGTTGCACCATTCGTCCGCAACAATCTCTACATTTACGCCTTTTTTCTCTTGAATTTCACGTATGCGTTTTAAAGCAGAAATCTGCCCTGCTAAAGAGCCCACGTCAACAGGTGCTTCAATACGTACCTTAAACGGCAATAGCTTTTCTTCCAGCTTGCCCATATAATCAACCAAAGCGTTGTAATCTTCACCAAAAATCTCGCCAAGCATACCATATAGGTCAAGATGTATTATTGGTTTATAAGTATCGTCAACACGTACTTGGTAAATACGGTTTCTAAGCCACAAAACATATTCCAATAGCTTTTCGCCTTTTTTACCTGTTTTTTCTATATTATTAAACAATGCGTGTGGCAAAACGTCAGCAGATTTTAAAATCATCTTATCAGCGTGAGTAATACGGGCATCGCCAGATTGTGTAAATAGCGGTATAGTCTTGTTAGAAATAGTCGTGCCGTATTCTTCCGCAATAACCTGCGCCATTAGCTTGTGGCTTGCTTTTGCAACAGCGTCAAGTGCCGCTTGTGTTAAACCATAACGCACAGCGGCATGTAACAACTGCCCATCAATAACGATATTGTCAAGCTCGTTTGCCATTTCTTTAAATGTGGTTACCTCACGCCCAACCATCATAGGCTTTACAACACGCTCTATAACAGGGATATAATCTGCCGCCAAAAACAGCGGGTCACGACCAGACGCACCGCTATATTGCACCGCCGCACAATCGCCAAAAGCAACCTGCCCATCTTCAAGCACAAACATAACAGAAATGCTTTCGCCCGGCAAGCGTATGCTCTTAAAGCCTTCCGAAACAGGCTCGCCTAAATACGCACTGCCATCAGCCACAGCACCCGCTTTTATAGCCTTTTGGTCATCAAAGAAAAACCCACTATGCCCCGGTGTGCATAATACATCAACAATCTTCATCTTTCTTCCTCCTAGGAATTATCATTATATTAAATACTATTTAGGACGACCAACAAGCCTACCTTCACTAATGGCGTAAATGTCATCAATGCTCATTTGGAAGTTTACATCACGCCCTTCCATCTTGCCACGCACAGACAGCTTTTTGCGATGGAAGTCTTTAATATGGCGGTTAAACGGCAAATTGCCAAATTCAAAGAAACGCACAGCACCGTCATTATCACGTGCAGGGAAGGCTAGGTCGGCGTTATAACGGCTTGGCGCAAACGGTATGTCAATAACGCCGGCTTCAAAAGCACGCACGGCACCTATTGCAATATCACCATAACCCAATTCAAGCGTTTTGTCAATAATAGCTTTTGTTTCCATTTCTATCAAACCGCTTTCAAGATACACGTCGTGTAGCTCTAGCAGGTTTTGCCCTTGTAGCATATTAACAACCTGCTTGGTTGCCTTTAGCCCCGCAGCATTAGCTTCTTTTGTCGGTACGCCCATAGCTTCGTGCGGTGTTTTAACAATAACCTTTGTAGCACCAGCTAATACCGCCGCCGCCGCACCCCAAGATATTACGCCAAAAGCCATACTTTCATCCTGTGGGAAACCACCCATCCATTGGTGTAATACCGTGGTAATATGAACATCCTCAAAACCAAATTTATCTAAATAATAGCGTGTTAAACTGCGCAAAGATTTCAACGCCGCAACGTCTTGAACAATATTGCCCAATTGACCATAACCAACAGTAATATTTTTACAACCCTGCGTTGCCGCAAGCAAGCTCTCGATAATAGCAACAGAATGTGATATACAAGGCGGAACAAGCGTTCCTGTTAAAGGACCAAAAGGCTCACGGTTTATAGTGATACCACGCTCCTCATATTTGCCAATAAGCCTATCAACAAACTGCCAGTCATAAATAGTTTTTTCTAATGAAATATCTTTAGAATAGGGGATGTTGTAAGAAATTCCGCCGCCTTCATAAGATGTAAAACCACCAGCGCAAGTAATAAGCGCAAGCAACCTGCCGTCAGGCGTGCCGTGTCGCACTTGTACAGGGCTTTTAACGCTTTCAACCACTTGTCTACAAATCTTCACACCGTGATTAACAGCAGGAAAACCGTTAAGCATAGACCGCCCCATACGTACAGATTCGTCAATGCCAATCTGTGCATCTTCATAACGGTTGTGACGTGTATAACTATCAATGGTGCTTGGCAAAACATCAGCAAAACCATAATCTTCTAAATATTGCAAAAGTTCAATATGCGCCTGCGGCAAAGCCACACCAGCACGGGGTTGTGTCAGTGTCTTGCCCTCAGCATCTGCCTTTATCAGCTTTGCCGAAAAACTTTTGCTTTCAGGCAAAGATTTTTGATAAGCCACCGCTTCTTCAAAATCCACATCAGCACCTGTTTTCCAACCCTTTAACACCTCACGCTCCAATTCATAAAACAAATCGTCGCTTAGCTTCTTATTACGCAACTCAATTTGCGCCATTTTTATTCCTCCTCACCAAAGATGTCTTTTGTAGTTAATTTAAGCCCTTCTAAAACTTGCGGCTGTCGGGTGTTTATAGTAAAATCGCCACCACAAACTTCCGCATAATGCTCATCATTAGACCTGTTCTGAAACCTTGCCGCACCAATTTCTTGGCGTGGTAGGTGACAGAGTTTTTGCCCATTTGTGGGCAAAAAGCTCGAGACCTTGCACTTTCGCTGTGCGAAAGCGACGCAT
>Ga0123352_10000416_pt1 | contig 51425 bp, 54 predicted proteins | sample TergutLab28metaG_FD_89700 | JGI IMG/M metagenome (GOLD analysis project Ga0123352, IMG submission 89700) | Labiotermes labralis P1 segment gut microbial communities from Petit-Saut dam, French Guiana - Lab288 P1 | ecosystem: Host-associated > Arthropoda: Insects > Digestive system > Gut ... | reverse complement strand
GGGCGTGGCACAAAGAGTATCATTTATGCTGTGGGTTGATAGGGGCAGGGCGGCGCTTGTTGCTAGCATTGTTCATATAATGTCGCTTGTAGCATGGCGATGAGGGTGCAAACGAAATGATTCATTGAGCACAAATATTGCAATTTCAGATATATTCTGATATAATCCATAGTCAGAATCGAGATACACAGTGGATATAATATTGAAGTGATTTCGTTTGCGGACGGGGGTTTTCAAAATTAATATCGAAGATGTGCATTTAAGAGTAGAAATGCTTGGCGGTTTCGCAATAATTGATGGCAAAAAACGCATCATTGAGCAGGAGAAAAGATCCTCAAAGACTTGGAAAATGCTGCAGTATCTTGTTGCGCACAGACATAAAGTTGTTACACAGGATGAGCTTGCTGATATCTTTTGTGAAGAGGATAACCTTGACAGTGCGGGAAGTGCTCTTAGGACAATTGTATACAGGGCGCGAACAGCGCTTGCAAAAGCCGGACTGTCCTGTGCGGACAATTTGATTTTAACTAAAGGCGGCGGTTATTCCTGGAACAACGATATTCGTTGTGGAGTGGATATTGAGGAATTCGAATCTCTTTATAAGAAAGCGAGTTCAGGCGTGGATGATGATGAGCGTCTGGAGCTGCTTCTTTGCGCAACTGAGCTGTATAGGGGTGAGTTTTTGCCAAACTCAGTCGGTGAATTATGGGTTATGCCGCTTGGACGTTGGTATCGCTCAATGTATATAAGCTGCGCCCTTGATGCGCTTGAATTACTTGGGAAATGCGGCAGAAATGTCGAAGCTGAGAAGCTTTGCGCCAAAGCATTACAAACGGACCCATTTGAAGAGAAGCTAATAGAACATCACCTGAAAGCGCTTATTGCACAGGGGAAAAACGCTGAAGCGCTTATGGAATACAAGCATGCAGAGACCATGTTTTATGATGTTTTAGGAGTGAACTTCTCGGATGACTTGCGTGATCTGTACACAGTTATACAAAGACCAGGGATCGGAGCGGGATTATCTCTTGACCAGATGCTTGATGATTGGTTGGACGGAGCGGATTTCCCCGGTGCTTATTATTGCGACCTGAGTGAGTTTAAGACCATGGTCCAAATTGAGTCTCGTTCGGTTCCGCGCTCGGGAAGAACTGCATATATAGTGTTAATTGATACCAGACATGAGCCAGACAAAAAGCACGGTGGAGTTATGAAGCAGCTTGGCATGATAATTCCTAACTGTCTCAGAATGGGAGATTTATTCTCACGTGCGAGCCCAAGCCAGTATATAGTGATGTTGCATAGTCTAACCTACGAGGACTGTAAAATGCTGGTAGCCAGAATATTAAACGATCTTGATTCAAAATATCTTACAAAAATAATAGGAACAACAATAAGACCGCTAATGCCTGTGGTGTAGGGATGGCTAATTTGCAAAATTGACTTTATAACTAGTGTACCGATTCGGAAATACCTAGGTAAGCGCTGATTAAATCAGCCTTTACCTAGACCATTCTTATGGCATCTTTTTCCGCCTGGCACGCATTTGATAAACTTGGATAATAATAGGCAGAATAGGTGACATTATTGTGACAGAGAAGTTGTATTCTTTAGTTGGCTTATTGGGCGGCTGTGAATCATTCCAATAGGTTTTCGAAAGACTACAAAAGTGAGGACAATAGCAATGAATGGAAAAGTAAGTCCGATGAAAAATGAAGAGTTGGGCGGCTCAAAATGCACGTTTGAAGTTTCGGTCAAGTTTCAGCAAAACGCCACATGGCAAGGGCAGATTCTTTGGGCGGAGAAAAATCTGAAACAAAATTTCCGATCTGTACTTGAGATGATTAAACTCATGGATGAGGCTTTGGGTGAAGGGGCGGCGAAGCCTGTCGGGTGGAACAAGGAGTAACTTATATGCAAAAATATTTGTTGGGGATCGACCAAGGCAATTCAAAGACTGAAATTTTGCTTTGCACTGAAGACGGAGACTTTGTAGACATGTGTAATGTCCAAACCTCCAAGCACGCAAATCATGAATCACTTCTCAGATGGCTAAGCGATGTACTGCAAGTTTTTTTGGAGCGCAATGATGTGAAAATAAAAGATATTTCGGCAATTGGCATTGGGATCACATTGGCGTATAAACCACAGGATAAGAATCGGATCGAGAAACTGGCTCAGGATATATTTGGAATTGAAAAAGTTAATGTCAGCACCGATACAGGTCACGGTACGTATGCATACTGGATTGAGAAGGGCATGGGTATATATTCTTTTTTGGGAACCGGTGATATAGCCGTGGGTTTAACGAAAGAAAATAAGTGGCTATCAGTTGGTGGATTGAAACTTCCTGTTGGAGATGAAGCCGGCGGGGATTTTCTTTATAAAAAAGCGATCGCTCAACTCTACAATTATCACTATCGTTGCGGAAAAAACTCTGTTACTTTTCGTGAGATGATTTCAATGCTGGGGCTGGATGAAAATGATTTGAATCGCTCCATGAAAGAATCTCTAAGTACTTTCAAGAGCAAGAATGCCGATATTCTCAAGCTTCTGAATGAAGGTGCGCTGGTGGGCGATAGGGTTGCCGTGGGGCTATTTTCTGCGGCCGGAGTTAGTGCAGGAAAATCTGCGGCCGGTTGTATAAATAAAATTGGATTTGAGGAACTAGGGGGGGCTGATAACCCTGTATCCATTGTGTTGATTGGAAGTATTTGGAATAAATTTGTATATGATGGGATGCGCAACACTTTTCTTAAAACCGTTGAAAAATTGACCGACAAGGCAATAAAGCTGATTATTCCGGAAGCACCGCCGGTTGTAGGGGCTGTGCTCAAGGCAAAGGAATCTGTGGATGATGAGCGTGTAACAGAGGAATTTAGACAGAAGGTACAAGAAGATACAGCTTATAAATGGACAGCGTTAGAAATAGCTGCTTTAAAGAATGAGGGATGTTCGGATGTCGACTTGCTGTATCATTTAATTAGTGTCTTAAGAAACAAACCAAAGACCGCGGAGCGACTTGGGGTGAAGGCTCAAATTTCAAAAGTGACGGCGGAATATCCAACAATTAGAGGTGTAGAAATAGAGTTTATGACGAAATACTTGCCTGTTGTCAATGCAGTAATAATGGATGATTCTTCGAGAGCTTTCCATTACTACGCGACCGCATATATAAACACTAAAATTCCTCAACCTGAGTGGCGGCAGATAATGAACTTATTCCCGAAGGAAATGTTTGAGTTTACGCCAAGCATGACCGATGATGCCAAAGTGTGACATTGTTGTGACGGCTTGGGAATATATTTATATAAGGAGTTAATGTGCAGGGATAATGTGATTAGGGAAAATTTAAATCCGCTCTCCGGGAGTTTAGGATTTAAAATGGGAATAGTGTGATTGCTATGAAAAATGTTGTGAAAAAAAATAAAAAAAAGAGCTTAATATTGCTCTATGCACTGCTGGGAGTCAGTATTGCCGGAATATTGTTTTTTACAGCTTGGATGGGTTACGACTATTTCAGGGATTGGCAGAGCCAGCGGTTTTACACAGCTGTCGCAGCCGATGTTGAAACACGTCCGCACAGCTCAATGCCATCGCCTGCAATAGTAGAGAATATTGATGTTAGTGAGGATGGTGTGGAAGAACTTGGAGAGGATATCGAAGAAGAACTCTGGGTTCCATATGTAGATTTTGAAGAATTGGCTGAGCGCTTTGTTGGGATAAAGGCGTGGATAAAACTTGAGGGCACCGCGATAAACTATCCGATTATGCAATGGACGGACAATTATCACTTTCTTGGAACGCTGCCGGATGGAACAAGTCACAGAAGCGGTTCGATTTTCTTAGACTTCAGAAATAGTCCTGATTTTACGGACAGAAACACATTGATATATGGTCATGAATCCAGAACGGATGATATGTTTGGAGCTTTGAAGCATTTTAGAAATCAGGACTTTGCTGACGAACACAATATTTTCTATATCCACACCCCATACAGAGATTACCACCTAATCGCTTTTGCGGGCTATTTGGTTGATTCAGCGCGTGAGCAGCCGAGGATTAACTTCGCTGATGACGAGGACTTCATGATATACATTGAAGATATCAGAAGCCGTTCGCTTTTTAGCAGTGACGTTGAGGTAACTGCCGAGGATAGGATAGTAAGCCTGTGTACATGTGCTTATGACTTTCCGAATGCCAGATGGGTTGTTGTTGGGAAACTTGGCGCAATTGAATAATGTTGCTCATGAGCTGGTGCTGCTCATGTATTGCTGCAGTTAATGCATGTCTACGTTTAACTCAGTGAGCAAGCGCCTGACTATATCAAGTGCGTGGGATGCAGCACCAATTCTTATTCTCTCACGGTCATGGAACAATAGCGGCTTTCTGCAATAGGAGCCGTTTTTTGTTGTGAGCGCTATGAAAACCGTACCCGGATCTAATCCGGAGTTGTCGCGGTCCGGTCCGGCTATGCCGGTAATGCCGATGCCAATATCTGCTGAAAATTTGATTCGAGCACCTTCCGCCATCGCGAGTGCGACTTCACGACTGATGGCGCTTTTTTCTTTGATCATATCTAGGGGAACTGCCAGAAGTGATGTTTTTGATTTTTCGTTATATGCCACGATGCCGCCCATAAAAGCCTGTGATGCGCCCGGTATGCCGGTCAGACGTTTTGAAAGCAATCCTCCTGTGCAGGATTCAGCGACCGCGATTGTCATTTTCCGATCCTTCAGCAGCCCTATAACTGTGTTTTCAAGGCTGTCGGTGTCAATACCGTAGACGATGTCGCCTAGCGTTTCCTGCACCTGTTCAATGACGGGTGCCATAAGTCTTTCAGCATCTTCCTTGGTGGCGGATTTTGCTGTTACGCGCAGCATTACCTCGCCATCTTTGGCGTAGGGGGCAAGCGTTGGATTATGCAATTGTTGCATAAGGTCTCGCAATTTTTCCTCGACTGCACTTTCGCCCAGACCAAATATATGTATATTGTGCGAGTGTATCTGAGCTTCCGAAAGTTTTCTTAAATATGGGGCGACGCAGGATTTTAGCATTACCCTGCATTCGCGTGGCGGACCGGGGAGCATGAGTATGTGCTTGCCCTCGGCTTCGAAAGCACAGCCCGGAGCTGTTCCAACACCGTTATCGAAAATGACACAGCCTTCAGGCAGCTCGGCCTGCTGGAGATTGTTTTCGGTCATTTCCCTTTTTAGCCGCTGCTCGAAGAAGTATCGAATTTGCTTTGCGACATCATCGTTAAAAACAAGTTTCCTTCCAAATGCCTCAGCAAGTGTCTGTTTCGTGAGGTCGTCATATGTCGGACCTAGACCTCCTGTTGTGATTATTATATCGGCTCTCTGCTTGGCTATTTCTACAGCTTGTTTAAGCCGTTCGGGGTTGTCGCCAACGACGGTATGGAAATATACGTTTATGCCAAGTTCTGATAAAAGGCGGGATACGTCTTGGGCGTCTGTGTTTGCAGTATTTCCGAGCAGTAGCTCAGTTCCAACACCGATTATTTCTGCAGTATATATCAAAATGTTCACCTCTTTGAAATAATGAGTAGCCTATCCATAGCAATGGTATATTTTGTCATTCGTGAGTATTAAGCACGACCCTCTCTATGCCACTTACCGCATCACTTACCAGTGTCTCAATATCCAGTGCCTCTTCTGCAGCAAGAACTTCTTCGATACGCGGCTTTGTACGTGGGCGGCGGGGGGTAAAAACAGTACAGCAATCCTCATAGGGCAATATTGATGTTTCATATGTCCCGATCATTCGCGCCCGCTCAATTATTTCTTTTTTGTCAAAAGCAATAAGCGGGCGAAGAGTTGGTAGGTTTACACATTGCTCTGTTACTGCCAGCGCTTCCGCAGTCTGGCTTGCAACCTGCCCAAGGTTTTCGCCCGTTACGAGCGCGATGCAACCATTAGCTTCTGCAATCCGCTCAGAAATGCGCATCATGAATCTGCGCATAATAATGGTTAGCAGGCTCTCCGGACAATTCTGCCGGATTTCCTCCTGAATGCGTGTGAAAGGTACAACTTCAACCGCCATCCGACCACAGTATTTTGTGAGGGATTTAGCAAGTGTCAGAACCTTGTTCTTTGCAAGCTCTGAGGTATACGGATGCGAAAAGAAATGGACCGGAATTAATCTTACCCCGCGCCTGGCCATCATATATGCTGCCACTGGGCTATCAATCCCGCCGGAAAGCAGTGCGACCATCTTGCCCCCGGTGCCGACCGGAAGCCCGCCCGCACCAAGATGTGCCGGTCCATGAACATAAGCCGCGAGGTCTCGGATTTCAATATTTACTATGATATCGGGATTATGCATATCAGGCTTCAGGTTGGGGAACTTGTCATGCAGCAAACCTCCGACATATTGGGACAGTTCAATGGAGCTCATAGGGAATCGCTTATCTGCACGCTTTGACTCAACCTTGAATGACTTTGCGGACACAAGCATTGGTCCAAGATACTCTATCGCTGTTTCCAAAATCTTGTCTTTTTCCTTTTCGCATGCAGCTGCGCGAGAAACTGACATAATACCAAATACTGACTGTGCTGCTTCAAATGCCTCTGCCATATCGCATTCGCCTTGCGGTTCGGCATATACAGTCGATTGCATACTATATACCTTAAAAGTTCCGAAGGGCTTTAGTCTGCGCCGGATATTTGACATGAGCTTGATTTCGAACTCCCTGCGGTTGAGCCCCTTTAGGACAAGCTCTCCTTGTTTAAATAAAATAATATCATCCATTTCTCTACCTCGCTTTTTGCATAGGAGCGAATGCAGTTCGCTCTTTGCCTATATTTTTAAGGTCGAACACAGCGTGACCTTATGAATCTAAAAATGAAATGCGTCTGTATTGTATAGCTTCGGCCAAATGGGTCAGTGTTATATTTTCGGCGAAGTCAAGATCCGCTATCGTGCGTGATACGCGCAAAATGCGGTCATATGACCTCGCAGACATGGCGAGGTTATCATAAGCATCTCGCATCAGCTTTTCACACTCCGGGGAAAGCTTGCAATATTTCTCTAATTGCCTTGAGCCGATATGAGCATTGCACCCAATGCCCGCACCTTCATACCGTATTCGCTGCACATCACGTGCTTGGTTAACTCGCTTGCGGATAGTCTCGGAAGTCTCTGAACTAGGCTCTTTACGCAACTCATCATACTTGAGCATCGGGGCTTCGATGTATATATCAAGACGATCCAGAAGGGGACCGCTGAGCCGTTCATGATAAAGCCTGACAGAATGTGCGGAGCAGTTGCATTGTTTGGATGAATGCCCATACCAGCCGCATTTGCATGGATTCATAGCACAGACGAGCATAAATCTGCTGGGGTATGTTACTGAGGATGTAGCACGTGAGATGGTCACACGACCATCTTCGAGTGGCTGGCGCAAGGACTCCAAAACACTGCGGTGAAACTCCGGAAGTTCATCAAGAAACAATACGCCGTTATGCGCAAGTGAAATTTCGCCCGGCTTGGGATTTGATGTTCCTCCTGCAATTGCCGCTGCCGATACCGTATGATGCGGCGAACGAAATGGTCTGGATGCGGTTATGGGATTTTCGCGATTTGTAAGTCCGGCGACAGAGTGGATTTCCGTTGCTTCGAGCATTTCATTTTTGCTCATGTCGGGCAAAATGGTAGGCAATCTTTTTGCGAGCATGCTTTTACCTGCACCAGGTGGACCGGAAAGCAGAATATTATGTCCGCCGGCAGCAGCGACCTCTAAGGCACGCTTTACATTTTCCTGACCTTTTACTTCGGAAAAATCGGGGGAAATGCCATAGTCAGCAACAGGCTCGCGTGCTTTGACCGGATTTATAAGGCTAACGCCTCTTAAATGCAGCATTAAATCGCTCACATGTGTGACAGGGTAGACTGTGACATCGGTTGCATAAGCCGCTTCAGCGGCATTGTCTGCTGGAACAAAGAGATGACGTACTCCGACTCGCCCGGCACATAGTGCCATCGGCAGCGCTCCGGATACGTGGCGAAGCTCTCCGGTTAAGGATAGTTCACCAAAAAATGCCGAGTCTTTCGGCAGCGGATCGATATCGCCCGAAGCGACCAAGATACCAAGCATTACAGGAAGATCATACACAGTGCCGGCCTTCTTTTTATCAGCAGGGGCAAGGTTTACTGTAATCCTACTGATCGGAAATGACATACCACAGGTTTTTGTCGCAGCCCTGACTCGTTCACGAGCCTCTTTAACAGCGGCATCAGGCAATCCGACAATGTCAAAGTTGGGAAGACCCGAGGAGAGGTAGCATTCTACCGATATTTCATATCCACTTATTCCGCCGAGCCCAAGCGACCTGACCTTTGATACCATGATATTCACTCCATTCGATCCTATCATCTTGCTATGAATAAAGGATACCATAGAGTGCTTCATCATATCAATCATCATTTGCCTAAACCCTTGGTTATGCAAAGATTTTGTTACTTCACACAGCCTTGCGTGTGCTTGTAACCAAAATGGGAGGGCATGGACGCCCTCCCGAATTCTATAAAACTTGACCTGCTATTTGCATTTTGCGAGAAGTTTTTCCCACTTTTTATCTACAAATGCCTGTGCATCTTCCAGCATCCATTCAGCTCCAGGAGCGAACATGTGGCTGAAACGACCCTGTGGTTTGAGATAATCCGTGACCGGAAGCTTGTTCTTGGGTTCATAAGAGAGTTTCCACTCACCATCAATAACCTCGTAAAGCGGCCATACACATGTTTCGACAGCAAGCTTTGTAATGTCCATCAAATCTTCCGGTGGATAGCGCCAGCCGCGCGGGCAGGGTGCTAGGATGTTAATAAATGCAGGACCGGGCGTGTAAAGCGCCTTATATGACTTTTCATGAAGGTCTTTGAAGTTGCCGATAAATGTAGTCTGGGCGACATATGGGATATTATGCGCCACGATGGCATCAGTGAGATCCTTCTTGTTTTGCATTTTACCCGGAAGAGCCGAGCCTACCGGCGCGGTGGATACCTCTGCAAACTTAGGTGTGGAGGATGAACGCTGGATGCCGGTGTTCATATATGCTTCGTTATCGTAACAGACATATACCATGTCATGACCGCGCTCCATTGCACCGGAAAGACTCTGGAATCCGATGTCATAAGTCCCGCCGTCTCCACCAAAGGCGATGAATTTGTAGGATTCCTTCATTTTGCCTTTTCGTTTTAGTGCCTTATAGCAGGCTTCTGCACCGGCTACTGTAGCGGCGACATTTTCAAAAGCGGAATGTATATAGCTTTCCTGCCAAGCTGTAAATGGGTATAGGAAACTTGAAACCTCAAGACAGCTTGTTGCCACGCCGACGCAAGATTTATCTTCCTCGTCGAGTGCACGCAGCACCCCACGAGCAGCAACACCGGCACCACAACCGGCGCATAGGCGATGACCTCCTACGAAACGTTCCGGCTTGGAAGCTTCTTTCTTCAAATTATAAGCCATACTTATACCCCCCTCACGCCGACATGACGATAAATTTCGCCGGTTTTTCCGTCTTTGATGACTTTGCCGAGTGCATCATATACTAACATAAAATCCTCAACGCGGACATCGCGACCGCCGAGACCGTAAATATAATTGATTATATGCGGACGCTTTTCAAGTTCATAACATGCGTGGCGTACATCGGTGAAAACCGGACCGCCGATTGCCGAAAAGCTGTCAGCCTTATCCATGACTGCAACAGCCTTAACATGTGATAGGGCTGCGGCAAGCTCTTCTAATGGGAATGGGCGGAAAACACGCAGCTTTATGACGCCGACCTTTTCGCCCTTTGCGCGTAGTTGGTCACATGCATATTTTGCTGTGCCCGCGCTTGAGTTAAGCACTATCAATGCGCGTTCTGCATCTTCCATTCTGTACTCTTCAAAGAGGTCATACTTACGACCTGTTAGCTCGCCGAATTCTTTAAAGACATCAAGGATGACCTTCTTAGAGTCCACCATTGCACGTGCTCTTTGATATGCGTGTTCAAAATAAAACTGCGGGACATCAAGCGGACCGACAGAAACGGCCTTGCCACCCAGCAGGGACCATTCGGGGGTGTATTCACCAATGAATTTTTTGACTGCATCGTCTTCAAGTAATTCGATATTTTCAATTGCATGGGATGTAATAAATCCATCCTGACAAACCATAACCGGGAGCATGACATCCCTGTGTTCGGCTATGCGAACTGACATGATTTGGTTGTCATAAGCTTCTTGGTTATTTTCGGAATATAGTTGGATCCATCCGGAATCCCTTGCGCCCATCGAATCACTATGGTCATTATTTATATTGATTGGTGCACTTAGTGCGCGGTTGATTACCGCCAATGTGACCGGTAAACGTGTGCCGGATGCAACATAAAGGAGTTCCCACATGAGTGCGAGCCCGCATGCTGAGGTAGCAGTTGCGGCACGACCGCCGCAAGCAGCCGCTGCTATACAGGCAGACATGGCACTATGTTCAGATTCAACCGCAATGAATTCGGTTTGTACTTTGCCGTCAGCCACGTACTGAGAAAAATATTGCGGAACTTCAGTCGAAGGAGTTATGGGATATGCGGCGACAACGTCCAGATCTATTTGTTTCATTGCAAATGCGACTGCTTCGTTGCCGGAAAGTCGTTCACGGATAGCCATTATTTATCCTCCTTTTCAAAAGTGATTGCCTGAAAGGGACAAACTTTATAGCATACGCCGCAGCCTTTACAGTGCTTAAATTGAAAATCCTCGCGCTTGTCATTTTTAATGGGGATTGCGGAATCAGCGCAAACGGGGAAGCAGAGGAGACATTGCTTGCAGCGTTCCTGCACCCAGCCGGGAATCATGATGCGCCAATCGCCAGTATTGACTTCAAGAGATGTACCACCTTGTAGAATGGTTCCGCCGGAAGCCATTTCGTTCCAATCCTGATTTTTGTTTGCGTCTTTTACATAGATCATAATCCCTTGACCTCCTGCATTGCACGCTTGACCGCCCTCATATTTCCTTCAATGACGTGAGTTTTGTTGGCGAACTTATGGTGCATAGATTCTTCCATATTTGCGAGGAAATGATCTTCGGGTATGACTCCGCTGATCTTTACAATTGCGCCAAGCATGGGCGTATTCGGGAAATTCTTTCCCAGTTCTTCTTCGGAAATTTTTCCCGCATCAATTGTGTAAACTTCTCCTTTATATCCGTCCAGCAAGTGGTGCAGCTCTTCAGGGGATTTTGAGGAGTTAATGATGATGGCGCCTTCTTTCTTTAGTCCACTCGTGACATCTACTGCAGTGAGTAATGTTGAATCTACTACGACGACATAGTCGGGTTCATAGATATTGCTGTGAATCATACAGCGTTCGTCACTTATGCGGTTGTATGCGGTAATTGGTGCACCCATTCGTTCGGGTCCGTATTCAGGAAATCCCTGTACATACTTCCCGGTGTTGAATGCGGCGTCTGCAAGTAACATCGACGCCGTCTTTGCGCCCTGTCCACCACGTCCATGCCAGCGTATTTCTACCATTTTTGACACATCTTAGCCACCTTTCTTTTATTCATAACCATTTCATAAATACGATAAGTATTTTATCGTATAGGGATAGTTATGTCAATAATGTGAATTGTAAACAGTTGCGGTCACGCCGGTATAGTTTTCTGTTCACGCAGCTGTGTGTGCGCTTGCGCTCAGAGCCTGTGTTTTTGTAATTTCGTCGCTCAAACTTGTGCGCTTGCAAGAGTGACCGGGATAAAGTTGCATGATCGACGATGCTGTGATATACTGCAAAACAGTGTCAACAGGTTTGGCATAGCTAATCAAATGGGAGTTTAAGTTATGACCCACAGTGCATTTAATATCAACAACATGAGACTGGCAGTTCTAATTGATGCAGAAAATGTTCCGCGCAACTGTTTAAAAAGTGTTATGGAAGAGATTGCTATCTATGGTACGCCTACGATAAAAAGGATTTATGGAGACTGGACCAGTCCGCTGATCTCTGGGTGGAAATCACAGCTTCTTGAAAATGCGATCACGCCAATTCAGCAATATGGATATACCACCGGAAAAAATTCCAGTGACTCGGCAATGATCATAGATGCAATGGATATCCTTTATACAGAAAAAACCGATGGGTTCGTTATAGTTTCAAGTGACAGCGATTTCACACGTCTCGCCATACGCCTTCGTGAAGCGGGGCAGCGCGTGATCGGTATTGGCGAAAGAAAAACGCCGAACGCTTTTATTGCGGCATGTGATAAGTTTACCTATATTGAGGTAATTCATGGAGGCGGTGACGATGCCAAGTCCTATAGCGACGATGGTGATTTTGGTGAGCAAAAGCTGCAGCAGCAAAGATCTAAACGCCGCCCTGTTTCAAAAGCGCATGGCGTCAAGGTTCCTGACGATGTTGTACAGCTTATTGCCGACTCGGTCGCAGACCTTGCCGGGGATAGCGGAGCTGTCTTCATGGGTGAGCTTGGCAACTTGATTTTGAAAAAGCAACCTGATTTTGATCACAGAAACTTTGGATATATGAGTCTTTCGGCGATGGTGAAGTCGATCGATCGATTTGAAACGGAGTTTAGGCAGACGACTGACCCGAATATTAAGCATGTTTTTGTAAGGGATAAGGAAGCTTCCTGATTAATGCTGAATATAGGGCGTAATTGTGCTCGCCTACGTGTTGAATAAAATAGAGAGAGTTCAAGTGAAAAATGATTATGAAAGGGCAGCCGTCCCTGTCACCCGGAAGAAGAGGGTGCGCGTATTCCCGATAGTATTATTGATTTTGGTCTTAGCTATAGGTGCTCTTTTTTTCGACAGCAACAGTCGGATAGTGACGAATGAATATCAACTGTATTTTGAAAACCTGCCGGATGGATTTGACGGTTTTAGAATAGTTGTTCTTGCGGATATCCATGCTGCGGTTTTTGGAGAGAATAATGAGCGGCTTGTAACAAAGGTAGCAGAAGCCGAACCTAGTATAATAGCAATAGCAGGAGATTTTATCGACAGTTATGGGAGTCTGAGTTTAGAGCAGCAATTAGAGGTTGCTGAGGCTTTGATAGTTTCGCTCAGTCCTATTGCGCCGATATATTATGTGACAGGAAATCATGAATGGGAGGGCGGGGGAATCCGTCCGCTTCTTGACATGCTTTCGGAGCGGGGAGTCAATGTGCTGCGCAACAGGTTTGTCCGCCTTTACTCAGGGGGTGACTCAATCGTTCTGGCGGGTACTGACGATCCGAACGGTCCTGCCGATATGATCAGACCTGATGAGTTGGTAAGCAGAATTCGTAATGCCGAGGATGATAGTTTTATTGTCATGCTTGAGCATAGAAATAACAATCTGACATTATATAGTGGACTCGGCGTTGATCTTGTTTTAAGCGGACATTCGCACGGAGGATATATCAGGTTGCCATTTCTTGGCGGGGTTTTCGGGCAGCAGAGGGATTTGTTTCCTCCATATACTGCCGGGGAATTTAGCAGGGGAGATACTACTATGTTGGTTTCAAGAGGGATCGGTAGCCACATAGGGATTCCAAGGTTTTTGAACAACCCGCAGGTGTTGGTGGCAGTGCTGCGATCAGTAAATAATTAATGTTTAATAAGAGATTATGACTCCGGTTATGAGGAAATATAAATGATTCAGTTTGATGAGTATAAACAAAAAATAAATGGACTGCGACCTGTGCTTGACAATATAAGAAATGCACTGAAATTGGATGAGAGTATGGAAGAGCTGCGTGCTCTCGAGGAAGAGACTGCCAAAGATGGGTTTTGGAATGACCTTGAAAATACCCAAAAGGTCCTGCAGAGAATAAAGCAGCTTAAAACAAAATCTGAGAATTTTGGAAAGCTGGCGGGAGCATGGGATGATCTTTCCGCACTTTGTCAGATGGCGATCGAAGAAGGCGATGAGAGTTTGTTGTCTGAACTTGAAATTGAGTTTAGGAAGTTCAGCGGAAGGCTTGAATCCGCGAGGTTGGAAACTTTGCTTTCAGGCGAGTATGATAATTGCAACGCGATTGTGTCATTTCACGCGGGCGCCGGAGGCAGGGAGGCGCAGGATTGGGCATATATGCTTTATCGCATGTATACACGCTGGGCAGAGAGACATGATATGGAATACAGACTCCTCAACTGGATTGACGATGATGAGGGGGGCATTAAGTCTGCATCTATAGAAATAGAAGGAGAAAATGCATACGGCTATCTTAGGGGTGAAGCCGGAGTACACAGGCTTGTTAGAATATCGCCTTTTGATTCGTCCGGCAGAAGGCACACATCTTTTGCAGCAGTGGAGGTAACACCCCTCATACCTGACGATGTCGAAATTGAAATAAAGCCCGAAGACCTAAAGGTAGATACTTACAGGGCTTCGGGTGCAGGCGGGCAGCATGTTAATAAGACTGAGAGTGCCGTGAGAATTACGCACTTACCGTCCGGGGTGGTAGTTGCCAGCCAGATGGAGCGGAGCCAGCATATGAACCGAGATATTGCAATGCGCATGCTTCGTTCAAGGCTGATGGAAATCAAGGAGCGGCAGCATCTCGATAAAATAAGTGACATCAAGGGAGAGCAAATGAAGATAGAATGGGGCAGCCAGATCAGATCATATGTGTTTATGCCCTACACCTTGGTAAAGGATAATCGCACCGGTTTTGAAAATGGGAATATAAATGCGGTTATGGATGGTGACCTTGATGGATTTATAAATGCATATCTTGCAAAGGGTGATTAAGTTCAGCATGTAGCACCCAAATCCCGGATATAATTTGCAAAAACATCGAACTCGTCTTTGTCAATTGAATCGCGCATTTTTGTCATGAGGGTATTATAGTAGTAGAGATTGTGGATTACGGCGAGACGCATTGCAAGCATCTCGCCGGATTTGAACAAATGACGGATGTATGCGCGGGAAAATTTTTGACAAACAGGGCATTGACACTGCTCATCAATGGGTTGAGGATCGTCTTTAAAGCGTTCGTTTTTGATATTTATGCTTCCACCGTCGCTCCAAGTAAAGAGTCTGCCGTGGCGACCGTTTCTTGCAGGTAGGACGCAGTCAAAAAAGTCGATGCCGCGAGAGACTGCTTCTACGATGTTCTGCGGAGTGCCGACACCCATGAGGTAGCGCGGACGATACTCAGGCATGTGTTCCTCGACGATCTCGACAGTGTCATACATTTGCTGTGTTGTCTCACCGACAGCAAGTCCGCCTATTGCGTATCCGGGCAGATCGAGTTCCGCTATGCGTTTCATATGCGCTATTCTGAGGTCTTCATAAGCGGCGCCTTGATTTATGCCGAAAAGTACCTGATTTGGGTTTTGTATGGGGGGCAGAGGGGGCAAAAGTGGACTGTCCTCCTGCGTCCTTTTTGCTTCCGTTTTTAGCCGATCGAGTTCGTCCTTGCAGCGGACGAGCCAACGGTAGGTCATATCGCAAGATTTTTCGACATAACTGCGTGGGGATGGGATTTCAATACATTCATCAAAGGCCATTGCGATATCAGAGCCGAGATTTGACTGAATGCGAATGCTGTCCTCGGGAGACATGAATATCTTGCGTCCATCAACATGTGAGTTGAACTTGACGCCTTCTTCGGTTATTTTTCTAAGACCGGCGAGCGAGAATATTTGGAAACCGCCGCTATCTGTGAGAATAGGGGCGTTCCAAGCCATGAATTTATGGAGACCATCGAGCGAACGGATTAAGTTGTCTCCCGGTCGTATGTGCAAATGATATGTATTGGATAGGGCAACTTGACAGCCGACGGTTTTTAAGTCGTCGCTTGAGAGTGCGCCTTTGATAGCTGCCTGTGTTGCGACATTCATAAACACCGGAGTCTGGATTGCTCCGTGTCCGGTGGTGAATTCGCCTCTGCGAGCTTTAGTTTGTTTTTTTATGAGTTTGAACATTATTTTCACACTTTATGCCAGAATTTCAACAATCAAACGATTATTGCGCGAGAGAGTAAGTGGTGTTCGGATATTCCGGGGCCGAGGTAGAATAGCACGAAACGCCTTAATAGCTAAGGCGTCTTCCCATTTTAGGTCCGAGCCGCCATGCAAAAAGCGGCAGTTCTTTTAATATGCCCACTCTACCATATGCGGCAGAATTCGTCAATGATATTTCTCTTTTGACTATATTGGCTTATCAAGCATATCGTGATATACTACGCTTCGATCTATAGTTGCTGCAACAAGGGTGCATATTTGAATGATAATGAGGAAAGTCATATGATTCTTATAAAAAATGGGCGAGTTTTTGGAGCGATTTCAAAAGAAATGGATATTTTAGTCAGTGACGGAAAAATCGTTGAGATATCCCAAAACATTACCGCTACTGCAGATATGCAAATTGTTGATGCACAAGGTTTGATTGTGGCTCCCGGGCTTGTAGATATGCATGTGCATTTTCGTGATCCGGGATTTGAATATAAAGAAGACATTTTTAGCGGTGCGGCAGCAGCGGCGGCAGGAGGTGTAACAACATGTTTGTGTATGCCAAATACCTCACCTGTTGCGGACTGTGTCGAGACAATCACATACATCATTAATAAGGCAAGAAATGCTCCGATTAAGGTTCTGCCTTATGGAGCGGTCACGATTGGGCAAGGTGGAATGGCGCTGACAGACGCGGCGGCTTTGAAGGCTGGCGGCATTGTTGCATTATCTGATGATGGAAACTCAATACAAAGCGCAGAAGTGATGCGCCGTGCGATGCAGCAGGCGAAGGGGTTAGGATTGCTCATTTCCTGTCATTGTGAGGATGCTGAAATGGTGAAGAATTATGGCGTTAATGAGGGGGATGTGTCGCGAAAACTTGAGGTTCCGGGGAGACCGGAGATTGCCGAGGAAATCATGGTAGCTCGCGATATTATGCTTGCTGCAGAGACTGATGCGAGTGTGCATATAGCACATGTCAGCACCGCTGTTTCAGTCGATATTATTCGAAAAGCAAAGGCAGCGGGGGTGAAAGTCACATCTGAGACTTGTCCGCAGTATTTCTCGCTTACAGAGGATGAGGTTTTGAAGCAAGGTTCGCTCGCTAGGGTGAACCCGCCTCTTAGGACCGCTGTTGACGTCGAAGCAATAATTAACGGATTAGTCGATGGTACGATTGACGTCATTGCTACTGATCATGCGCCACATTCAGCGAAGGAAAAAGAGCTATCTCTTGCCGATGCTCCAAGCGGCATGATAGGTTTAGAAACATCATTAGCGCTAACACTGACTAACCTGTACCATACCGGAAGATTAAATCTGGACGAGATCATGACCTTAATGTCGGTAAACCCGGCGCGTATACTGGGTCTTGACGCCGGAAAACTTATTATAGACGCTCCTGCGGATATTGTTGTATTTGATCCGGATGAGGAATGGGTAGTTCGACCGGAGTTATTCAAGTCAAAAGCAAGGAATACGCCGTTTGGAGGTATGAGTCTTCGCGGACAAGTGAAATATACAATTTGCCAAGGGATAGTCGTATACGAGAGCAAACCATAGGGATGAATTGTGTTTGCTCTCGTGCAAAATATATATTATAGGGGTGGCTGTGTTCGCCCGCATGTTAAAATGAGAAATGAAAAGGAGAATAGCTATGTCATTTGACAGATTACAGGAAAAAATCGACAAAATGAAAAACCCTTCGGTCGTCGGGCTTGACCCGGCACTTGAGCACATTCCGCCGCAAATAATTGAAAAGTACATCGAAGAAAAAGGGGAGACCTTCGAAGCTGCGACCGATGCAGTTTGCGAGTTTAACTTTGGTTTGATTGACGCGCTTAGTGATATTGTACCGGCAGTAAAACCGCAGTCGGCGTATTACGAGATGCTTGGACCATGTGGGGTACTTGCGCTTAAAAAGACCTGTGATTATGCAGCATCAAAAGGAATGTATGTAATATGTGATGGAAAACGAAATGATATCGGTTCGACTGCGCAGGCATATAGTGCAGCATATCTTGGCACTACTAAGGTTGGAAACACAGAATTACATCCATTTTACGCTGATGCACTAACAGTGAATGCATATCTCGGCTCTGATGGAATCAAGCCGTTTGTTGAAACTGCAATAAAATACGACAAAGCAATATTTGCGCTTGTCAGAACATCAAACCCATCCGCAGGCGAGCTTCAGGATAAATTCATTGATGGACAACGGCTTTACACCGTGGTTGGAGATTTGATGGAGGAAATATCACGTACTACGATTGGCAAATTCGGATATACTCGGGTTGGTGCTGTAGTAGGTGCTACATATCCCGAAGAGGCGGAGTTCCTGCGCGCGAGGCTTAAAAATACATTTTTCCTCGTGCCGGGGTACGGAGCTCAGGGCGGCTCAGCCGCAGAAGCAGCGCGGGCTTTCGACAAAGACGGACGTGGTGCGGTAATAAATTCATCACGTGGGATTATCGCGGCATGGAAAAAGAGCGGCGAGGACTATGCCGTTGCCGCTCGTAATGAAGCTTTGCGTATGCGTGATGAGTTTCGGGCAGTAATATATTAAGTAAACGCTGATTAAATCGCGCTCCTCGTCTTTGCGGGTCTTTTTCCGCATTTTTCAGTTAAATACTGCTAGTATTCGCCCTCAAAATCCAAAAAACAGGCGAAAAAATACCTCGCAATTACTTCGGGCGGATTTAATCAACATTCACTTAAGCGTTTGGTTTTGGACAAAGTTTGCATTCTGCCCCCTTGGGTTAATTGACTCAGAAATGGGGGGCTTCTACAATAGTCCTTTCAAACTTTCATTAAGATTCTCCAGCAGGGCGCGGAGCTTGTTAAGCTTTTCGCGCTCTGTTTCTACAACATGAGACTTAGCTTTGGCTACAAACTGTTCATTTGAAAGTTTCTTCTCAAAACGCTCGATATCCGCCTGTACTTTTTCGATTTCTTTTTCAATACGCTCGCGTTCCTTTTCCACATCCACGAGCTCGGCAAGCGGGATGAATAGTCGAGCATCGCCGGTTACGACCGAAACAAGACCATTTAGATTTTCAGGGACCTCATTAGTGATGATTACTTCGCCTGCATATGCAAGTCTGCCAAGATAAACGCGACCGGCTTCGAATACATCGAGTTTATCAGTAACAATGATAAGCCGAGGTTTCTTTGATGGGGGAACATTCATCTCGGCGCGGCGTGTTCTGACAGCACGAACGGCAGCCATTATGGACTCAAAGTCGGACTCCTCCTCCGGAAAATCAAGTGAATCGGTGAACCGCGTATATTCGCGGACCATCAATGCAGGTGCACAAATAACCTCACCTGCGCTGCCGGAATCGCCTTGACCTTCGCTTCCTGCGGACTCTTTCTCATGCGGTAATGCCTGCCAGATCTCCTCGGTTATAAAGGGCATGAATGGGTGTAATAATGTGAGAATTTCTGTAAGCACACAGAGCAAAACCCTTTGAGCATTCTCAGCCGCATCTCCGCCAACTTGCAGTCTCGGCTTTGTCAGTTCTATATACCAATCGCAATAGCTGTCCCATATAAAGTCGTAGATCTTCGCGGCTGCAACGCCTAGCTCATAATGTTCAAGATTCTCACAAACCTCTCCAGCGAGCGAGTTCAACTTCGACAATATCCATTTATCTTCAAGCTCAAGCTTATCAGGAAGCTCATTATAGTCGATTGTCAGATTCATCATTACGAAGCGGCTGGCGTTCCAAATTTTATTCGCAAAATTACGCATTGCCTCGCAACGTTCTTGGTAAAACCGTATGTCATTTCCCGGGCTATTCCCGGTGATAATATTAAACCGAAGTGCATCAGCGCCATACGTAGCGATTATATCGAGCGGATCGACGCCATTGCCGAGAGATTTGCTCATTTTACGTCCCTGGGAGTCGCGAACAATGCCATTAATAAAAACAGTGTGGAACGGTGCTTGTTTCATTTGCTCCATGCCAGAAAAAATCATGCGGGCAACCCAGAAGAAGATGATATCGTAACCTGTTACAAGCACATCGGTAGGATAGAAATAGTCTAAATCCGCAGTTTTATCCGGCCAGCCAAGCGTTGAAAATGGCCAAAGTGCGGATGAAAACCAAGTGTCAAGTACATCTTCGTCGCGCACAATGTCAGTTCTGCCGCAGGTCTCACACTTATCGGGGTCTTCGCGTCTAACAGTTATATGACCGCACTCGCAGTACCATGCAGGGATTCTGTGTCCCCACCAAAGCTGGCGGGAGATACACCAGTCGCGTACATTATCCATCCAGTGAGTATATATTTTTGCAAAACGCTCCGGAACGAACTTTATTGTGCCATCATCCACAACTTTGGTTGCTTCCTTTGCAAGAGGCTTCATTTTGACAAACCATTGTGCGGAGGTAATAGGTTCAACTATAGTGTCGCAACGATAACAGATGCCAATATTATTAACATGCTCCTGTGTTTTGACGACAAGTCCAAGTGATTCAAGATCAGCCATGACCTCCCGGCGTGCATCAAAGCGATCCATACCATTATATTTTCCGGCATTGATTATCCTTGCCTTTTCATCCAGAACGAGCACTTGCTCAAGTCCGTGGCGCTGTCCAACTTCAAAATCATTTGGGTCGTGGCAGGGCGTCATCTTGACGCATCCGGTGCCAAATTCCATGTCAACATACTCGTCAGCGATGATGGGAATTTCACGATCCATAAGTGGAAGCACGACAGTTTTGCCGATCAAATGCTTGTAACGGTCATCGTTGGGATTAACCGCAACCCCGGTGTCGCCAAGCATAGTTTCAGGGCGAGTCGTTGCAACCACGAGAAATTCGGGAGAACCTTTGACAGGGTATTTAAGATGATATAAAAAGCTCTCGCGTTCTTCGTGTTCGACTTCAGTGTCGGACAAGGCTGTTATACAGGTCGGACACCAGTTTATAATTCGGCTGCCTTTATAAATCAGTCCTTTTTCATACAAGCTAACAAAAACTTCTCGCACTGCTCTCGAACAACCTTCGTCCATGGTGAAACGCTCGCGACTCCAATCGCATGAACTGCCGAGTTTTTTTAGCTGCTCGACAATTCTGTTGCCATACATGTGCTTCCACGCCCACACACGTTCAAGGAATTTTTCGCGACCAAGATCGTGGCGTGTAAGACCTTCATTGCGAAGTTCTTCCTCAACCTTGATCTGAGTTGCGATGCCTGCATGGTCTGTTCCAGGTAGCCATAGCGCCGAATAGCCTTGCATACGCTTAAAGCGGGTTAGGACATCCTGAAGAGTATTATTAAAAGCATGACCAAGGTGGAGCTGTCCGGTAACATTGGGTGGTGGAATAACGATGGTGAAAGGCTTTTTCGCAGGGTCAATAATACCCTTAAAATAACCGCCATCACTCCACATTTTGTAGATTTTGTCCTCAACTATCTGAGGGTCATATACTTTGTCAAGCTCTTTCATAATAAGACTCATCTCCATGTTTTATTGTAGTTGTGGGCGCACAAGCTCGCTTTGGAAATTGAAAAACAAAGTCTCTTCGCCGCGCAGCAGGGCTGATATGAACAGTAACGTAACCCTGAGCGAAAAATTATAGAGCAACTAATGTGTATTGTCAATCTAAATCATTTGTGATATTGTATGTGAAACGCATTGGACAAAGCGAGTTGATTCGATCTATTTTGCTGAAGAATAAGGAGAGGTTTTATGAACGAAACATTAAAAAACATTGCTATGAGAAACTCTTGCAGAGATTTCGCTGACACACCGCTTGAAGAGTGGCAGGTCAAAGCATTGGTAAACGCAGCACTTGCGGCACCAAGCGCAATGAACAAACAACCTTGGCATATCACCGTTGTTACCGATAAAGATGTTATCGATGAAATGGATAAAGAAGGTGTGGCTGTTATGGCAGCCGATAAAGACAAGACTTACTATGAGAGGATCATGGAGCGTGGTGGCAAGCTGTTTTATAATGCACCATGCCTTATTGCCATATCATGCGACAAGTCTGATTGGGCTCTTTTGGACAGCGGAATCCTCTGTCAGAATATTGTGCTAGCTGCTCAAGCAATGGAGCTGGGAAGCTGCATTGTTGGGTTGCTGCGTGTCCCCCTAAGCGGACCACGCGGGGATGAATTTAAAAAGACATTGCAATTCCCGGAGGGATATGATTTTGCAGTAAGTATTCTGGTCGGAACTGTTAAAACAGGTAAAGTACCTCATGATCTTGATTTAAGCAAGGTCAGCTTCGTGAAAGGGGTAAACACAAGCAAACCGCAGGCGCGGAGCCTAGAAGAGTGGGCGACACTGAGAGGCTAGTTATTCGCGGTATTTACGGCATTTTACAGATCAATCAGAGATTACCAATATCTTAGAGCTTTTTGAAATCGTCGGCCTTGTAAGCTAATAAAAGTTGCAGCCTAGTATCAGGGTCGTCAAGTGACAACCCGAGCAGGCTGCTTACTTTATCCATGTGGTAGAGTACGGTGTTTCTGTGCATGTGCATAATCGAAGCAGTTACTGTTGCGCTTCTCTCGTTCTCGAGAAATAGCCGCAGTATCTTTGCTGTTTCGGTGCGATGCTTAGCGTCATAATCTCGCAATATCGTGATAGAACTTGCCAGAAATGAATTTTCAAATACCGCAGGTGTCGAGCGGTAGCACGAGGAGACCATATGGTAGATAATTTTATCTGAGAATTTATTGAAACGACCTTGCTTTTTGCTTTTTCCTGTAGTTTTAAGCCTAGACATGATGTCGATTGCGATTATAGCTTGCTCATAAGCCGAGGGGAGATTCCAAAGGGAATCAAAATCATTACTAATGCCGCAGACAAAGTCGGTGCGCTCAAGTATATCCTCAGTACTAATTTCTGTTTCGGATGGATCGGCATGAGTGCGTTCTACGAGAAGAATGTGCTGATTCCAGGAGAACACAACTGATTCCCCGAAAACCTCAGAGAGAAGATGCACAAGATGGGCTGTTGGAACATTATCATCATCTTCAAAGGAAAAAACATATAGGCGAAACCCACCATCAAATGGGTAACCACAATAGGCAGCGCGTGTTCTAGCTTCCTCGATGTTGCCTGCGCTTTTATCCAATATGTCGGTTGCAAGAGCCTTGATGCCTCCGATGCCGCCAGTCTGGGCGATGTCAAGATCGGAGTAATACTTGATATAATCAATGAGCATTTCAAAAAGCTCGACAGTTGCGTTATTAGCCGGTTTTTCACAGCAGTCCATAACGATCATTATCAGTATGCTGCCGCCAAGGTGGATAGTTTTTTTAACAATGTCATTATCACCGGTAACTTTGTCGCGGTTTACAATGACTTCGGAAATCATTTTGAATTGCTCCAGCCTCCTGTGCTCTCTGAAAAGCTCCATCGTTTCCGGAGGGTGGTATCCATATTTAATGAGTCTGCTCATAACAATGCTGGGTGGTTCGATATTCTCGGTATAGCAAAGCAGTTTGAATGTGCTATCCTGAATCGTTATGAAGTTACCGAAAATAGGCTCAGAAATATCAAGAAGTTCTTTAAGTCCATTGCGTTTTGAAACACTTTGTTCCATTGCCATGACCCATTGAGTTACTTTTACAAAAACACGCAAAACGCGGTTGAAGAGTTCCCTGAGGCTGATATTCCCGCGAATGATAGTAATCCCCATCATATTATCTTTATCATCAAAATCACCCGGTCTGTCACGTAAGCATAGGAAATAAGCCTCTTCACAGCTATCCGCGGCAAGTGCTTCGGTCATGGGGCAGACAAGCAATTTGTCCGAAGAAAACCGGGTTTCTCCGGGAATATAGAGCTCAACAGTTCGGAATTTCGGGTTCTCGACATCCGGGATATTCACATCTGCCTCAAACCCCAGTTCGTCAAGAATAAGCGCAAGACTGATCTCCATAAATATATGCTCCCATCTTTATCTTATACTTCTTATCCTCATTATATCATTGCATAGTAACAAATTACAATGGGGGCAAAGTTTTTTTGGCTGTGTTTACATTGTTAATTGAGGATAGATGCGATAAAATTAGGTGCGAAAATAAGTGATATGGAGTGATATAATAAATGCCAACACCGAGAGATAATTTTCTGAAACTCGTTAATAATGATGATCCGCATTGGCTTGGCGATCCCTTTAGATGCTTTAATGGCTCTGAGATACCGCCAGGGATGCCGTTTTTATTGGATGCAGCAGGATTGGTGCATAATCGTGTAACCAAGGGCGGCGTTGATGTACCGGATGCTTGGGGTGTTATTTGGGACTGGCCGGAAGATCAGCCCGGACCGACGCCGAATGCAATGGGTGATAAAAAAGTAATTAAAGATATTACACGCTGGAAAGAATTCTTTGATTTTCCGAGTCTTGACAACCTTGACTGGACCGAATCTCTTAAATTGGCTGAGGCTGCTGATCGTGAAAACAAGCTGGTCATGGTTCAGTCTCCGCGCGGAATGTTTGAATTCACACACGCTATGATGGGATTTGAAGAAGCGCTTGAGAATTTCCTGCTTGAGCCGGATGATATGTATGAGCTACTCTCTGCCTACACTGACTGGAAAATCAAGGCTGTTGGCTTGTCAATCGACCACATGAAACCGGATATGATTGTTAACTTCAGCGACTGGGGCAGCAAGACGCAGCTTTTCCTCCCACCAAGGGTATGGCGTGAGATTCTCAAGCCGCTTTATGCGAGATTTTTCGGATATATAAAGTCGCGAGGCGTCATTACAGTAAATCACAACGACTCTTATTCTATGGACATATGCGAAGATATGGTCGAAATTGGAATCGATATCTGGCAGGGTGCAACACCTCAGAATGATATTCCTGCTGTTGTTGAAAGAACGAATGGTAAGCTCTTTATTTGGGGTGGAATTGATATGCCGACTATAGATTATCCGGGTGTGACTGAGGAAGAGATCCGCGCTCATATCCGCGAGGTTCTCGATAAGTATGCGCCGACAAAGCGTTACTTGCCGATGTTTAGCTCTTGGTTGCCTGTTTATCCGAATGTCAAGGAAATCGGATGCGATGAGATGGAGAAGTATGGTGCGGTTGTGGCTAAGAGAGTGTTTGGATAGAAGTTAGTTAATGAGAGTGGGGGTTTGGGTTTTGTCCTGAACCCTTATTTTTACATAGTTACATATTCGTTACGATTTAGGCATTGTGCTTGACAAGCTGTTCGTTCTTACTGTACAATTCTTGTCCGGACGTATTTAGCGTTCAGCAGTTTTGCGTCTGCAAGTTGATGTTCTTTGAAACTGTACATTGCGTGAGGGGGAGGTGACAGAAAGTGCCTAAGGCGTCGGGAGTGAAGGTTGTTGCGCAAAATAAAAAAGCGTTCCATGAGTATTTTATACTTGAAAAATTTGAAGCCGGCGTCGAGCTATTTGGCACTGAGGTCAAGTCCATCCGGGCGGGAAATATCAACTTGAAGGATTCATTCTGTACTGTAAAGGACGGAGAGATATTTGCACGTGGGCTCCATATCAGCGCATATGAGAAGGGCAACATTTTCAATCGGGATCCAATGAGACCAAAGCGGCTGCTTATGCATAAACGTGAGATTATGCGGCTTTATGGGAGGATTAAACAAGATGGACTGGCGCTTATACCGATTTCTGTATACTTTAAAGATTCACGAGTGAAAATTGAGTTGGGATTGGCGCGAGGTAAGAAACTGCACGACAAACGAGATGCTGCAGCGGAAAAAACATCGAATAGAGAAATGGACAGATATATGAAAGAGAGGAATTATTAAGAATGCCAGAGGGAACAAATAAAAATCCAATAGTTACAATCGAAATGGAGAACGGTAAAGTTATCAAAGCGGAACTATATCCTGAGATTGCACCGAACACAGTTAATAACTTCGTCAGTTTGATCAACAAAGGTTTTTATGACGGATTGATTTTCCACCGTGTGATTCCTGGCTTTATGCTTCAGGGTGGTTGTCCGCTCGGTGAAGGTTATGGCGATCCGGGTTACAGTATTGCGGGTGAGTTTTCGAAGAATAATTTTAATAATGATCTAAAGCATACTCGCGGTGTTCTTTCAATGGCGCGTTCATCGGCACCTGATTCGGCTGGTAGCCAGTTTTTCATTATGCATGATGATTCGGCTCATCTTGACGGTTCATATGCTTCATTTGGTTGTGTGACTGAGGGTCTTGATGTTGTTGATGCTATAGCGATGATCGAAACAAATTATGCGGATAGACCTTTGACAGACCAGCGTATGAAAAAAGTCACGGTTGAAACATTTGGCGCAGAGTATCCTGAACCGGCAAAGGTATAACGGTACAATCTCCAACAACGAAGGGGCTGCAACGGTTTCGACGGGGGTATGGAGGCGTAAATAGCGGGCGGAGGCGCCGACTCCTTAAACGGCAAACTTATAAATTAAAGAACAACGATAACGTAGTTCTGGCAGCCGCTTAGGCAGCCCGTCCTACCCAGAAGGTCCACGATCCGGGATAGGGCGTCGATTAGTGGAGAACGTGTGTGCGATAAGCTTTGCTCGCACCATGAATAATGAAGCTACCGAACTTTAGATGTGTGACGGCTTGCGCTAAGGTAAGGGAAGTGGACTCAGGTCCGAGATAACCGTCTGCGCCCGGAGAAGTTTGCGATTAAGTGCTTTCGGACGGGGGTTCAACTCCCCCCAGCTCCACCATACGAGTATTACACGAACTCACCTATTATTTCAAAGGCGGCTTTGCCGTAACGGTGTGGTTGTAATACTAATAAAGCATACAGTTTTGGATTATCCATCACTGTATGCTTTGTTTTGCAGTAAAAAGAAAAATGCTTTTAAGAAAACGATTGCGCTACGGCACAATAGTACACGTCCTTGCTTTAGGGCAATAAAAAGAAAACCTGTGACTTTCTATGTACACAACGCCACAGCGACCGCCGTTAAACATTTTCTTTTTATTGCTTATAGTGTAGTTAGTCTTCGTTTGGCTGGAAAACCAAAACAACCTTTGATAAAAGTTCGTCTGTCATGGTAGCAGGTACGCTCTCTATAAACTCAAAGTTTCTGGCGTTGTAATCAATCGTGACAAGTTGGTCGAGCAACACTGCTCCTGTCGTTTCTGTGCCTTGTAGTTTGATGTAAAGCGGATAATTACGCTTGGTGTTACTGATTGGAGCAAATACAGCAATATTGGCTATATCGCTTATTATCTTATTGCTTAGACAGATATAAGGGCGGTAGCCGGACTGTTCGTGTCCTTGCTTTGGATTTAGATTGATTTTAATAATATCGCCCTGTACCGGAACACCGTTTACCATTTTTCGTTCCCCACTGTTTCGCCTAAGTCAACCAGTTCTGATTGAAACGAACCACCGTTGTAATCCTTGAAAAGATACTCCAATGTTCCTTGCTTTGGTGTTGGGACCTTCGTCAGAATAACCCTTTTGTTTTCGTCTACCTCGAAAAACAGCTTGTCATTAAGGTCAATTTGGGCTTTTCTCAAAACTTCAACAGGCATACGAATACCTTTGCTATTTCCCCATTGAGATACAACTGTAGTTTCTTGCATTTCATCAGCCCCTTTCCATTATAGTATATACAAAGTGTATATACGTTGTCAAGGATAAGTTTTCATGAATGATTTCGCTTGCACCCTAAGCGTCACGTTTCGCGCCGCATTACTTAACGACATCAGCAACAATCGCCGCCCTGCCCCTGACAACTCGCTGCAAAAATGCGCCACGCCCGCCCTGCAGGGCGACGACTTGCCGCAGTTTGTCTTGTCCGTCTTCTGTTATCATCTGTATCTAGCTGGCTTTTGGTATCTCCATCCTGGTCAGTGCTACGAGATGTTCAGTTGTGCCTTGTTTTATCTTTCCGAGCGCCATGGCGTTCATCGTCAGCAGCGTCAGGGAAACCATCAATTTCATTTTCTTGAGTCCGCGTATACAGTGGTCCTCAAACATATAGTCCCGGTCAAGACGTCCGTTTAGGCGCTCGACCATTGAGTCCCACGTCAACATACGGCGCATTAGGTGTGAATCATGTAAGACTTCTCATGCGTTGCTACCGGACACGCTGATTCCGTACAGCCTATGTAGTGCTCTACCCATCCACGCAAGCCGAAGTGCGGGAATACGAGTCTTGCCGTAGCCATCATAATCTCGTTGAGATATTGGTCGCTCTCAATGGTGGCAATGTGGGTTTCAGATTTTGCCATCTCACTAAAACAGCGGGGCAGTGTGCCGAGGGGTGGAAATCTGGCGAGAAGTGTGGTAGAATGAGCGCACCGAATTTATAGTTTGTGAGCTGAAAACAGAAAGATAACACGATTATTAGGTCACCATGCAGTGACTTCATAATACTAAAAATCAAAGGAGAGCGAAACTTGAACTACTTATCCAAAAGCAAAAGACTAATCGTTCTAGTCCTATCCGTCCTACTGTTGTTTACCCTTGTCGGGTGCGGGAGCGGAAATGATGAGCCAGCTGAAGCACCAACTGATATTGCCGCAGACGAGCCAAACTGGGATACATTCAATGCCGGTGCCATAGAATTTGTGGAACTTATGGCCGCTGGCGAATTTGACACAGCTACCGCCATGTTCAACGAAGAACTAGCTTCCGTTGTAGATGCCGATACTTTAGAAGAAGTGTGGGACGAGCTTATCCTAGCACAAGCAGGGGCATTTATCGCAGTCTATGAAACTGAAAATATTGAAACGCAAGGCTTTTATGTTGTCTTAATTACTTTGGAACACGAAAACATGGGCGTTTTACTAAATTTCACATTCTCCGAGGATGGACTGCTTGCAGGGTTTACTGTTGATGGATTTCCTACTTTAGGAGAAGTCGAGCCGATAGAATTCACGGGCTTTACCGACTACCCCATCATCATTGGTGAGGGTACAGACTGGGCTTTAGATGGCATGTTGTCCATACCTGATGATACAAGCGTACCTGTTCCCGCCGTTGTTATCGTTGCCGGCTCCGGCGCTCATGACATGGATCCGACTACTTTGCCAACGCCGGTTTACCGCGAAATCGCACACTTTTTGGCCGAAAACGGTATTGCAGTTATCCGCCATGACAAGCGTACACACACGCATGGACTGCAAATGGCAGAAGAGCTTGGCGATAGCTTGACCGTTTGGGAAGAGGCCATTGAAGACGCCATACTTGCCGCAGAACTACTAAGAGCAGACCCACACATTGACTCCGATAGAGTTTACATCATCGGGCACAGCTTGGGCGCTATCCTTGCACCGCGCATCCACGAAAATGGCGGCGATTTTGCCGGTCTAATCATGATGGCCGGTTCACCGCGCTGTTTGTTGCAAATTGCGGCAGAGCAAAATGCAGCCAATGTTGCCGACCAGATTGAATCGGGGATGATTGAAGCTGCAATTGAAGCGGGTCAAATAGAAGAAGCTGAAGTAGAAGCGCATCTAGCAACCGTGCAAGCACTCCAAGAATTGGCCGCGACCATCCTTGACTTCTCTGCAGAGGAAGCGAAAGACATCATCGTTCCCCTCTTTAATAATTCACTTTATTACTGGCGTGACTTAAGCGCAAACTCCTTTGCGCATTATATACAAAATATCACCGTGCCGATGTTAGTTATGCAGCCGGAAAGAGATTTTCAAATTACCGTGGATGCAGATTTTGTTGCGATGCAAGAACTGCTTGCAGATCGCGATAATGTAACATTCCGGCTATACGAAGATTTAAACCATCTATTCGCGCCCTCAACGGCAACAAACTTCATTGAACATGCGGCAAGTGTGATGGAAGCGGGTCATGTAGACCGCACCGTGTTACAGGATATTGTGGACTGGATTTTGAGGTAATGCGGGTTAGAAAATAAGCAGAACGAAACCGCTGCGCGGTGGTGTTTTACCGCCTTGCCTACATATATGTTTTTCGTCAGCACGTCGCGGCTGTCTGCCGAAAACATGGGCAGCTGCCGCCATGTCAAAATCACTCAAATCAAACGGTGCCGCACCACTTTCCGTTGGACAGGGAAATGGCAGATAGCTGCCCAGCTCCACCATTTTAAGCTCCCATTGTCAAGACCTTTTGCTAGCAGAAAAACCTCGTGAATGGCGGGGTTCTTCTGTTGCCTTGCGGGATTAAGGCTGATAATGGTCCATAGATATAAGGTGCTCAATGGAGAGTATGCTGGATTGACAAATATGCTTAAAGGAGAAAATTTATATAGTGCTTGTCGAGTGAATGTGGTATACTTAGGACGTGAAAACAGTTAGGTAAACGCTGATTAAATCGCGCTCCTCGTCTTTGCGGGTCTTATTCCATCTGTTTTCCGCATTTTTCAGTTAAATACTGCTAGTATTCGCCCTCAAATGTTGTCAGGTTTAAACACGACTACTCTTATGAATGGATCAATAACGGCGTCCTTGATAGGTGTGATTCCTGAGATAGGCAAAACACTTAATGAATATGCATAGACTCTCTTAGAGGTCCCCAAGCGGCAATTCGATTTATATCGTGCGAGCCATTTGCTAGAAGACCTCGGCATAATTAATTTGACGGATATAGACTGGGAAATTGAATACTTCACGTTTGCAGGGGGACTCTTCGGAGTTGAGAAGGCAAAACCTGACCCTTTGAACCTGTTGGTTAATACCAACGTAGGAAGCAAATAAACTTCATGAGTTTCATGGACGCTATCCTGCTACGGTTAGCGTCATTTTTATTTCTAATAATTTTTGGAGGAAACAGCTATGAAAAAAGCACTTAGCATTGCAGGGTCGGATTGTAGTGGAGGCGCGGGAACACAGGCAGACCTCAAGACATTTTCCGCACATGGCGTATTTGGCATGACCGCAATCACGTCAGTCGTTGCTGAGAATACTTTTCGTGTAACAGATTATCAAGACATTCGCCCTGACATTATTGAAAAGCAAATAGACGATGTGTTCGAGGATATACCGCCAGACGCAGTAAAAATCGGGATGCTTTCTTGTCGTGAAACAATGTTGGTTGTGGCGAAAAAGCTTCGGCAATGGAAACCGCATAATATAGTTGTTGACCCTGTCATGTACGCAAAAAACGGTAGCGCATTAATGGAGGAATCCGCTGTCAGCACCCTAATAGCAGCAGTTATTCCGTTGGCAGATTTGATAACGCCCAACATTCCCGAAGCCGAAAAAATGACAGGGATGGTAATCAAAAATGATGCCGACATGAAACATACAGCAAAGCTCGTTCATGCAATGGGTTGTCGCGCTGTAGTTGTAAAGGGTGGACACAGTGATGGTGATCCGATTGATATTTTATTTGACGGTAATGAATTTTATGAATACCCCGCTTACCGTGTCAAAACTAAGCACACGCATGGTACAGGCTGTACATTTTCTTCGGCTATTGCTTCAAATCTAGCGCTGGGATTTTCTGTTCATGTGGCAGTTGAAAAAGCTAAGGAGTACATAAACATCGCAATCGCAAATGCGCCTAAACTTGGGAAAGGAAACGGTCCAACACATCATTTCTATCAACTGTATAAGAAAGGTGGATTATTATAATGAACACGTTAATATCTGTTTCTATTTACCCGATGAATGTGGGGGAAATCTTTCGGCTCATGTTGCGGAGGTTACACAAACACACTGAACTCGAAAATCGAAAAGCTAAACAACATACTGGGTAGCAAAAGAGAATGTGACAATAAAACAATCACGGAGGGAACGAAGGAAACTGATGAATAAGGAATTTGGAACTCTATTGAATCAAGTGCGCGAAAGAAAGCCTTTGATTCATCATATTACGAACTATGTGACAGTAAATGATTGTGCAAATATAACGCTTGGAATTGGGGCTTCGCCCGTAATGGCAGATGCGATTGGCGAAGCAGCTGACATCGCCGCTATCTCAAGTGCGTTAGTTCTTAATATGGGAACGCTCAACGAACGCACAGTCCCATCAATGATAGCAGCCGGAAAATCAGCTAATGCAAAAGGAATACCCGTTGTGTTTGACCCTGTAGGTGTCGGTGCATCAAAATTGCGAAATGAAGCTGCCACGCACTTGATAAAAGAAGTTAAGTTAAGTGTACTTCGTGGAAACATCTCTGAAATCAAGTTTATAGCGGGGTTGAGTTCGGAGACAAAAGGCGTTGACGCTTCAGAAAGCGATCTTGCCACTACTGACAGTGTTGGGCAGATAGCCAAAGGACTTGCTCAAAGGCTTGGCTGTGTCGTTGTAATAAGCGGAGCAGCAGATACTATTTCTGACGGTAACGAAACTGTTTTTATCGAAAACGGACATCCCATGTTGAGCAGCTTAACGGGGACAGGCTGTATGTGCTCATCGCTGATTGGTTCTTTCTGTGGTGGTTCAAGGGACAAACTTTTTGAGGGCACGGTTGTCGCTATGCTTTGCATGGGTGTAGCGGGTGAATTGGCTTATGAAAAATCAGGACAACTTGGGGGCGGAAGTTTTCATGTCGCACTCCATGATGAGGTGAGCCGAATGGATGCCGAAACACTTGAAAGGTTGGCAAGATATTATGAAGCCTAATATAGATTATACACTTTATCTCGTCACAGACAAAGAACTTATGGTTGCAGATAGCATTGAAGTGTGTGTTGAGCAAGCAATATTAGGCGGTTGTACTGTAGTGCAGCTTCGAGAAAAAACAGCCTCTTCGCATGAGTTCTACAAGACGGCATTGCGGGTGCGCGAGGTTACGAATCGCTTGGGCGTTCCTCTTATCATCAATGACCGTATTGACATTGCCTTAGCTGTGGATGCTGATGGTATTCATATTGGTCAAGAGGATTTTCCATATGATGTGGCACGAAGAATCGTCGGACAAAATAAAGTTGTCGGTGTTTCTGCGAGTAACTTAACTGAGGCATTTACGGCGGCAGATATGGGAGCAGACTATCTTGGCATTGGAGCTATGTTTGCAACCGGAACAAAAACAGATGCAGCTCTTACAAGCATGGACGAGCTGCGGCAAATACGTGAAAAAGTCAATATACCAATCGTGGTAATTGGCGGCATAAATAAAGATACTGTCCCGCTCTTTAGTGGAATAGGCATTGATGGAATCGCTGTGGTTTCCGCGATTGTTGCATATCAGGACGCAACGAGTGCAGCGCAGGAATTGAAGGCACTGTTCCAAGGCGGTGTCTAACATAATAGCATATATTTTTGACCTTGATGGGACTCTGTTGGATTCTGTGGGCGTGTGGTCGAACATTGACCTTGCATTTCATGCCAAAACCTTTAAGGTGATTGGCGATAAAAGTCTAAGAAACCTCCACCGCAAATTAAAAGAGCGCTTTGCTATCGCCCTAATTATGCCATCACTTTTTAATCAGTTTTACGCCGGGATTTTATAAATGCCGCATATTCGGCAAGTAAATCTACTTCCTCTTTTGTCAAACTATGAAACTCTGCCCTGTCGAACGCAGTTAATACCTCATCGTAATTATTGGTGGTACTTGATGATGTGCTTTTTTTATATGAAACACTTGCGTTTGAAACAGACGAATCTGTGGCTAAATTTGATATATCAAGACCAAGGTATAGCGCTTCTTCTTTAATGTCCCACTTCGTAAAATCACCACCAATAATATAATCTACTGGAACTTTAAAGAATCTGGATAACTTAATTAGAGCATCACTATCAGGTTCATATTTTCCCATTTCCCAATAAGAAAGTGTGCTGTCGGCAATTTGTAAATGCCTAGCAAGCTCTTTCTGTGTTATATCCATTTGCTTGCGTAGCGCTCTTATTCGATTCATCTGCATTAACACCTTGTTTCATAATTGTATGTATTTATATTATAACGATATATAAAACAATTTCAATAATATTGGATTTACATCTTGACATTTCAAGAATATTCAATTACCATAATAGAGAATTCCAAGTTTGTTGAATTGAGTAAAGGAGATGGGCATATGAGTTATGATATCAGGCTTTGTGATCCAATCACAAATGAAACCATTGAATTTGCACATCGTCATTTCTTAACAGGAGGAACCTACGCAATTGGTGGCATACACGAAGCATGGCTTAATATCACATATAATTATTCACCACACTTCTATCGATTGATAGATGGAGATAAAGGAATCCGTGCTATATATGGTATGACCGGAGCGCAATCCATTAAGGTCTTAGGTGATGCCGTAACAAAACTTGGAGATAATGTATGCAGCAATTATTGGGAGCCGACGGAAGGAAACGCAAAGGCGGCCTTACTTAAGCTAATAGCTTTAGCAGAGATGCGTCCGGATGGCATTTGGGATGGAGATTGATATGAATAAAATTAAAGTAACACGCGCAGTGCCGTTGTCCGGGGCAATTCTTCTTTTAGTGGTTGAGAATCAAGCAAATGGAAATATGGATGCAATCATTTTAGTAGCATCGAGTGAAAGCGCAATGCAACTGGGTTACTTAGAACAGATAATATCATGGCCTGATGACATTCAGGCTGGTCAAAACAGTGAGGATGTTACTTTTGAAGTCGATAAGAGGTTATACGACAGAACTGAGAAATGGTGTTCTGAAGCAGAAATCTCATTTGAGCAACTTGTACTTGCATTTATACGTTTTTGTGCACTTGCAAGTAATCACTTAGCCTTAAAGGAATGGTTCAGCCCAAAAAGTATAGCTGCTGATCTCTGCTCAACCACAGCCGAGTTATTGTGTGTACAAGCAGAATTGTTGGAGATTAAGAAGCGTTTTGGAATTGACAAGCAGGAGGCGTTTCTAAAAGAAAATGCAAACATCACAATTAAAGAGTTCGCAGCAATGCTCCATGGCAGGGATCGTCAACCAAATATGTCACAAAATGAATTATTGCTCGCAAAACAACGTGGGTTTGTGGTTGTATATGGTGATTCAGATGACCGGGTAGAATTTGAAGGAGCAATTAGAGAGGAAGGTAACACCAATCCACTTCCATGGGTCTGTCCTGCAGGAGTGCTGGCATTATCAGAAAACGGAGAGTTGCTCGATGAAGATAGTGATTTATACGCTGAATATGTAAAAGATAACCGTAATGTGATTACTGTCTATTACTGCTGCAAGGACAATCTAAATTGGGTGTTTGAAACCGATATTCCACATGAGACATTTTTAACATATGATGGTGGATATAATGAAGATTATTCCGATTTTGACGATGGCTTCGCACGCTGTATAGTTTTTGAGCTATCGTCACTAAGATAGCTATCTGATTTCATACTGAGCTCCAATAATCACAAAACGGAGGGAAAATATAAATGCGTTATGAAATTTCTGATACAAAACCTATTGATGGAGCCGATGCAATCGAACTTGTGCTCATTCGGGGTTGGCAGTATATTGGGATTAAAGATTGACCACCGCAAACCCAGACTAATTGGTGTTATTGCAAGGACTATGCTCGATGGATGAGTTATCCTAGGTAAGCGCTGATTAAATTCGCCCGAAGTAATTGCGAGGTATTTTTTCGCCTGTTTTGATTTTGTAAATACAGTTTAGATTTTCCAAGCAGTTGTGCAAGCTGTTGACAAACTCCTCGTGCTCATTGCCTGTCGCCAGCAGAAAGTCACTAAACGAAATTGTTTGTTTTACCAATTGAGGTTCATTCATGTTTTTTGCCTCCAAATTCAAAGTCGGCGTAGTGATATTTATTCTCCATAGCTTCTTTCAACCAATCAAATGTGCGACAACCGCCATCGATTTCAAGCGCACTGAACGACAAGCCAGTCAAATAAGGACTTGAAAAATCCCAATTTGTCGGGCTTTTGGCTCATTATTTTATATTTTGCTATATATCAGTTTGTCGTTATGGTCGCTATCCGTGTAGCATTATCCCATTCGACTGTGCCGCCAAAAGCTTCAGCAACGAATCTCAGCGGTGCTAATGTTCTACCGTCAATAATTATCCCTGCTTGGTCTATCGGCACTACTACGCCGTCTACGGTGGGAGAAAGTGAGCCAACTGTTAGAATAACCGTTGTATCGCCTCGTATGGCGGTAGCTGTTTGCGTTTGTGGATTCCACTCGACCTCTGCACCCATTTCTTCAAAAATGGCTCTTAATGGGAGCATTGTACGTCCGTTTATTATATGTGGAGATGAGTCGAAACTTAGGCGTTGTCCATCTAAGTAAACACGAATTGGATTAATCGCCGCTAGACCTGCGTCAGTTAGTTTTTTAAATTCAAAGCGTACATCACCATTTCTTATTGTTGGAACCAATAAAATCCCTTCAAATAAGTTCGGAGCATATCCCATTACGGCTCCAAAAAAATCATTTATCTGAAAAATAGGGGTACCATCTTTTCCAATTAAAAAGTGCTGTCCGCCTCTTTGAACAATTGCAACCCCTTCATTAAAATCATACGCATAATCAAATGTAGGCGAAATAACAACATTTCCGGAAGTATCTATATATCCGAACCTGCCGCCGACGTCTCTTACGATTGCCAAGCCATCAGAAAAATCACCATAGAAATTAAGTCCTAGCACAGGGGGAATAACCGCAGTACCGGTAGTGTTAATAAATTCAGTTCTGCCTTCTCTGGAAACGAGTGCTAAACCCTCTGAAAATGTCCCTGAGGACGAAAACCCAGACAAAACCAAGTTTCCGTGTATGTCAATATATCCCGAATTTCCACGAAATACTTCATGCCCCTCCAATAGAACCCTTGCAAGACCATCAGAAAAGTGTGACGTACTTCCAACAAAATTAAATGGAATAACTAAATTTCCTGAGACATCAACAAATCCAGACTCGCCCCAAAAATCATTATCTGAACTACGACGAACCACCTGTGCTTTTCCATGTGAAAAGTTGCCGACAGCACCGTAAATAAGTGGTACTACGATATTCCCGGTTTTGTCAATAAATCCCCACTCGCCGCTGCCTTGCCTGGGGTTTCTATTGCTGACAGCAGCCATTCCTTCATGAAAGGCGCGAACATCTTGAAACTGAAACGGAATCACCACGTTGCCTGTCCTGTCAATAAACCCCCAAAGTTGAGTTTGTCTAAGCTGAACTGCCGCAAGCCCCTCAGAAAAAGGTCTTGCATCCATAAATCGGTTTTGAATTGGTATGACAACATTACCGCTGGTGTCAATATAACCCCAGCTCGCCCCGCTTGCCCAACCGGTCATTACCGGAGCAAGCCCTTCAGAAAAATGATAAGCCATTCTATACTCTGATGCTATAGTCGTATAGTGTCCTGAGTTTGCGTTTACCGTGAGTGTGCCAAAAGTGACAACGCTATAAGCCACAACCAAAACAAGGCTAATCATCTTCTTAAACATCCGATATTTTCTCATGTAATTACTCCTCAAATTTACCATCCAAAAGCGAACATCTAATTTATCAATAGAACTAAACTATAGCATATTCAGGCAGACTTCATCAAGCCAATTTTTCAAAGTTTCGTCCTTTTGTTGTGCCTATGAAACCGCCTATGAGAAATTTGAGTTTACCTCAATCTGCGGTGCGATTTTATTTTTAACCTTTCTCAAGGGCTTGCGGCTTGCGAAAGATATTTTGAATTTGGGCAAAAAATAAGTCAGAGCGGTTGATTGCCCTAGCTTATCGGGGGTTTATTCAGGCTAATCATCCTTTCAGAAAACATCTTCATCTTCCGACACAGCCTGACGTTCATCTCGCTGCTCTTGCCGTGTCATCACTTCAAACGTATCCGTTATTCTGTTATAAACCCCGGAAAAGCTTATTGCACCTGAATGTTCCCATGATATACTCTCGTTGGTTTGCGATGAAGTTCTGCCATCTTCAAGGCGCACCGTACGGAGGGTGCGCAGTGCAAAATTGACACTAATTTCATCAAGCTCTAAATAATTTGCCAGCGTTCTTGTCATCGCCTTAAAGCGCTCTCTTTGATCCAAATAGTTTTCATAATCACTGGTAGAAAGAGAAACGCTTACGGAAAATCCCCAATTTGCTATTAACTTATGTGGTGTTACAGAGTAAAGTTGTAGTCCGCTTTCCGCACTAAGCACATCGCTTGCTTCCGGTGGCGGACGCATTCTTACCTCCACCAATGTTGGTAATTCAAAATTATATTCCCCGGGGCGATATGACAAATCACGAAAGTTAGGCTCTATGTAGCAAGAGCCCACGCCTCGAAAATTATATTCTTCCGGTGCAAAATAATTGTGCACAATGTCCCTTCTGAGCATATCGTTCCCAATTTCCCTTGCGATGGCGATAACCTGATCTTCCATCACACCCAGTCGACCTCCATTCGTAAACCTAAAAATTCTTGTTTCTCCATCGTGGTCTGTATATTCCAGTCGCCAAACTCTATATATTACATTGTTTGCCCAAAAGCCCATGCTGGCACCGCGTCTTCCTCTGGTTGTTTCGAGAAGCGTATAATCACCCAATGAATAATCTAAAAAGTCACTGTATTTTTCAAGAAAGTTTTCTGTTATTCGAGTGGTGGAGACACATCCAGCAAGAGAAAGTATCAATAATAAACCCAGTACAAAAATTATATGCTTTTTCAGTTATATCCACCACCCTGCTATAAATTTCTCTTGCTGCTGCTTGTTGAGCCGCCTACACGGTCGCTAGACCACGATGAAGTGTGGCATATATCGTCTAGCGTGGAATAGTTTGACAGAGCATTTTTCCACTGCTGAAGACTATGTCACAAAGCAAGAAGGTGGAATCACTATGAGCATCCACCCAGTGTTTGTGTTGCTGCTTCTAAGTCATATCCTTGGTGATTATTAGGTCAATCGAAAGTAATGCTTGTCGGTAAAATGAAGAAAGGGTCTTGATGTTTACCGGGGACAACCGATTTTGTCGGCGGATAGCCGTCATCGTCGATACAATATAAGGTGAATGTATTGACTTTTTTTGTGTAGTAGTTCGGCTTTTTCTCTTGGGGTCATTCTATACCCCCATACTGCTTCTTCACCTTGCCTCGAAAGACTACGTTTATAGCTTTTTGAGGGCATTTATTGATGCAGCGATAGCACATGGTGCAGTTATGGTTATGTGTGACCTTACCATCATCAAACACAAGATTGTTTGTCGGACAAACCTTCACGCACACGCCGCATTTTGTGCAATTGTTATCAATTCTAGTCGTTTTATTCGCCATCCGCTCGGTTGCGGACATAAATACGCCTTGTGGGAGTCCCAGCAAACGCCCCACAAAATTAAATCCACGCTTTTTGACTTTTCCGTGCCTTATGTCTGTGCAGACTTTTCGTATCTTGCGCTCGGCTTTTTCCATGCACTTTTTGACCGTTTTTTCACTCGGCATAGGAAGAATAGATACGTTGTTAACGTTGTTGGGCATAAAGAAATGCTCAGCATAAATCACCTCTGTATGACCTTGTGGAAACAGCACCGCAAACGCTCTTGCGCCATCACCAGATAGTAGAAGTTGCGTGCAAAATATGATGATTTTCTTACCTCTCAAAGCGTTCATGTGCTGTGTAACAAACTCCCGCATAATCCTTGGTACACGCGACATATACACAGGGTAGCAAAATGCAATCGTTTCACTTTTTGCGATTGGGTCGACGAAATCCACATCTTCTTCAATCGAATGACAAGTGGCGGACATATTGCTCGAAAATAATTCGGCAACGTACTTCGAGTTGCCCGTACCGGAAAAGTATAGCGTTAGCATAGATTGTCCTCCCTGCATCATTTGACAGTATAGTCTCCTAAGAAGCTTAATGCCCTCAAGGTTGAGTGACCTCCCGATTCTACCACAAAACATTCACAACTTGATTAGCGCTATCCCAGCGAACATCAAATCCAAAAGCCCTTGCGACATAAGCTATCGGAACAAATACTCGTCCGCTGATATTATGCGATCTTCCCATTCCGCTTGGCAGAGGGGAATCAGTTTGAAGCACCAGAGTTACATTGCCCTGTGTGATAGTTGCGGTGCGGGTGTCTCCGTTCCAACTGACATCTGCGCCGAAAACTTCGGCGATGACGCTGAGCGGAACCATTGTTCTGTTATATGCAAGATCGAGAAATGGTGCGCTATCCATTCGGTGATGGACATCGTTATGAATATATTCAGTATCGCCGATTATGAAGCGCAGTCCGATGGTGGCTTCTTCGCTTGTCTCGACAGGCTTACTGCCTGTTCGCACGAATACCCAATCGCTATATCTAAAAATTGCGGTATCGCCGTCCATACTAAATTCGCCGACAGAGCCAAACATTCTGTGTCTGCCCGGAAAATGGAACATATATTCATCCACGCTATCCATCAAATGCATCATACCTTCTTGACGAAGATAAGCAAATCCGTTCTCATTTATGCCGATAGTTGATTCGGGTGTAAATGGGCTTATAGTCGGATTGCCGTCGTCGCCGCGAACATGATATATGCCAATCCATCTTTCAAAATCGGCAGTTACGGGAGATACGTCAATTCTTTCTCCAATCATTTCTCCTGCGAGGAATGCGAACATAATTCCGCCTACCTCTTCAAAATGAGCCTCGGCGCCCAGTTCGGTTCCAAATCTGCCGTCGTCCATTGGTGTGAGTTCAAGCGGTAAAATGCCCATAGCGGCAGGGAAGAGCAGTGTGTCGTCATCTGTAAGAATTAATTCTCCCAACATCGTATACCAGCCGAGTAATTCTTGCAAATCCTGCGGAACAAATCTGTCTCTGTCGTCTAAATTAACGGTTTGAACAGGTGGTGCGCCTGTTTTTTCATATACAGCGGTGCTTAAAGCTGCCAAAGCAAGATGTGTCACGGCTGTCGCCCCTGTGATGCTGTTGCTTGACACAAAAACACCAATTCCGTTGTCAAAATCCAAGAACATTTCGGTTGTGTGCTGAAGTCCGCCCGCATGTCCTGTGGTAACAAAACCGCCCGGACGAGGCAAGCTCATAAGTCCAAGCCCCATTTGCATATTTCCGGGACCAAATGTTGGATATATTATGTCCAAATCTTGAATTTCAGCCATTGCTAGTACTGATTCTTCCGATAGAATATTTCCACCACCACTGAGCATAATACGCATAAACTGTGCCATGTCGAGAGCGTTTGAGACCATGCCTCCTGCAGAGGTCGTGCCAACATAAAGAATCAATTCGCTCGGCGTGGTGGCATCATCATATGGTAGTGCCAAATAAGGTCTGGTGCGCTGGGTTATTTCAAAACTGCTTGAAACCATGTCGGCGGGAGTAAATATGCTGTCTTGGGTGTAACGTACAAATCCATCGAAATAATTAACACTGTCAGTTAGCGCAGCGACAAGGATCCCCAACAATGCATATCCAGTGTTGTTGTAAGTCATGCGGTTCATCTCTTCGTTTTGCATATGCATATTTGCAAGTAAGGGCATAAGCCTGTTCATTGCTGTTTTGTCGTGTCCGTAGGGTGTAACAAACCCGTCGCCGCTATACTCGTGTACACCCGATGTGTGAGTGATCAGCATTCTTGTGGTGATATTCCTGTAATCTCCACCATAAACTGGGTGTGGCAACATGCTGAATTCGGGAAGATATGTTACAATCGGCTCGTCTAAATCCAGTATGCCCGCTTCAACCAGCTGTAATATTGCTATTGATGTAAATACTTTGGCGGTTGAGCCTATGTTAAACAATGTATGCTCTGTCACAAGAACTTGGTTTGCAACATCAGCGTAACCAAAGCTCTCAAGCCACGTAAAGCCGCTGTCTATGTCCACCACAGCCATGGACATGCCCGGTATGGACAAAATTTCCATTAGCTCCGCAGCTGTCGCAGCTGCCACTTGTCTTGTTGCCGGGAAGTCTCCATCTGTTCCTTCGTGCGCAATTGCCACAATGGGCGTAAGAGTCACTGTTGCCGCAATTAATAAAGCGGAGATTGCCTTTTTGAATAGTTTTTTCATGAATATTTTTCCTTTCAAATTAAAAATCTATTTTTGAATACATTTTATTCGTAATGTGATATGAGATAATAAATGAAACTGCCGATATGGCAACTCGCGATGCCGAAATGATGACCTGTGATAATCCAGCTCTGTTACCTAACCATGAGATAAGGAGCATAACCCCTAGCGCAACTGCCAGACATATTGTGAAAAATATCTCGCCTCTGCTTTCTCCGAATTTTGTGCTGCCGATGGGAACAATTATGGCAAACATAAGCAAAACAATTCCGACAAGATATGCCATTTGCCCAAATGCTGTTTTTATAACATGATGCAAAATATAGTCGTGCAATATAAAACTAAAGATTGATAACACTGTGCAAAGTAGAATCCCTGCTATTAAAGCAAACAACACGCTCAGATAAATTGCTGCGGTAAAGTTTTTCCTTTTTATTGGCATGGAAACCTGATATTTTTCCCACTGCGGTTGATTTTTAGCGCCCATTCGCATCATAAGAATGTAAGGCGGTAAGCCTATTGCCGCAAGTACAAAAAAGTTATAAACCACTGTATGGCCTGTTATAAACAAAGCGACAGCCATAGCAAGTGTTACAAGCAGTGAGATTTGCAAGTTTCCTTTCGCGGCGTAAAAGGAATACACCAAAAGTCCTCTGATTGGATTTCTCCTAGGCATTACTTTTTTCTCCTTTCACAAGCATTAGCATAATTTCTTCAATGCTTACGTTGTCAATTACAATATCACGATATTTCTTTTCGACAGCTTTTCTGTCAGAAACAAGCACGTCAATTTGGTAATCATGCTTTCTGTATACAAGCATATCTGTTTTGTCAACTTCTTCAAACTGAGCCGCCTTGCAACGCATAATCCCATAATTGTAAATAAGATCATCCTTTTTCTCGCTGAGAATAATACTGCCGTCATGGATAAAGGTTATATAGTCAGCCACTTTTTCGAGGTCACTTGTTATGTGCGATGATAAGAAAACAGAATGGCTTTCATCTTGCACAAAATCTAAAAATGCATCCAGTATATCATCACGGACTATGGGGTCTAACCCGCTTGTTGCCTCGTCTAGGATTAGGAGTTTAGGGTGATGTGACAGTGCAACCGAGACCCCCAATTTCATTGTCATTCCTCTCGAAAATGCGTGTATCTTCTGTTTTTCGGGAAGCTTGAATTTGCGCAAATACTCTTTGAATAAATCATCATCCCATTTTGAGAAAATATGCCTCATAGCTGAAGATATATCCGATGGTGTCAAATGCTCAGGGAAACAGTTTGTATCATAAACAACTCCTATATCATCACGAATGTCGGTGCCGGCATCAGTCATTTCTTTTCCGAAAATTTTAACTGTTCCGCTGTCTTTGATTAAAGTGTTTAAAATACAGCCTATTGTCGTGGTTTTCCCTGAGCCATTTTCGCCTACAAAACCCATTATCGACCCGCTTGGTATCGAGAAAGAGACGTTTTTTAAGCGAAAAACCGATTTATTATAGCTCTTTACTAATCCTTTTACTTCTAAACTTACGTTCATATTAATGTCCATCTTACTCATCTCCCAGATAGAATATCTTTAATAATTCAATAAGTTTATCCACAGAAATACCGTTTATACGTCCGATTTCAGCGGCTTCCTGCAAATGTTCTTCCGCTCTGCGCTGTTGTTCTTCTTGAATGAAGTCTTTGTTTTGCGCCGCTACAAAACTGCCGCGTCCGACAGTAGTGTCGATAAAGCCGTCACGCTGTAAGTCCTCATAAGCTTTTTGAACAGTAATAACACTTACGTGAATTGACTTTGCAAGCGCCCGCATGGACGGCAGAGGTTCCCCTGTCTGCAATTCTCCGCTCATTATCATTGCCTTCATCTGCATCGTTATTTGTTCGTATATAGGCTTGCTGGTGTTACTGCTGATAATAATATCCAAAACAAACGCCTCCATATAGTGTGCTTATTGAACAAGCACACTATAGCAGGCTCAGTACGTGGTTGTCAACACCTTTTTTGTGATTTCATTATATCGGAATTATACTTTAGTTTTTTTGAACTTTGTCCAGTATAATGGAATTATGTGTTTTTGGTCAATTCTCCAATCCACTTCAAATATTCCGGCAATCCATTGGAAATCGGTGTTTGTACAATTTCTGGCACATCATAGGGATGTACTTCACGGATTGTGGAGACAATTTTGTCGAATAGATCTGTGCGCGATTTGATAAACAGCAGAATTTCGCCATCCTCACAGATTTCGTCTTTCCATAGGTACACACTTTCAATCGGAAACATTTGCACACATGCCGCAAGCCGTTGCTCAACAAGCACTTTTGCGATCTGTTTCGCCATGTCTTTTTGAGGTAAAGTTGATATGATTATGGAATATTCACTATTCAATTATTTCCACCTCCGTCAGCTCCGCATCGGAATTTTTTTCCGCAAATCTAATGATTTCGTCCAAAGACTGCCGTCTATGTGTGGCATCACCAGACACAACTGCAATACCGATGCTCAGCGTTTGCAAAACATCCTGTGTGTCAATTTCTGCAATTGCAGCATTGAATTTGTGGCGCGTTTTCTCGATGATACTTCGGCGCACCTGTCGCTTGCACTTTAACGAGATTGATTGCGGGATATAGAAAGTCAGTTTTGCCGACAGGGTGAATACGCTCATGGTTATCGCACCATGACTTGCCAATTTACACCAAAGCGATCAATGACATATCCGTAGAGTTCTGACCAGAACACAGATGCCAATGGCTCGACAATTCTGCCATTGACCTTAAGCTTTTTAAATGCAGCCGCAACCTCTTCAGCTGTATCGTAGGTGATCAGGAAAGAGAAACTTTCCCCTGTAACAGGCACTTCTGCACCGTCTGTCAAAGAAAAAGTTGTGCCGCAGATGACCACTTCCGAGTGCATAACAAAGTTTGGCGGCAGGGAATCCAAGCCACTGTCCGCGGGCGCGTCTTTAGCGTAGATGATTGTGTTAACCTCCGCACCCAATGTCTCCTTGTAAAAATTAATCGCCTCATCGCAATTTCCCTCAAAATGAATGCATGGTGTAAGCATGTAAATTCTCCTCTTTTTTTGGTAATGTAACCATTATACTACAAGTGTGTTTACAGCGCTATCCGTGGATAAACTTATTGATCTTGTTGTCCTGTGCGGCAGGATTGAGTTTAAGTATATTATCCCTGATTTTCTCAAAAGCGGTTTCTTTCGGTATTTCGTGCGCTTCATCAAAGACAGACTCGCCAAAGAAATGCTCAGTTGTTGTCATAACCGTAGAAGCCCAACAGGCGCTGGGATTTGTTTCCGGTTGTGCAAACCTGAACGCTTTGCCGCACACGGTCAGAAACATTTTCATTTGCAATTCTGTCAACGCTCTGTCAAAGCCTGATTTATTCTCTTTGCTAAACCCCGCCATCTGTTTGATGGTGTGCGTTGGCAAAGCGCAATTATCCACAACCACGTCATAAATCCGCTTGGCAAAGTGACTGATTGTGCCGGCATCGTAGGCTTCATCAAAAGTTAAGCAGCATCGCCGGGCAGCCAAAAAATAGGGATACCACTCTCTTGTGATGAATCCACTCTTTTTGAAGAACACTTTGGCATAAGCAATGCCGCTCCGCTCATCCAACACCCTCATGCGCCATTCCCATGGGTCGGTTTCGGGGTTACCGGTGTGCCAAGCAATAGGGGTTTCATAAGGTGGCGGATCATTCCAGCCCCAATCAATGATAGCGTATATGCCATCAGCACTGCCGCCAGCCATCGAAAACCCTGAATCTAATAAAGCATCAACAAAATCACTAAAACAACGTACCATTTATGCGCTACCCCTTGTATCCGCTCATGAATTCCCAGCATATACCGAACTTGTCCTCGACGACAACATATGCAGTGCAAATATAGCCGTTATTTTTCGCAATAGGGGATGAGAACAACACCTTTTCCAATATTTTTGCATTAAAGGCTTTTGCGTATACTTTTATAGTTTCGGCACATTGCCCGGTGAAACCGATGCTTGGCACAAAATGTATCATGCTTTACCTCCTATAGTTCGCCCTTCGCTTCTGAATCATCATCGGCAAAGAAAATATTATATGTTTCGGCAGTGAAACGCAAAACAGCCCAATTAGAGTCGGTCCAGTCACTCTTGTAATAATCGGTTACAGTTTGCTGCCAGTTTTCCTTTTTAATGGCTGTATCGGTTATTATTTCAGCTTTACCTGTAAGCGAAATATGGTATTCGCTTGAAGCAAGGCAAACACAGGCTTTGTTACACCCTGCAATTCGCTTTGCTTTCACCCCATTGGAATCTGTTAAAAATGTAATCCAGTTGACTCCATCTGCCTTGGAAATAGTCATGGTCGAACTTGTTGGGTAGCCGCGTTCATCAATAAGCGATAAGACTGCATATCCACCCATACCATCACCGATGTAATCGGTTTTGGAATTAATGACCTCGCTTGCTCGTGCCATAATTGCCCATTTTTTGCATTGTTCAATCATTGCGCCGTTATTGCCGTGTTCCTTGTTATAGGCATAGCTGTTAAGTACCTCGCATGGGAAATCAGCGCATAATCCGCAATGCTCAAAGCCCTTGCCCTCACAACAAACTTTTACTTCGCATACACCCCAAAAAGGCTTGTCCATTGCTACGCAGCCGGGACAGTCCACGCCAAAGGCTTCCTTGCATTTTGTCGGGTTACAAACAATGCCGCATCTTGATTTAACCATTTTGATTCCTCATTTCTTTTTTTCTATCATAACACAGTAAACACGACAACAGTGTGTCCACTTTCATAGGAACACATTAAATTATTTTGATTTTTAACTGTTCCATCGACCATTCCAACCGCTCCACTCTTTTTACTTGGCCTACCTGGTTTTTTAGGTGGCACAGACTGAGAATCTGACAAATACCCTGTCTTGAATACGAAAGTTATTTTATAAGGGTTCTTATTGCCTTGCTCGTCAATCTCGCCTATGATTATCTTCTCAATCATATTCTCGAACACAGCAGGGTCAAACTCGTTCATGGCTTCGTTTTGTTCTAGCAGTACCTTAAATTCAGCAAGGCGCTTTTTCAAATGTGTGTCGTTTTTAACAGCAGATGAAAATTCGTTTTGTTCATGCTCTGCCGCTTCTAACTTATCCAATATATCCTCACGTTTTGGGTCATACTCGGATTTTGTTATGGAGTTATCAAGGAGTAATTCAAGAAGCCTATCAAGTTGGGTCTTTAGAGTAGAAACCTTTCTATCAACTTTGGCAAGTTCCTTTACATAACTATTTTCATTCAAAGATTTTTCTACACGCTGTAGAAACTCTGTTATGATGTCCTTGCTGCCGCTACACATCAAACGGAACGCTTCGACAAAAGCCTGTTCCAAATCCTTTTCGTCTATTTTTCCAATGCTGTCGGGGCATACCTTCTTGCCTTTCTTTACCGCATCAGCACACGACCAAACTCTTTTTTCGTATTCAGTTCCGCTATGCTGATTACGTCTGCTATATACGCTTCCGCAGAAAGCACAATAAATCATACTGCTAAAAGGATATTGACGGCTATACTTATCCCATCGCTTGCCTTTATGCTTAATGTGTTCACCACGCTTGTTGAGTATGTCATGGGCTTTTTGAAAATCACTTGCTGATATTATAGGAGTATGGTTATTTTCAACATAGTACGAATCTTTTTCGCCTAAATTCATAAGCCGCTTTTTTGATATGGGGTCAGTTACATATGTTTTGCCCATTTCCAAATCGCCCTTGTATTTCACATTCTTTATTATCTGAATAATAGTAGGCCAAATCCACTTTTCTGCACGAAGGGGCTTATATCCTATATCATTCAACTCTTTGGCGATGGTATACGCACCTTTACCCTCAATGTATCGCTTAAAGACATACCTTACTATTTCAGCTTCCTTTTCATTTATAGTAAACTCCTGTGTTTTTGTGTTGTAATCATATCCCAGGCACTTACGGAAGCCAACATTTTTGCCGTTTTTCATTCTTGCTCTAAGACCAAACTTTACATTGGCAGAGATATTTTCTACTTCTTGTTGGGCTACCGAACTAAGGATAGTAAGTAGAAATTCTCCCTCGGTAGTTAAGGTATTGATATTCTGTTCTTCAAAATACACGGCAATACCTTTATCCCTTAACTGCCTTACATATGTCAAAGTATCAACAGTATTACGTGCAAATCTTGATATGGCTTTGGTAATAACCATATCAATTTTACCGCTCATACAATCATCTATCAGTCGCTTAAAATCATCACGTTTTTTCGTTTGTGTGCCTGTAATGGCTTCATCAGCATAGACATCAACCAATTCCCATTCAGGATTGGAGTTAATTAAGTCCTTGTAATAAGCAACTTGTGTTTTATAGCTCTCAAGCTGGTCGTCAGAATCGGAACTCACTCTGCAATATGGGGCTACACGAATTTTCCCCATAGGATTATTTGCAAATCTTCTCGGTTTCTCGGTGCCTTTTCTTACCTGAACAGTTGACATGGCTTTTAGCCCCCTTTCATTAGGTTTCGTATCTGCTATTATCAATTATACAATAGGAACACAATAAAGTCAAGAAGAAATTGTTGAAGAATGGCCTACATTCGGCCTAAACAGAGGCCGTGCCGTAATCGCTCTTTAACTGCTCACTTACCTTATGATATTCCTTTTCTGTGACCAACTCATCGGACAACAGCCTATTCAGCATAGCAAGCTGCATACAATATCTAACTAATTCCTTAGTGTTGCTTCTTATTGCTGTAGTGGCCTGCAAGTCAACATTTTTTAATTGCTCTGTAGTTTTGCTCATACTGACAACCCCTTTCACGTAAAAAAGCCCATTGGAAAATAGGCTTAACTTTGTTTACTTATCAATTCAAATGCAGAAGGATGCGGCAGACGGTTCCCACTAAGCCCTGCTCCGAAATTACACCAAAACAAAACTTTCCACCTGCCGCATAGTTTCCACACTTGAAAATTGGCAGGACAGCTTTAATATCAAAAACCTATAAGAAAGGCTCACCTTGGCTATCCAGTCAAACTTGCGAATTTATAGAATGTACCGTTTTTCTCCTGCCCCCGGCATTAGGCATAATCCCAAACTGCTTTTGGTATAAACATCATAATGCCAACTAACCCGACATTTGTAAGATGTCGGTATCAGCTCGCACTCTCCCCATGCTTATGGCAAGCCATCCAATGCGGTGAAGCGTTCAAGACGGAAGTATCATTATCACTTCTGTGTGTCATGGCGTTGGGGCGTACCAATGCTCCAATGGGACAAATGATAATCGCTCTCGCCTTTGGCGGTCGTGGCGGCATTTACCCCATCGCTATCCATAGAAGTTTTGTATCTGGGTTATGGGTATGACCGCCGTGTAGCGGTGTTTTTCAAGGTTCATTTGTGAAGGCATAAAAATCCCTCTAATATAAATCCTAATCCACACCCCTCTTTACACCCTCAAATGAAAAATATTTTTGAACAAACAAAAAAGCGGTACTTTTTTGGCAAGTGACCGCTTTTTGTTTGTTGTAGACATGGATTTCTGCTTAGGATTCGTATTTGCTAACAGTGGCTGTGTCAGGGTGAATAAATGAAATTGATAAATTATTTTTGATGGCGTAGTTCACCATCTGTCCCAATCCACTCCTATCACCCCTGTCTTGGTCGAATACCACAATAAGATATTGCGAATTATCAACCATGTAATAGTTAAGTCGTTTGTAAGCAACTGGCGAATATTTTCTGCTGATTATCTCCTGTTGTGTGCAGTTACTTAATATATATTGCAATCGTTTTTTCTGCCCCTCTGTGAATTTTTCCGAGTGGTTAGGGAATGGAATTGCACAAAACAACTCAATTTCAGCAAAATCATCCTGCTGTTTAAGGTCAATAATAATTTCAGCCGCCCATGTATCTACGCCCACTGCGCAACCTACATAAAAAAGGCGTACCCCATTGGAGTACAAGACCTTAATTTGTTCCAAAAGAGCCGCCTTGATTGATTGGCTAAGCATGGCTTGTTCGTTATATTTGAAATTGAATCGTTGTGGGCTATGTCCTGTTATTGCACATGACTTTTTGCTCATAAAATTTTCACCCTTTCATAATGCTTATATAGTCTAATTGCATATACAGATAATTATAGCGCGGTCTAATTGCACTTACAATAGATATTAAGTCAAAAAGCCGAGGTATATACATGCAAATAGACTATTTAGATATTGGTAGCCGTATTCGTGCCGAACGCACGAAACAAAATTTGTCACAAGAAAAACTTGCTGAAATGGTTGGCGTTGGCACAACGCATATCAGCCATATCGAAACTGGTAATACCAAGGCAAGCATCAAAACATTTGTTGCCATTATTAACGCCTTGAATATTTCCGCAGATGAATTACTCCGCAACCATATAATCAAGGCGAAGCACGTTCTTGATGGCGAATTGGCCGACTTGGTAAACGATTGTAATGATGACGAAGCTCGCATTATTGCCGACACAGTAAAAACCCTCAAAGAGAGTTTACGCCGAAACACTAAAAACTAATCAAATTCAACTCCATTCAAAGCAGTAATGAGGAATCGCAAATTTTATACAAATGCGATTCCTCTCGCATTTACTGATTTATTTTTGTTTCTTCGCTTCCTTTAGGACCAATCAATCAAAGTATTGCGTAGTTTGTTGATGGCTCTATGCTTTTTCTTGTTCACTGTCTGTTGTGAAACATTCAACATTTCAGCAACTTCCTGTTCTGTTAAGCCATCATAGTAGATATGCTTTATTAACTGGCATTCATGTTCAGAAAGTTTGCGTAAAGCTATTTTCAACGCCTCCAATAGCTGTGCGTTTTCGTAGGATTCAAATACATCGCCTGTCAGGTCGGCAACAATATCGCTTAGAGGAACGTGTTTCGTCTTACTTCTGGCACGTTGGTATTCCTCACGGTTGTCAGCCTTGTAGAGTTCATCATCAACAGGCACGTCAACAAACTGCCGTTTTCCAAGCACTTTAACAAGCTGCTTCCTGTGTTTTTTCATAGCGCTTGCCCTCCTTTCTCCAAAAATTCAGAAGAAAGAAGGGCTCACGGATATTTAGCGATGTAACATTGCCACGCAGAGAGCCATGTCAACCAACAGGTAGCATTGCCGAAAGCGATGCTGCCATAAAATAAATGGAATATAAATAAAAAGCGGCGGTCGATTTTACGAAAATTCGTAGAACCGACCGCCACAAGATAAACATTAAGAAGTCCGCCGAGAGTAGGGCAAGAAGATGGTGGGCTGCAAATCCACCGCAATGCTCGACCATGTTGGAGACATGGTACTCTCATTGTCTTATGTGCTGTGTGTTTATTAGGAGCAGAAAAGAGACGTGCGAAAGCCTTAATGTTGTGGACGATAAAATCCATAACATTTCAACTCCTTACCCGCCTTTGCGGGTATCACACGGCAGTCATACCTAGTCACACCAATACAAAGTTTGACTAGGAAAGCCGCCAAGCCGATATTATTCTGTTTTTTGGAATGGTTTTGTTCCGTTATGAAGAATCAAAACCGCCAAACGCAG
>Ga0123352_10000415_pt1 | contig 51426 bp, 40 predicted proteins | sample TergutLab28metaG_FD_89700 | JGI IMG/M metagenome (GOLD analysis project Ga0123352, IMG submission 89700) | Labiotermes labralis P1 segment gut microbial communities from Petit-Saut dam, French Guiana - Lab288 P1 | ecosystem: Host-associated > Arthropoda: Insects > Digestive system > Gut ... | reverse complement strand
GAGGCTGAGTGGACCCCGTTCCAGACCCACTACTACTCAGAAAATCTGGTAGCGCAGGGGATCGAACCCGGGACCTCTCTATCTGTAGCCAGAAACTCTGACCACTAGACCACAGAGGCGGTCCTGTTTCCTTATAATTTAGGTTAATATAGTTAAAAACTTAAGATACTGGGTTCTAATCCTTAATTATGTCTGTAATCAAGATACTCCTCTACTGAATAAAATGAGTGTGAGGAAAGAAATCTTTTTAAAGCAGGTTTGAATAACTTTATTTTTTTTTAAAGATTTTTTAAGTTTGCCGGTAAGTGATTGTATAGTTTTATACCAGTAAACTATACACCCTTTTGAAATACCCTTACCTTACATATTGGAGGATGCGAATTTGTATTACACCTTGTGTTGACGTTATGAATTTCTTGATTCGTTGTAAACAAATCATTATTCTTCACCACAAAGAGTAGTGTAGAAAGTACATATTGAGATTTTAAAGGCAAAATTTCCAGTCTTTTAAATAACTGTCTGCAAGAGTCCCTTCTCTTTGATTTAGTCATAATCCGAATTATCCGTTTTTGAATTTTAAAAATATAATTACTGTGTGGTGAGTTTCCACAAAAAATTATTCCATAAGTTAATATAGAGTGTACACATGCGTAATAGATCATTTTGAAAGTATCCTCTGCCATAAGCGGTGTAACAATCCCGAGTTCATAGCAAGCCGAGCTCAGCCTAGTCATTATTTGATCAATGTGACCTTTCCATGTTAATGTCTCCTCAATAGTTAAACCGAGAAATTTTGTGTTTGTAGAACTAGTAATTTGGTTATTCATCAGTGCAATGTTTAAATCGAGTTTTTGGCTGTTTTTAGTTAAAAATTGCAAACATGTAGTTTCGTTTAAATTTAAAAATAGTAAATCGCTTGAGCCATAGTCAGGCACGTCAACACAAGAACATATACTCGGCGCTGATCTGTGTACAGGAAGATGCAATAGAAGATCCACGCTCTGGCTGTGTATCAGATTACAGGTTAATTTGCTGACGAGTGTGTTGCTTCGTATTGAATGGTTTCGTGTAATCGACGACGAGTATTACCTACGCGATTCAGGTTTTCGCGGCGGCGTACTTGAACTTTTTTGGATTACTTATGTCTGTACATTCTCAGAAATACAATTAACGCATGTTACCAACTCCAGCCGTAGTTCTGTGGTGAGCTGTCAGAGTACTGTCAGTGCTGGTGCTTATAGGTTTTGCCGCGTTTATGTCTCGTCTAGGGAATGTGTAATATTGAGACCATTTGTCGTCTTTGTGGTGCGTCAGAAGGAATAAAGGTTAATATTTTTGATCCTAAGAGGACATATGTATCTACGATTCATCAAATATTGCCGATAATGGTAAGAGGAACAATGCCTGTATGATGTCTGTTTTTAACCTGAAATATGTTGCTTGATTTTGTCGGTCTTCAACTTCTTGGGACTAAATCTGAATGTTTTTCAAAACTCCTGCGCAGTACAATTGTACATTTTGATTGCGAAAATGAGATAAAATTTTAAAACAAATTTTTATTCAAAGAGATAACATATTTACCCATTTTTTTACTCTGATTACAGTGAAAACCCATGGCGATTACGCACGAAAGGGGGAGAAAAATAAATATGCTTTCAAAATTATAAAAATTATATTTACCATTTTAACTGTCAAGGAAATATGCTTTTTGAACTCCTGCAATTTGCCCATGGAACCGCAGGGTTTCATGAAAGTGTTTGAATACCAAAGCCTCAGTTGATGGGTATATTTTGATGAAAGACGTATGTATAAACTGATGAGAAATTGGAACAGAATTAAAATTTGCCTATTCTGTTAGGTAGCCTCATATTAACAGTGACATGGTGACTTGCAGTGGTTGCATGAAACCAGGATACCTAAAATATGAAACTGCTCCTACAACCCTGTAAGGTTACATGAAATGCAGTATTGACATAATTGCCTGTGTTGTGTACAGCATATGCCTGCAGCATTCAATTGGTCTTGTTGAAGACCTGTGTATGTTGTTTCCAGAGGGCAGATGGTACATAATTTGTTTTAAATCATTTATGGTAGTAGTTAATATCTGCTTTTCAGCATTCAGTCGTTGCAAGTTCTCTCTTCATTCCATGCACATTGGTTTTGTCAGTATTTTCATGGTCTAGAAACATTTCTTGGCAGATTATTTAGAGTTGTTACATTTTTAAGATCGGGACAAGTTATAACCTATACTGTTATTACCTTTTCCATTATCACTGTTGTAAAAGAGGGTTCCAGGACTGTGTAGTGTGCCAAGAAGTTACAGGTACAAGGAAAGGAAAGTTATGATTTAGTATGTTGAAAGATGTTTGCCGCCAAGGTGTTCTGTCAGTGGACCAAAGAGTTGAAAATTACTCAGGGCAAGGTCTGGGCTGTAGAGCAGGTGGTCAGGGCATTCCTGTTTGAGTTCCCAAACTGTTTTTTGGAGTGCATATGCTGCATGGGCTCTGCCATTGTTAATAAGGAGCAGTAGTTCTCTATTCAGGAGCCAGGTTGTTTTCTGCAAATAAATTCCTTAAGCATACACTGAACTAGGCAATATGATGTGGCATTGATGGTAGGACTAGACTTTTGAAGACTGGACATTATTGCTTGTCCCCCTGGTGGCATAACTTTAAACTTTTTGGTTACAGGTGAATGGCATGCTTCTAGTGCAAGGATGCACATTTTGATTTGGGTTGGAAGTGATGGACCCTTGACTCCTCACTGGTAACAGTCCTATTGAACGTGTGTCATCTCCCTTACCCTTGTAGCAAAATAGGTGTTCCAGAGCATGCCTTTGTCAGTCATTCTATACTAAGGAACCCATGTAGTGCTTACTTTTTAAATTTGCAGACGATCCTGCATTATGATGTGGGAACACCCAGTAATGTCTGCTACATAACCTGTCCTTCCTGATATGTTGGCTGAGATCATTGTTTCTGCTTCACTCACAGTCACATGTAATGTGATTTCCATGAGGCAATTCACTATGTCATTTTCATCCAGTTTGTAACGTCCTCATGTGATTTCTCAACCCATCTGTGAACAGCCTTGCACAACAAATGGCTCTTGCCATACACAAGAAGCATTTCTTTATGAATATCCTTTGCCAAATTGTCCTTTCACCCACAAAAAACAAACCACAGAGCACTGATTTCTGATTGTAGACTCTTGAAGTATAGTCACCGTATTTAACCACTAGAGATACACATATCACTCACATATGCACAGTTAACTTGCAGTGTGAAAGTACTCTGAAAAGTGCTGCCACCTACTGTTGCAAACCAAACCCCATTTGGTACATGAGTATTGGAATGCATTCATTTGTAACCTGCTTACTGACTCACCTTGTTAGTCTCCTAGAACTGGTGTGATGGCATTAAATTTGGTCTTTCTCATAGGTTTTTCATGTGCAGCTTGTGGAAATTTGTCTTCACTCGGTCTACAACATTGATTTTGAAATAATTTTTGCCTATTTGCATTGTTATTTTTTTGTTGCATTTCAGGTTGATGAGAGAGATCCATGGAGTAAACTCATTTGCCATCGGTGTGCATTCAAACTTGATGAATTTTATAATTTTCGGGAATTGTGTGTGAGGACAGAGGCTTACTTGAAGACACAGGTGTCGTGGGAGCAACCTGGTGTTTCGCAGCACATACCTGCAGAACCAGTAAGATAACAGACTAGATAGATAAATATTTAACTTCTGACTCCTTGCTTCGTATATTGCACCATGTGCTTACATTCACCTCAGATGGCAAAATCCATGGTTGTTGTTGTTTTTGTCTTTGTTGCTGCTACTGCTGCCACTTTTGTAGTAGTAGTAGTAGTAATTCTCCTCCTCCTTCTTCTGCCTCATCATCAAATAGGAGGGTGAGCCAGTATATACAATTGGTGGTCTAGTCCCTGGTCAGAGTTTGTTAAATTTATACCATTAGAATTTCCAGATAAAGGGTAACTGGCATTGCTTTCATCATTTCTGTGCTATTCTGTGGTTACTGCTTGAGATTATTCCACTGTATATAATTTCTATACTTATACTAGCTTTTTTATCTTGGGTGTTTAATGGAAATTACAGCATTTACAATTTAGGATTCAAGTTATTATGCTGGAAAATGAGAGCACATGAGATCCTTGGGCCTCAGTACAGCCCATAATTTGCAAGTACTGGACGTGTAGGTATATAATCATGTTTTTGAACAGAAGAAACCATAATTTATCACCTATAGCCTGTCTGTTAGAGTGCTTGCAAGGATGTTTACACTCTCCTAAATGATCCTCTGAATAGAATTTAGAATTTGATAAAAGAAAAAATTAACACATCCTTTGAGGAACAATTTGCTTTAAGTTTATTCACATTTGTGGGGAGGGTAGCAGAAATTATTTTTCTATAGACTAATATAAAGAGCGTATCTTTAACATCTGGTCCAAGCATAGGGACAACAGAGCTTGGTAACGTAAGGTCAGCATGTGGTTTGTTGTTATCCTTTCTCCACAGATACACTGCACACTGAGAATCATCCAGGTGTATTCTGTGTCGCGTGAAAAGGCGACATTGCATGTGATCAATTTAGGTTATTGTGGAGAGTTCGTATGCATTACTCTGTACAGAGTGTTCTTATCATCATGTGTACATCATTTGTGATAAACTGGATTTATGATCCAGCTATGTTCAACAAGACCTATTGGTTTTAGATGTTTGAATGCAAAGAAAGATACATGTAACTGGTACAAATATTTTACACTTTTAACCTAATTTTAGTAATTGTTTAATATCAAATATTGAACTTTTAAGTAGGCCTATATAATTTTATAATGCAGCACTTTATCGTGCAGAGTTGACAACAATATGTGTCATTATCAAATGCATCTTTGTGTAAACAGTATCCCAGAGGATGGCTATTTTTATCAGCTGAAACATGTCAGAAAAGTAATAATGTATGTATATTCCAACAGATGTGTAATTAGTTGGAAATAAATATATTCTTATGTATAACTGTTGCATGGAAGATGTATAATATTCAATGTATTGTCATTAGGACTGCTATAAAAAAATACCTGATTTTAATTTTATAGGTTACACTTGAACTAAATGATCTTTTACTTGCTTGTTAAGCGCATTCACAGAACTGTGAAAAGCATCTGTTAGCTTCTTCATCTCTGTCCGTCTGTCTGCCCGTCTGTCTGCCCGTCTGTCTGCTTGGTATGTCAGTATTTTCCGAAATCCATAGAAAAAATTCATGTTTTATTATAATCTGACAAGAATAACAGGTACTTTTATTATTCCATTATTAGGGAGCTATACCCGCTATACTGTTAATTGTACATAAATAAGACCGAATTATCCTTATAAATATCCCTGGATCAGCAATTACAATCAGTATAGAAATTTTCGTCTCATAGAGTCTCATATTACTTAATATAACCATGCACGTACGCACGTACTAACAAGCCCAATTTTACACCCAACTGAATAAACAGTAAACAACCAAGAAACCCATACTAGTAACAAAAAAATACACATACAAATTACAATACTGTTATTCTTCTTAGAATGAGAAATGTTTCGGACACAAGTTATAGAAAGAATCAAAACACACATTTTAAGTTCAGTAACTATTATTTGAAAATTGTGCCATTTATGAGATAATGTGGAAAAATTTGATGTAGCCAGAAAGGCCATATGTAACAATATAATATGGCACAAGCACATTGCATGTTGGATAACTAAGGCTACAGTCACACACTAAGAATATGTAATACTTATTGCTTTTCCACAGCAACAATGGTTTCATGAATGTGCCTCATTATTACATGATATATACATTGCTTGTCTCGTTACTCTTTTATAACATTGAATCAAGAGGAATTTGTTTTTGCTTTTCTGTTCGTCAGGGAACCTGTTTGAGTATCATGGTCTGGCAGAATGTTTGGAACAAATTTGATTTAAGAAGAATTTTGCTGGTGATGTGTTTGAAAATATCAGCAATTGCTGCTTTGGAGTTATTTTGGATATTTGTGTAAGAAACAGTTCCCAGTGACTGTAAAATTTTATGATTTGGCTGCTGTTGTAAAAGATGTCTGAAGTGGACCCTTGATTACCCTGAAACATTCTTTATCAGAAATTACTTTAAACCTGAAAATGATCCTACACCAGTGTAAATTATGACCAATAAATGGCGACTGTTATCACACAACTGGTTAGATAAATATCAAATTTAAAAAAAATTTGTCCAGCAGGAGTTGAGTTGTTCCATTGCGGATGGATGGATGGATGGACAGATGTGACTAAGCTAATAGTTGCTTTTCTAAATTTTGCAAACATGCCTAAAATGCTTAGATTCCTTCCTGTTATGAGCATAATTTACTATGTTAGGTTAGTTTGCCTGATTTCCCCAGTCCAGCCTTTAGAAGAGAAGGTATTATGTCTCCCCTGTCACTTCTGCGCCTGTGTACCTTCATAATCACTTTAAAAATACAGAAAATTGATGTTTGATCCTTTCCTTTAACCCCCACTTAATAGAAGAGTAGTGAAGCATAGGAGTTTTAATTTTATTCTTCATCATTTAAACCACTGTCTGCCTTGGCAGCATCAGATTGGCCACTGACATGTTGCATTTTATTTTACCACATTTTGAAATATCATTCACTATATCTGTAGTTGCTAGTGATGTAAAGTTGTATTTTTATGTACTTTTATATTTCTCTAGTAAATTGGGCTTATTATTACCATTATTTCCTTTATGTTATGATTTGGTATATTGTTGGGTTTACGAAGCCTAAACAAAACAAATTCAGCAACATAACATCATCAGATATGTTCTACTCTAGTATGCAGGAATAGTCACTGTTCTCTGTAGTTTTCACTGTACCGTTCATTTGTAGTCACAGCAAGATGGGCAGATCAAGCGTGAACGAATTGAGGAAGAAAAAAGAGATGAGCCATTGCCAACACCACCACGACTGTCACCGCAAATCAAACAAGAAAGTCAAGATACGTTTTCAACAGGACCACCACAATTGTTACCAGCAACAGCACCAGCACTAGCACCATGTACACAAGTACAAGCCAACAATATGCAGCATACTTCAGTAACACAAGACCCTCTTTCGGCAACAGATCCTCTTTCAGACACAGTGTTTGTTAACTCTGATATGGGCAATAGCTATCTAGCAGAAGAGCCAGTGGCAGCAGACTCAGAAAGCACTTCAGATGATAATGTTGTGGGGTATGTGGATTTTTGGCTGAGCTCTTATATTACCTGCTTTTAACAGCATAGTGTTGTAAGTGTCAAATGGAACTGTAATGGTGAATAATGAATTTAAAATGCTGTGAAGTGGTCATGGCATATTTGGAGGTATTATCCTAGCTTTTGTTTGGAAAACCAAGGAAAATCTCATTCTCTAGATATCTTGACCCTGCAGTGAAATTCCTGGTATGTTGTGCGTCATAAATGAAACTTAAAAATGTTCTGTAGGCCAGAAGTGATGTACACATACAGGAGGCTTCATAATTCAAATCATTTTTAATTTTCCTTTGTTGGTCTGTGTGTGCCTTTTCTCTGCCTTTTCTTCACTACAGTTATTTGTGTTAGATATCTTGTAAACAGACAGCACTGTATCTGCCTGATTATAAGAAAAGCCCAGATGAATATCAATGACCACCACCCACGTGTTACTTGTATATTCACACATGCACACACTTACTGTCAGTTATTTTATTTGTGTGTATCAAAAGTTAGTATATTCTATGATGGCAGGGCTAGAAGTGTTAGGAAAACATATATTCCTATTACTTTTCCATGATTTTTTGTTCTGTCACATTCTATGTTTGAAAGTGATTTCAGATCTGCTACAAGAAAGCATTCTTTACAAGTGTTTTTATTTCTTAAAATGTACATCTTACTTGTGCACAATATAATGGTAGAATGTTAGCTCTTTACAAGGTTCTTTTTGAGGTCTGTCTTCTGTAATATGATGTTCAGGATCCCTGAGCAACTGCGGATCTTACGTGTCTTAGTCTGTATTAGAGATTGATTTTTGTTGCATGGAGTGTACTCTTAGAGAACATACAAACCTTTATCAGATGTACTACCAGCTTCATGGAGCACCTGCAGATTTTATTTGGATTGTCAACTGGCACAGCAGGTCCCTAAACAATTGATAGGTGAAGGCAATACAGAGAATTGGCCACCATGCTTATAATATCTGAACCCGTTAGATCACCCTATGTCAGATTACATGAAAACCAAGGTGTATGCACAGAGAGAATTACTTCATGGAATTCTCAGTGCTGCAAGGTGCATAAATAATGCCACATTGCTTTATAAGGTTACCCATTCTGAGGTCACAAAGGTCAGAATATCTGCTTAAGCAGTTAGAGGCCCCAGGAATGATTTTCGTAAGTACTGAAATGTGCAACTGTAATTGTACATTGAACAAGAAATCTCAGAAAATACACAGTGTTGTTCTTTCTTTTGTACTTTATTCAATGTAACTGTTGTGAATTGAACCCATGAGTATATGACTTTCTGAAAGAGAATTATATCTAGAGCTGGATCCCACACTAATTGACCTTATGACCTGGAATACTGTGTATTGCATGTGTATGTGATTTTATGAAATTTGTACTGAAGAGATTCTCTTTTTTTTTTCCTACCAGATAACTAGTTTTAGAGATTTCTTCGTCTGAGTTGCAGGATCAAAAGTTTTGCATGCTGTATATGCACATGATTCACCTATAATTGTAATGAACAATGTAAAATACCATGCTGTTCATGCTTTAAGTCATTCTCAACTTTATTATTAGTCAGGCATGTTTGTTGTTGTGTGTTGATTATGAGTATTGCTTAAAAATGTATCTGTTCTTGGCATGTGCTGATATGGCGTGCTTGTGTGTATAGTAATTCTGAATGTTTTTGTAGGTTTCCTGATTCAGGAGTAAGTGAGAAAATGGGAGTTGACACGAGGACTGCGACTCCAAGAACTGAATCCAGGAAACATAAGAACACATTGAGTAGTGTTCAGATGTCCAAAAAAAGGAAAATGCCTTCAAAACATCGTTCAAGGTGTCGTCATACAAATAAAAGTAATTGTGTAAAACCTGTACTTGGATGTTTGAGGACTGAAGATGGCAGTAAAAATGCGGCAGAATCAAATAAATTTGAACCAAAGCATCATGTTAGGACCAAGGCAGCAATTATAAATGATAACGTGTTAAATCTCAGATCTCATGGGAATGCAGATACACTGAAAAAGAAAGTGACACGAAAACCTGGCCCAAAGTCCAAGGTTGGAAGCAGGGATGATGATTCAGAAAGTGCTGAGTCTGATGTTGTATTTGTACTTCATAAGCCTCCAGGGTCAGCCTTGGATGAAATAGACATGACAAACGTCAGTGATAGCCCTGAAGAAGAGGTGAATGAAAGTGATCCAGAGGAAGGACTTGTGCCAAATGCGGTATTGACCAGAATTCCAGGAATATGCAATGTTTACACTTGCTCTTGTTGTGAAGGTACTTTTATTTCCAAGAGATGTATCAACAACCATGTGTGCAAGAGCAAAGAATTTAACTCATCATCACCAGAAGAACAAGTAACTAGGAGAAAGACCTCTGAGGACCAGACTTCAGGGAAAGAAACCTGTAAGAACATGGTACCAGAGGCAATGGTCTCTGAGAACAGAGCATCAGTGAAAAAGACTTCTGACAACTCAGTTCATGATAATGAAGTTGACAGTAGTAGAGAAAGCACTTCCAAAAGCACACTTTCATCATCATTTGGACAATTTTCTGGGTTACTGAGGACAAGTTATTTAAGACAAGGTGCTGCGACTGTAGGTAAAGATCATAGCGATCAGGATATGGGGGCACCTAATAGTGGCTCTTATAAGTGTGATATCTGTGGTTTGACATTCAGTAGGCTAGTGACCCTCATGTCACACAAAAACAGACACTTGTACCGCATTAATGATGATGATGATGATGATGATGATGATGAAGAAGAAGAAGAAGAAGAAGAAGAAGAGGAGGAGGAAGAAGATGATGATGATTATTATGATGATCATTACCGTTGTATTAGGAAGAAAAAGAAACCTGTTGCAAAGACAGTGACAGAGAATTCTTGAATATTTATTTTGTAATGTATTCGGTTTGTGGAACAATACTGGATTTACTGTCCATAATTTGTCTAAAGGAATCTAGCTTTTGTATTAAAAAAGGCTACTGTAAAGTACATAATACAACATAAAGCACTTGCCACTTTCTATGAGGGGATGAAGTTTGAATAATGGGATTAATAGTCATTGGTTTGTGTGAACTACAGGGCACGTCATAATGTTCTCCATGATTACAAACATTTTTAACAAGAAAACCAAAGGACCTACCTTAATGGAATTGTTCACAGCCACAGGAAAACTGAAAAAGTTTTTTTTGACAACTAGAGGTGTTCGATGTGTGTACCATGGGTGACACGGCACACATCGATACAATATTCAAGTTCTTGCCACACACACGCATCAACTTGGGTGCATCAATATTCTTCACTGCTGCAATGATCATGCCTTTAGGTCGGCGAGGTCACATGGGAATCATGGGATGAATACCTGGTCTTTGATGTATCCCCAAAGAAAAAAATCACAGGGCTTAATGTCAGGGGATCTTGGGGGCCAAAGCATCAGTGGTTGGTCATTTCCAGCCACACGCCCTATCCAACATCCTGGTAACACTGTTCAGGTACTGACAAACCTCACAGTGGAAGTGGGCGGGACTTCCGTCTTGCTGGAATATGAATGTCGGGATGTGTTGCAACATGTCCAGATATGTCATGCCAGTAACGGTTTCTTCAGCAAAGAAGAATGGACCGTATACTTTTTGACTGGAGACTGCACAAAACACATTGACTTTAGGAGAGTCACATTGATGCTCCACATAGGCATGTGGTTTTCAGATCTCCATATTCTGACATTGTGACAATTTACTGCACTGCTGATGTGGAATGTCACTTCATCACAGAACTGTACCTTTTCTAGGAAATTATCATCAGAACTTATTAAGCCATGTAACTGTAAACAGAAATCAAGCCGGCGCCTGTGATCTTCATCTGACAATTTTACCATTTTAGATGCGGTATGGTTTAAACACCAAACACTTATGCAGAACCCTCCATACTGTTGTTTTCAACATCGATAGCTCCTTAGCTGCAGTTCCTGTTTATTTCTTCAGACTATGCAGAAAACTGGCCCAAACCCGTTCAAGTCCTCTTCAGTGGTTAATGAGCAACCACTTGATTTCTGCTTGCACATACACCCAGTTTCAGTAAATTGTTTATACCACACACAAATGGTCTTGTCTGTAGGTGGGTACTTTGCACGAAATGCACATTGCACAGTAACCACAGACTTAACTCATGTGATATTCCAACACACAAAACAACTTCTCCCCCAGAACGCCTATTTTCTCACTACGTACACTCACATTGCCTAGCAACAGAAATGTGAACTACGATGAAAAACACCTTACTGGCAGGAAAAAATTTTTATTTTTTCCTTCTATCTGTACAGGTTTCTTAAATACGTGTCCTACAGTTTTCCTATAATAAATTTTTGTAATCCTGGAGTACATTATGAAATGCCCTGTATTTTATTTTGTGTGAGTTGTGGTATTGACAGGTGACATTTTAAATTCATAATGTGACAGGTAAGTCTGCTACATGTTACAGTAAGTATATTAATGGGCACTTCTGTCTTGTTGAAAATACAAGGTTTGCAATATTTCCTAGAGGAAGAACATGTCCTAATCCTTGGAAGAGTAAAATCATCCATTCATCTCCCTGGCTGGCTCAGTCGAGGAAGGTTAGATACACTATTTCCCCCACACAAAGACTCTGCTAAAGCAGTACACTTAGAATTATTTAGCTCTGATAGTTCATTCAGTAGCATGCTGCTGACTGGATGACTGAAGGCTGTAATTTTTTTTTTTCCCTCCACCATGCTAGGGTAAACTAGGACAATAATCTGATTGCTCATCCCTGTCACATGCATGCCCCCTTTTCACTTCCAAGGCTTGAAGCTCAGACATACGAATAACTTATTGTTATCCTGTCTGAGAAAGGCATGAAGTACAGTAGGGGTGTAGTCATCTGCCCTGATATAAGGAACAATAATGTTGCCTTCATATGATCATTTCAATCCTACAGGGCAGGTGTTTGCAGTCAAAATTCAGAAACCAACTTGCTAGCTCATGCTGCAGTATCAGTGTTACATTCCCTCATCATTCTTCATTGTAAATGTAAAAAAACTGTGTGGATGTAACTCTTTGTATTTATGTGGGATTTCTTGGGTGTGTTTTGCCACAAAAATACCTTAATCACGTTAATAACATGTTTTTCACCCCCCCCCCCCAACTTAATTTATTGGACCATGAATGAGGTCTGTGCTCTTATGAGAAATTATGCAGAATGGAGTGGTAACTTCCCAGAAGAGTGCAGTTCTCATCTTTGGAGCAGAAGCCTGAAATCTTGGACTTTAAAATTTACAGTCACTTAAAAATGATAAAACTGCAGATTTTCATAATTACAGAGTTATTTTGAATGGTGTGTGAGACTGATGCTTCTCAGGACATGTACCTTCACTTATGTTCCTTCCTGCATTTGCTGGTGGTAGCACTGACTGAAGATTAAAGTGTCCATCATTGTCATAAATACAACTATTTACTATAAGAATGCTATGGGGAGACGGGTTTGAGAGTCAACAGTTTTTCAGTCTGTCACAAGAAGATCCGCTATGATTTTTTCAAAAGGAGGTTGCTAGAATATCAAAATGTGTTTCACCTCGTAAGGCCTACAGGCTGTATGTTTGACAAGCCTGTAGGGTCAAAGGGAAGACAGCTACAAATGTTATGCAGGTTTACTGATTTTATCCTCTGTCATATACTTGTATTTGTCTCAAACTCTACTGTGTAACAACACAGACACAGATCACAGCATTATGATCTGCTGTGCATATACAGCCTGGATCAAACTTTTCTTTCTTTAGTCTCAGGTGCACAACTTTTCCTGCAAAAATGTATAGTTGTTGTGTTACAGGAAGCACAGAAAGCAGTGTACACTATGTCAAGGAGGGACTGTAACAGCTCAGCTGCAGTCATTTGGCAGGAGATTAATTCCTGATATTGTTTTTTAATTTTTCCCTATGTCTTTGTGTCCAAATTGTCTCTTGTGTCTCTGTAATTGGAATTACATGTCCTGCCTGAAAGTGGCTGAAGCATCTTGCTGCCAGTGAACTACATGTAGCATGAAGATTAAGAATGTACACTGACTTATCTCCTTGCCTTCTTGATGTAGTGTGGAGGCACAGAAATCACCATATCTGTATGTTTAGGGAATTTAGTATCCATGATAGGAAGTCTCCTGAAGCTGACTCACTTTGTGGTGGGACTTAAAAAGAGTATTTTAAAATATGTATCATAGTGTATGTTTGTTTTGTAGTTTCATGTAACATATCCCACTATTGAATTTGTGGCTGCATTTGTAAGTTGTGCAGTTGAGCTAATGGTATGATAGATGTACAAGACAGTACAAATCTGTTGGTCAGTCATTTATTTAGCTGTAATGCCATTATCATTCACCTTACAGTATGGAGGGAAGGGTGCCGGAGTTACCGAGTACCATCTTGTGATATTATCAGATGTCAACAGGAATCTCAATACAGATTTTAATTTCTGTTATACATGTATTTATTTAACTTTCATTTTATTAACAAATTTTTCTTAAATGAGTCTCAAAATCTTTCTTTCCAATTATACTGTATAATTGGCATAAGGCAGAATGCTTTGTACTGGAAGCAAGAGCTACTGTTGTATTATGAAGACTGTTTCTAGCAGGCCCAGGGTGTTAAATGTATCTTCTGTCATGCGTAATTTGGAGAAAAATTTAGTATGATACACATTATGTACATGAACTTCAAATTTTTTAGTTTTGTGGAACTTGAAGTTCCCCCCCCCAGCACTGTATAAGACAAACTGCTGGTATTTAAGCAGTCTGCTGTCTTCTAGGATGTGACACATTGTAATCTGGTAGAAATACACAAACATATGAAAGAAACTTACTGCCTTATATCTTCACAGGACACAGGAAGACAGGCAATGTACACATAATGTAATATTGAGGTGCGTTCATGCAACCATTGTTGCAGTGGAAAAATGTAGTAAGCAATACATATTCTGAGTGTGTGTATATGTAGCCTTTGATATCCAGCATCCAATGTGCATGGGCCATTTTGTCCACAGGTCTGCCCAGCTCAACAATATTTTTCCACATTATCTCATAAATGGCATGATTAAAAAAAAAAAACACATTACTGATCATAAAGTATGTGTTTTGATTTTCTGTACAGCTCTTGTCTGAAATATTTCTTTCTTAGAAGAACAGAGTGAGATGTGATGAACAGTGTATATTGGTCTTCCTGTAAAGTACCACTTATTCCTGTCCTATTTGTAATGAAACCTGAACTTTCTCAACAGATCTTCAAAAAAATACCCAAATATCAATTTTCATGGAAATCCATCCAGTGGGAGCCGAGTTATTCCACGTGGATAGATGGATGGACGTGATGCTCATATTCACTTTTTGCAGTTTTGCTAAGGCACCTAGAGGTGGAAACTTGTGCCTGAACAAACCACTGGGAAATTTTGAAGATTTCAAGTTAACATAATTATGTTCCTTTGAAATACATACTGAATGCATTCAGTACAGAATGTCTTCATATGTCTGAATATTGTAGAAGGGTCCTCTGAAATGTTGGTAAATTTGTGCATTTTGGGTATCATAATAAATGACTAGGCAACAGGCTGGATGGCTAAGGAATTGTGGTTTGTTTCATGGCAGATGCAAGAGGTTTTCCAGATCTCCAAAGCTCCAGACCAGTTCTGAGGTCCACCCAGCTCCCTCTTCATTGGGCCTCATGGGTGCTTTATCTAGGAGTGAAGCAACCGTAGCGTGAGGCTGACTACTGGCCTCCTTCTGGTGTGGTTACACCTTTATGGCATGCACAGCATGACAGCCCAGTAGCCATTGGTCTTCATAACTCATCATGTCAAGAACTTTAACCATTAACCTGCTAACATGGAAAATATGGTGAGCTCCTAAATAATGCCAGCAGATGGCAGATGGGATTTAACTCAGCATTTAAAGGGTTAAATTTTGCATATTGAGACTTAAATTACCACCAGATCAGGGGGCTTTGCAAATCCCATGGATTGCTTCTGTAAATACGAGGATTTAAGTTGCTGTATACCTTTTCCTTCAAAGTTGGTGGCTGCCAATTGCTCTAAAATGCTGGCAGATGAGGCTGCCTCAGCAGTGTCATGACACAAAACACAGAATATGATCCTCACAGGCCACTGAGAAATTCTAAAGATTTCAAAGACACAGAAGGATAAATACAAATGAAAATTATAATGTTGATATGCTCCAAAAAACATTACTTTTTAATATTTCTTATTCTTGTGTTCATTATAGATGTAACTGTTTCAAGCAGTCATACCCATTTTTATTTTCTTTCAGTGTGTTGCACCTATTTAACTGTCTGGCATCTGAAAGAAATATGATACTATGTTTACAAGAACTTAATCACCCATCTGTTTGGTTTCTCATATTTGATCCAAAATTTGGTGAGAGGTTGAATCAAGAAGTTGCCCATTGTGTTCCTCCACCCTAAATTCTGTCTGCTACCTGGGCTCAAGTATCTGACTTGGTACCATATTTTCAGCTACCCCCAGCTTATTTTTCCCCTTAATATGGGAATCTTTAAGTTTCTCACCTCCACAAACCAGGTGGCAAAATCATAGTTCCATGTCTTGTAACCTGTATGATTTTAGATATCAAGCAGCAAGATTAAAGATGTGCACTGAATGGTAGGAGGCATTCCTCAAGTGTAATTTCTTTTAATTTCTGTATGAATGCAATTTTACTTTGTGTCACTCCCAAATATTTTAACTTTTCCATATTTTCAAAAGATATATTAGCTAGATTCACAATTGTGAAATGACAATTTAAAGGCATAACACAGCTCATTACATGAGATTGTTAGCTCTTGGTGCAAATGAGACAATTTGCAGAGGTATTCAATAACCTATGTCAGAACCATGGAAACTAATTCAGCAATGGATAAAGAAACAAGGCGGTGGCTGAGATATCTATCAAACACTACATGCCTTGACAACCGCACGTTAAATATACATATCTTCGTGTTAAAACCTAGAGTAAGGAGTGCTGACAGCAGATTGGGCTATACATGAAATCAAAGTTTGTATTACTGTCTCCTGTTCATTTTAGAGAAGGCATCACAAAGTGCTCTAAAGAAGTATAATAAATTCACTAATATATGTGAGCATAACAATTGTTTATTGGATCATACAGGCTACATGTTTCGATCTGTTAACAGGTCAAAACATGTAGCCCGTATGATTCAATAAACAATTGTTGTGCTGACATATATTAGTAAATTTATTATATATGTCTCCTGTTCACCATGATCACCCATATTCTTACATATGGCATTCCCATACCATTGCACCACTTATCAAAACCCTTTTCCAATCCCCTTGCTCAGAATAAGTAACAGGATACTTGAAGTGGCTGGACCAGAACCATGTCAGACCCCTTTGTGTATAATGTTAATGCATGTCCATATAATGTGTTCCTTGGTACACAGGTGGTCGAGGTGTGTCACCATGTAGATTGATCAATTAAGATATGGCAGAAGGCTTTCAAACTGGATGCTCCTTGTGATGTGGTGGTAATACCATTAAGATACAATTGTATCCTTGGTTTCAAATGTGATCTCGCACGATGAAAACGAGATTCGGTATGATGACGATCCGGCATACTGAGTTGTCTATCCCTCAGTAGTAAAAATATCGCCGCAGTTGTATGACTTGTGTCGCAGAAGGGGTAGTATCTTCGCATTTATTGTCGCAATGTGTTTGGTTATGTTAGTACGAGGAAGCAAATAGTAACTTGGTGGCGCTGTATAGCGTACTGGGAAACGCTCCATTTTCTATGGTTAGAAAAATCGTAATGAGACAAGACAGTACAAAGTTGGTCCATCGTTGGGAAACATCGGCAAAGGGTAAAATGTATCAGGTGCAATAATTCTTTGCTGAACATGCTGTAACTGATTCCAACACGTAATGCAAGTTTCCTTCTATGGTTACTCAAATACTATTTCGTTGCAATTTATTTTCTGTTCACAATGAACCACTGCATAAAGTTCGAGACACCCAATGCTTACACTAAGAGTGCCCTACATAACCAACCCACTCCACAGCTTTGTACCACCGATCTTTGGTCGAACCTCTTTCGCTGTAAATGTATCGTCATTGCATTGGTATCAATGCCATCTGGACCATGGATCAGATCTGGTGTAGACACAAATGCGGAAAAGAGAGTAAAATATCCATGTCATAGTCCGTGGTCTTGAGGAACGTGAGTGAACGAAAGCAAAATGTTATACCCATGATATAACTACGGGTAGATGTTACTCATTCTGTGGCTGTATGACAATCAGTGATAATGGAACGCCATGGAGGCAACAAGTGAAAACGTTAATGTGTGTGCGAAGAAATACGGAAGCGGGCCACATGGATTAGGTGATATTACTTAGTTCATAATAAATGTCGGTATTTGACCACCCTCTACGACACATGTGGGAGTGTTGTTTATATTATCGAACGCTGCTTGTATTATTCACCAGTGTAACCTAATTCAAAACTGGAAAGGGTACCATGAACTTGCACAAATAACCTCCCCACACCCCTACCTGATATTGAAAGGGTCAGTGAAATATAGGCCACGACTAATCATCAGACCTGAAAATAGGCGGTAACCATGCAATTTATGAGCAAATGCTTGTTTTTACCAGTGGCAAATAGGGGTGGTGGAAATTAAGCAGTAATACTGTTGTCAGTACAACGATGTTCATATTCAGTGGCACTCTTCGTTATAAAGTCCCGCCAGATGAATTCAATTTTGTCATTTTTACTATATCCTGGGACGTGTTGGGGAGATGATGAAACACCAAAATTCCAACTGTATAATGTCAAATTTGATGACAAATCATTTGACTTCTTTCATGTCTAGACCAACTTACTGTACAATTGTGCAAATCATTTGACTTCTTTTATGTCTGTACCAACTTACTGCATAATTATGCAGTGATCTGATCAAGAACATTTTAGATGCTTAGTGTGAAACTGTTGACACTAGCCAAGTCACTAATTTGGAATTACAGAATGGACATATCTTGAAGGTCCATGCTGTTGAAAAATTGTTCTGTACACAATGGACATTATAATACAGTCAACTGTCTGTTACTGGAGGGACTTTCGCAATTCACATTGAATTTCTACGGCTTGTTTTAACATTTCCTGTCTTGTACTACTTGCCAATCTGCCACTGGAGGGGAAGTGTGAACTGCTGCTCTTTTGTCAGATTCTTTTGTAGTGCATGTTGCTTGATAGTTGAACTCACCCTACCTTGGTTGCATAGCTTGATCTTGTAATACCATGTACAGGGTCTAGAAAAATTCATCCTCCCTTTACACTAATATTGTTATAAGCATGTAATTAATTTTATGATTAGAATGTTTAAAGCAGGTGTGTAGGTCTCTTACTGCAGGTCAGTTTGCAAGGTGGTTTGCCATGCCATCAAGATGTACATGACCTAGGATTCTCTTTCAACTAATTCAAGAAACATGACATTAGAAATATTGTATTTGTTGTACAGTAAAATATGATTTGTGCACTTAGTCTGGCCACATTATCTGTAACATGGATCAAATTTTGATGGACAAATCCCATGGAAATTTCCACTTTAAACAATGTGAAGATGGAAGGGAAATAATAAAATGTGTCTCAGGAAAACAGGTTGTGAATTACTTGAAGTGGCTTGGAATTATGTCTGTTAGTGGACATTGGTATTAGCAGTGTAGATACTTTTAACTTTTTTCACAATTGAATGAGCCACACATGCAGGCAGACTTAGCATATAAAACAAGGACATAATAAAAAAATATTTAGATGTGACAAACCAGCAAGAATTCATCATACGTAGGGTACAGACATGGAGAAAGAGTAGGTCTTCAGGTTATGGCTTAAAAGTAATTTCACTGTAGGCTGGGACAATTGTCAGTAACAGACATGATAACCATGTTCCACAATGGTATTTTTGTACTGAATGTCTTGACCCATTGCAGTGCAGGAGCTAGAATAGTGTATTCAATGCTGTGACAAGGCTATGGGCTGGACAGTCTGGGGTTCAAATTTGTCAGGGGCAAGAGATTTTTCTCTTCTCCAAAATGGCCAGCAGGGTTTGCAGCCTGCCCATCATTCTAATCTGTGGGTACCAAGGTACTTCACGGGAGGGGGGGTAAAGTTGTCAGTGGGTGAAGTTCACCTCTCACCTTAGTCTACTGCTGCTGTCAAGGATGAGTGGAAATCTAATACTGCTCCCTCTGTATGCCTTAATGATGTAGACAGGGCAACATTACCTTTACCCACTTGTAGTACAGTCTAGTGTAGCATGGAAGAGTGTAAAAATTCTATTATTTGATCAACAGTGTGATGTTAAGTCACAGTTTCAGATATATTATGGTCCTCATTATACCTATAAATGCTCCCTCTAGATCTTCTTTGAGAGTGCATCATATTTATGCAGTGATGTTTAAAATTTATGTTATCAGTTTAAGTTACCGCATTCATTTTTCAACACATTTTGTTATTTATAATCATGGAAGAAACCCACACATACTGGTTAGTACTTTGGTGGGAACAACTTTCCACCATACAACTGATCTTGTTCCTGAATTGCCATGACACACTAGTACAGCATCTGGTGAGATGTGCCATGGTGCTGCCACAAATACCAGGGAAAGAAAAGTCATAGGAGTGAGCTGTCTTCATGGGGCATTGAGAGGAATGACAACCCCCCCCCCCCAAATGATTTATCATAACATATTTTTGTCATATTCATTCCTTGTAAGGCATTGCGTAATTTAAAAGATGTGTTATTAATTTTGAGAAGTCTGGTAATGAATTGTTAAACATTGAAATGATGTTTACCAGGATTGCTGTACATAAGATAACGAATTTTCTTCTCTAAGGTTGGTCACTCAAGGGTATGCTCATAGATAATTTATAAGAATTCTTCCTCTTCTTCTTTATTGCGGCAATCCGATATCAGGCCACTGCCTCCTGATATAGTCTGAGGCAGTGTTATAGTGCAGTTGCAGCATATTTTTTAAAGAAAATGTTCAACATGTTCTCAGGTGATCCACTGGACAGGTCATTACGGAAGGTTGAGATTGATATTTTAATTCCAAAGAAGATGAGAGATAAAGCCAGGGATGAAAAATGTAGTGAAGAAGTAAATGGTAAGTCTCACAAATATACATACTGCAGCCATTATAAACTCTACTTAATTACAAGTGTGTGCTACTTTATTGTTTACATATACATGCACATACACACACACATATGCACTGTATGCAGGGCTCAACAAACCTACTCCTCTGGTTGTCTAGTTATGCATACAAAATCAAGGATGACAAGTAACAAGGTACACATCCCTTTCATAAAGTGATCTAGCATAAAAAATATTTGTTTACTTCTCAGATGTTGTTTTGTTAAAATGCATAGGTGTGTAATGATTGCAGTCTTCAATATTTGCTATTCTCTTTCAGCTTTCAGTAAATGCTGCAAGAGTTCCAGTGTCTTCATGGTTGTGGCATGTCGAAAGGAAAACACTGTTCTTAAAGACTGCCTGAACAAATGGTACCAGGACGAAGAATTCAAAAATATTTGTAAAGAAGAATATCTGGATGAACGGAGTGAATTTAGAAGAACTGGTATCCTTAAGAAACATCAGGATGATAGTAAATAAAGCAATATGAGTAGCATGTGCATTCTCAATATAAACTTGCGTTATAATAAAACTTACTGTAAGAATTGACTAAGTCAATGGAAGAGGCCTTCTTGAGGAGCTCATATCTGCGCAGCACTCACGTTCACATGTGCCTCCCACTGGTCCCTATCCTGAACCGGATGATTCAGTTCACATCCTCCCATTAGTTTTTACCATCACAATTCTGTACACATTTCTCTTCTGTTCCATATGTGCCACATGTACTGCCCATCTGATCCTTACTTGAGCTGATCATCATAGTAATATGGAGTCTTTTCTCATAACCTGCATCACTCTTCTCTTAGAGCATTTCATGTGATGGCAGACAATGCCTTGAACATTGCTATTGCACTTTACTGTGAGTCACAATCCACACAGGTTTTAGTAGAGTGTACTGCAGTAACACAAGGATTTCACTAAGAACCCTTTAGACAGGAAGACTTTTTTCAAAAGAAAAGTTTTTACATTTGGAGATATAAAGAGAAGCATATCTCCGTCTTTATAAACATGCTCACATAACTACTTAATTTCTATTACTCGTATTTAAAAAAGAAAAAAAGCCATCTCAAAATGTTAGGTACCAGAAGGGTGACATCAAGGAGTTTCCATTCAGAGGACCCACAAATATAAAATTTAGGGATTTTGTGCCCCCGTTTGTATTGTACTGAAGGAATGCTCAACTTGATGGCATAAAGTTTATCAGTCGAAACATGTGAATTCTTGTATGACTGTTAGAGTAATAAACAGTTGCACAAAAGATAAGTGATTTCCTTCTGTACAGCATACCACACAATTAATTGCCTTTTGTGAACTTTTTTTTTAACATGACAAAACAGCCCTAGTGGGCTGATGTTGTGGAGAATATGCCACTTTAAGACCACCTAAACCAAACTGTGTGGTGAGTGGCTCTTGGGAGAGAAAAATCAAGAAGACCAGTGTGACTTTTTCAGTGGATCATCATGACATTTTAATACATCTCACTAGAAATGATATGAGGACTTTATAAAAGTGTTGTATATCCATCACAGTAGATGGTTGTAATGACTGTGTGGTGAAAGGAGAGTTAAGCGGTTGACAGTGGCAAGTGTGAGGAGATGAATGTGATGGACGTTCTACAATGAGGGTAGTGTTAAACATTAGGGCTGTCTTGTGTTGGGTACATATGGTGGTATGGGAATTAGCAGACAGGCCATCATTTAGTTCTCAATGGCCAACCCTCCATAGCCCTTTGGTGATGAGCACAATCTTTTGGTAATGCAGTGTCGTGATGCTCAGAACAATGAACAGCACTTACTGGCAACAGCCAAGTATGGTTTGTCTTGCAGTCCTCATTTAACCCTTTGGCACAGGAATTGAATGCCTGTTGGGACTGCAGAAGAGCAGAATTGAAATGACAGTTGCATAAGGATAGCCATTTAATGCAGTAACGCTAAGCATTTTGAGCGTCTCGCTGTTGAATGCGTGTACCTGAATTTAAGCACCAAAGCATTAAATTAATTTATGCATTTACTGAAGTTTCTAATATTCTTTATCTTCTTGTTTGCTTTAAGCTCATTCATTTTGTATTTCGTATATTCCCTCTTGTTGTTTCTGAATTATCTGTTAGTTTCATAGTTTACAATGTTCAGAGTATCAGTATACTGACAGTAATAATCAGATGTTTCCCAAAAAATGTAAAAACACAAAATACTGCCAGCCAAGATTAAATCTGTAAATATCACCTGTTTACAATACATAAATGTCTTCACCATACACAAGAGAACCTGAAATAATATACAATATGGTACCCTGTAGAGCTTATTAAACCTGGTTGGGAGGAAACAATCAGTAAGAAGGAAATTACTAAGCTCATAACTCATTGTCAGTATAAAATAATGTGGCAATTTTCATGACACATCACTCTCTTCCCTTTCTTGTGATGATATCCACCTTCTGATTAGCACCTCATGTACCTGGAGCTTCGAGAGGATCGAAGGAAACCCCATGCTCTCAGGACTTGCCTCTGATGGCCAAATCACTTGGCAGAATAATATCTCCTGAAATTGTATACAGTGCGTTTTTACTTACTTTTCATTATGAGCTGGAAATATGTTGAAAAGCAGCCCAAAAAAAAAAAAAGTACTCCACAATATCAAAATATAATAAGAGAATGCTTTCAGCTTTATGCTTTTAACAATTTTCTTTCTTAATAAGCCTAATATGTTTAATTTCCCCAAAAATATCTTAGTAGAGTTTCAATCTATATTTAATCTCATAAACTTCCTTTGGAACATAATGTTGGTTAAGAGAGGGGTATATATATATATATATATCCCCTTGTCCACTGTATCAGCCCATGTACTGTTTAGTTCACAATGCGCCCTGATCTTGAAGCATTGTGCCAGGGAAAACAAAATTTATGAACCTTAGTTTTTGAAATGGGAAAGAAAATTGCAACTCTGGATACACGTAAATATGACGTGGGCCACCTGTCTAAGATGTTCATATTGTTACAGTACTGTGAAATATCTATTACTGTACACATGCACACGGCTGTCATGCCCTCCAAGCAACAGTAAAATGAGTATGCTGCACAGATTTCACCTTCATTAACAAATGTCCAAGCCTGCTAATGTTTCATTTTTCAGTATTATGTACTTTAAGCAGAAAAAAGGTTCCATAGTAAAAATGGATTACATTATTTGCTAGGGTACAATCATAAAAAAGAAATGGATGTGGGGGGCAGCAATTTTAGTCCATCACATTGTAAGTTGGCCTCCAACTTCAGTTTTTCACTTTTCATCAGAATCACATATGGCTAATATTAGCAAATGTAACAGCTTGGTGTGGACAGTCATCATCTGATACAAAACAATGCCCATATGCATAAAATATAAATACACATATCTGCTCACCTTGCCTGCTGACTCTCCAACTCTGTTGAGCCCCATCAACCTTGTCCATGACAGACTTCTCTGAAGACCACGGATCCTCATCAGGGTAGACTTATCTATTACCTCCACCAGCACAATGTATGAGGCATGGTAGAATGGAGGACCTTGCTTATACAACACTGTAAAAACAGGAGCATTTATTTTCTGAATGCGATATGATATTCTTGCATTATGCTACAAACCAATACGGTATCAAGGTTGGCTTGTTAAACTTAACACAGGTTCAACAGACAGATTATGGCAATCTTGTTCAGACTTTCTCACAAGACTTAAGTTATCATCCCAGTGCCAGGAACCAGGCTCACATCTTCATTCTAATACGAATTCTCCAGGTTAAGATAATGCCCTCCCATGGGTTTTGATTCTGGAACACTTGAATTGTAAAATTTTAGATCTTACTTTGAAATATGGAGCAGAACTGTAGACATGGACAAGGGGAGATACAAACAGATATTAAGCAGGAAATAAGGGAAAAAATCCAAAATCAGAAAAGAGGCAAAATATGGAAGCAGAAACACTACGAAGATTTGGTAACAAAAAGGATAAGGGAAGGTCAAATTTCATACACAGAGATGACAAGAGCGTTCTTTGAGAAGGTCAAAACAAATACAGGTATTTCTACCAGTATAGGAAAACTGTGTGACTGATGTATACAACAGATGAAGTGAATGGACCCAATGATTGGTACAACAGCACTTCATTCTGCCTGAGTCTTTTATACTGGTTGCTGTGTGATGTCATGTGTCCCTTGGGTCCCACTATCTGCTTCACATGAAGTCATGAATTGTATTTATGTCATACACATATTTGGGTTTCATTGCATAATAAGAGGTGAGAAAATAGAGCTGGTGGAGTATCATAATAAATGGATTAAAGATATGTTACATGCAAGACATATACAGAAGAATGTTCATGTAACAGTATATTTAGCCTATTTTCCTTCACCAAGTCACTTGTTTTTATTGAGTTTGGTATGTCCCTTATAACACTGAAAACTATCCTTTCATACACTTTAATTTCCTACAATCAGTTATTACAAAATGGTAAATACATGAACATGTGATGAGGGGTGACTTAATTTAAGAGTTATGAACTGGGGTAAAGTAGATAAAAATTTAGGTCCTCTAGGTTGTTATGCCATGTTGAATGGTAAATAGATACCTCTGAGGAATAAATTATCAACCAACACCCTTCCTTCATGAAAGAAACTTTGTGTAATCTGTAAAACGTAGGTGGCAACCATGCAGAACTTTCCTTTAGCGTGCTACTGCAACAAGAGTACACTTTGGTACCATGATTAAATCACCCCAGCCTGCTAAATATGACACTGTACATAGTGTGTGCAACAGGTATGCATTTTTTACTGCATTAGGAGAAATGTGACTTTAACACATGCAATTTGAGTTTGCTACAGCAGTGCATACAGTATTAAAATTATGGTGTTCTAAGATGTGATGGCACATAGTCTGGCAGGAATATACTCTCTCCATCTTCAGGATGGGAGATGAGAAATAAGGTCCTTCAAAATGTACACTTACCAACCACACTACATGGTGTCACATTCTACAACACCACAATCTTGTTTTAATACCATACACTGTCTACAAGAAAGATGAAAGAATTCATACAAAAATTCAACTTACAGAAATCACCACCAAATTTGATTCCTGTTTTCACCACCCATCCTTTAGAGCGAAAATAATGGTATGTGACATACTTTTGGATGAAGTCTTTCTGAGACTTGCAAAATAACTGCCACATTCCATCCAATGACAGACAATTTCCAAATAAATCAATAACCTGCAGGCAACCAAGACCAAAACTCAAGAAGAAGGCTTCTTCAAGTGTCAGATGTAAAGTTTCACGAACGTGGAATTGTTCTTCCTCCAACCTTGGACAGGCATTATTCAGATATCCTTCATAATCACTGTCACTCTCAGGAAGAACTAACAACATTCTTCTCTCACTCCTGTCAGCTAACGATTGGTTGTACTCTTCTACACCACCTTCTTCAGTGCTGCAATTCTCAGATGTAACAATAGTAGCATTTCCCTTACAACATTCAGCACTTCTATTTCTATTTTGTTCATCAGTATTACTTAAGTTATTAATTTCTGTTGTACTGTTTTGCTCATGTTCATTACTTTTGCTGTCAAAAGTCTTGTCTACATTTGCTTGATTTTTAACTGTACTACTTCCATTTACTTCTGCACAATCATGTTCATCTGTATTCACCACACTGCACGTATTTTTAACACTGTTATCATCAGAACTGTTAGAGTTCTCAACTATCCAGTTTGTTTTAACTGCATCATATTGCAGAACTGTACTGGTTATGCCACATGCCTTCTTTGAGTTCTTCTCTTGAGTCCTTGTGTCTGGAATTACACTTGCTCTTGGCTCAAGATATGTTTGGTTTGGCACAGTCCCTGTGATTTCACTTGTAATCTGAACTTCCTTAATGCAATCTTCTTCACAACTAACTTTCACAGTATCTTTCTGTTTTGTTTCAATACCATGCATCATGGATTTCATTTGTTTTGCCCATGTGCATCTGCGTTCCCACTGCCAATGGCGAACGAATGGTGGAATTTGTTGTCTTTCCTTAGCAAATTCTGGATTTCCTCGAGACAATGATCCTTTTCCAAAAAAACCCTATAAATGAATAGATTGCATGTGCCAATCAGTATATTTCTATGTTCTCATAAAATTTGCTGGGATAGAAGAGAATTAACAGCAATAACAACATGCTATGTCGGTACAACATGACAGAAACTCTTCTCCATTCCATCTAAAAATAACCTCAAAGAATTTCTAGAATCAATAGTGTATTAATAACACCTTTCGAAATTCAAAGTTCACAATGCACTGAATGAGAATACTCTACCTAATAAAATGAAAAGGATGTGGAATAAAGACATCTAATTCAAGAAAATATCCCAAACATTTGATCAGGGGAATAAGGGAATTGCCACAGAAAACTTGGATTGGTCAGCACTATACCTAATAAAATGAAAAGTACGTGGAATAAAGATATGTAATTCAAGATAATACCCCAACATTTGATCAGAGGAATAAGGGAATTACCACAGAAAACTTGGATTGGTCAGCCAATGAACCAAGAATCTTCCAAATATGAAGCAACAATGATACAAGCTAATCATGGTGTACAATAACCTCAAAGCTGTCATTACATTCAAATGCCCTTAATATTGCTACCTTAAACCATCTCCAGTTTCCCAATAAGTATTGTCTTCCAGCTTGCTATCCAAAAATATATTAAGATCAATGCACACAGAACTATAATATTGCCTCTCATTTAATACAGGTGTGAAACTTGGTATCCAATACTAATGGAAGAACATACGCTGAGGATGCTTGAGACTAGGTTACTGTGGAAGATATGTGAACCTGAGAGGAATGGAATAATAGGGGACTGCATAATGGAGACCTTCATAATCTGTACAACTCACCCGAGATTATTCAGGTGATCTAATCAAGAAGGATGAGGTGGGCATGGCATTTGGCAGGAATGGAGGTTAGGAGTCATGCATACAGGGGTTTCGTATGAAAACCTAATGGAAAGAGGCCATGTAGAACACCCAGACATAGATGGAAGGATATTAAAATAGATATTTAATAAATAAGACCTGGTGAGACAGAATGGTTTAGTCTGGCTGGGGAGAGAGAAGCAGTGGACTATTGTGAACTCACTACTGAACCTTTGGGTTCCATAAAATGTGGAAAGTTTTTGACTAGTTACAAAACTATTGGTTTCTCAAAAAGAACTCTGCTCCATGCACTGGTTACCTACTTCATTAACTAGTTTAACCACACACATCCAGATTACCATATTATGAAGAGCAATCATCTCATCAGGAGTTTCTACCACAACACAGTCTCCAATGTACTTTCCAGTGCACACTTGCCAAAGGGCTTTGTCCGGCGGTGCTGGGTAAGGCTGTTGCATAGAAGCCCGGACTCGACACTTTCTTTTGGGTTCTCTCAGTTCCATCACAGACAAGCCTGTGGGAGTATTAAATAAAAGACTGAAATACTCTTGTTGCATGAGCAAACATGTGAAATTTTACATTCTTATGAAGAATAACACGTTCTGTGTTAACATTGTAGTTGTGTAACCTACTATGCCGCTGAGTTGTTATATCAAGTACACAGAGCTTCACCCGCAAAAAACTTGTGGCACATCTACCGAGCACGAAGAATCGGCGTCCCACATCAATATTCCAGTGCGGCTACAGAATTTTCATATTATACGGACACAGAAAAATAACGGTTGGTATAAGGTATAATGTTTTAACTTGACAATTGTGTACTTTTAAATATGGCTACACATTTTATATACACATAAAGTCATGATGTATAAGTAGCATTAATTGACTAAAGACAGAGAAATCTGTATGTTCAAGATGCAAAACATCAATACTCTGGCACTGAGACGCGATAATGGTGTATCTCGGGAACTAATTTTATGATTCGCATAAGACTATACACAACAGAATGGAACACATTAAGGCATTAACTCACATTTATTTTCAGTCCTCGCTTTAGGAACCCTGCCTATTTATAATACGCCGGTATGTGGCACCACAAACTTAACACATCTGATCCGTGCTAACAGAAAAAAAAGGGCGCTCTTCCACAAGGCGGAACAGCAAGTGGGAGTGACCCACAGATGAGTTACATTTTATGTACTTTGTACAAAGTATTAATCTGTGCGTGTAACCGTACGAATTACTGGTGCATACGAACATAATTCGGATCTATACGTGTTTCGGTGAGACTAGGCAAGCAGTTATATTACAGAATTACGTTAGAATAAAATAAAAATTATAAGGTTACATGCATTGTACTGAATACGTTAGTAATTGAAAATGTATTAAGTATAAATACAATGTACTTGAAATGAAAGCAACATTTAATAAGCATCCTCTATGAGAAGTGTAAATGCTCAAAATGAATTTTTGGTGTTGTACTGACACACTGAAACAGCAGCCATGTGTGGGCCTACAAATGCAACTTGCATACCTCTACCATTGTGCATCTATTTCACGCCGATCCCGCAATAGCACACTGGTTGAACTTACTTTGTGCGTTCGACCCACTCCCCACACGTTTTCGCACAGTAATGGATTTAACTTACGCATCCCCAATTAGTCTGCAGAGGTCGCTACTCGTAGACTACGCGTAGCGTGGGTTAACCTTGCGCTGCAATTTTTAAATTTCATTTCCCGCGTGAAGAATTTAATTTTATTGCCACGCCCATTAACATACCGGCCAAATCGATGATAGGCTTAAAGTTGGCTTTCAGAAATAAAATTACTAACCTACCGTTTTCCAAAATCGAATATTTTGGGCGCAATATATGGTATATACTTTATTTTAGGAGTAAAGTTCACTGATTATTGTTCTCACTGTACACAAATGTTGGAAATATATTTGTATATTACGACATTAATAGATACCGATTAATTGTATTTAGAGAAAGAAAAATTGTTTCGTAAGAGATAAATATTCGCACTATTAACTTAAAATATGCGTTTGAGTGGTTTTGTGCGTTTCGTATGGATTACTCCATTCTACCTACAGCCAATCACATTCGTTGCGTTGTAGTTGGAGCAAGTCTTCTGGTCATGTGAACGCTGGGTTGGAGAATATCCTTGCGCGTCGTTGTGTAAACCCCTCACAAACGCGATCACGTTGACGTTGTCTGCCGCCATTTCACACTCGGAACGGTCCTGTGTATTAAATTTGGAAGGTAAAAGTTTTATTTATATTTGTAGTAATTGGTGCTGTGTAGTGATTGTGGAAGTATGTAAATAGGTCTGGAGGATTCGGAGGTCACGTGTATTATAGTGTGTAATGTTTATGTGGTGTTAAAGGATTAAAGGAATTAGTAGGTAGAAGTTTTTATTGTATGCATACTGGCTGTGCCGGCCGGTGAAGTGCCGTAGTGAAAGGTTACAGTTGCTGTTTGTAACGGGTGCGTTAGCGCCCGTGTTTGGATTTTCGTTGTTTAGTTTTCTTGTAAGCTGACCCACTGATATTAGAATTGCCCAGTAGTAATTGATGGAGGATAGATCGGCGTCGTAATTGCCTGTTGGTTTATAGTGGGGACTTAGCGTGTTGCTGATGTTTACATTGGCATTGAGGATAATTTTCTTTTAGCGGAATGTGCCATAAAATGTTATTCTTTGGGATGAATTTTACGTTATTAAGGAAATTGTGCATGGTTATTTGCTGTTCGGAGAATGTGATATTTGCTTTACAAGCATGCCATGCCTTTTGTTGCAATACTAAGGCGTTTTTCAAATGAATGAGTTAATTCAAGCCCCAATTATGCCTATCGTTTTTTAAGTTTTTTTTATTTCAGCTGCCCCTGTTTGTGCTGTAGGGTGTACTTGAACGTCAGATGAACTAACACGTCGTTTAAACGTTACTTAGATAGGAACGTTTATAATTTTGGGCATTTAGCGGGTGTGCATTTGCATTCTTTGTCGTAGTGGGGTTTTGTGTTTGCATTAGTTCTGATGTGTGTGTTCGTTAGCGATTAAGTTGTTACGTAGTATAACAGGAGTGAGCGTTTGATTTGATTTCTTTTTTCAGTCTGTGGTATGATGCTGGGTGGTAATACGCATGTTTTGGAGTTCACGTACTGTATATGTTGCATATATGATAGAGAATTTTACAGTTGATGCCTCTTGGAAGTGGCAACACTTTGTGGAACTTTTTGCTTAACAGTGTTGTGGTTTTTATGTGGATTTGGTGGCTGCTGTACAACAAACGCCAATTCTGTTTGCGATGCAGCTTAAATGTGTTCTTTTATGTCGTTCAGAAATCAGTTTGTGACAGATAAGTGGGTTGGTGGCCCAGAAGAGCATGTAGGCCTGTTGGTAGTTAACTATTCAATATTCGAGAGCAGCTGTTATCACTGTATATTATACGATAACATTCAGGACTAAAAGCCATTACAGTGCAAATCACTACCAGAAAGTTCATTGCAGGCTATGTTTGCCATCCAACAGGGTTGCCAGCCTTTTAATTATAACCTGTTTGTGAATGGTTTAGGAGACTACATGAACCCAGAGGGCCACCTATAATATTAGCAAATTGGTGTATTCTGATGATGGTTGCATGTTGAATGCTTTCTGCTGTATGCTGTACATTGTTACTAATAATTAACTCAAGAGAATAATCTGTCATTTTGCATAGGCCTGGTATTAGCATACCTCATTTTTTTGCTTCATGCAATACGGTTATTGAAAATACTATTTACCAATTATCCACAAAGTGCCTTTTTATTTTAAACCATGCTGGTAGATTTGTAGAAGTGTTGCCTGCAATGGATGTACTTCAAAATTGTGAGCATGATTCAGGTGTGCTGTAAGCAAAGTCATGTACAAGGTTTGTTGTGAGAAGTCCATCATGTTGTCTGTCAGATCATTAAAGTTGCTGTATTCTGATGCCTTCCCATCATATCCACAACAGATCGAGCAGTGTCAAAGACAAGTGACAAACCTGAGGGGTCTTGTTCCCTACCACATAACTGCATGCTGTTTCAGTAGGTGAAGATGACAGTGGTTTGGTGGTGGTAGAAGTGCCATATAGCCTATTTTCCCAGTGAGACGTATTGTACTTGAAGCTGAAGTCATTGTTGATGTTGGTTGATTGGTAAATAGTAGGTCATGTTACCTCCTGCTTTAAAGCAGTCCAAGAAGTCACTCTTGTTTGACTCTGACACTGTAGATGGTCAGAATCCTCTGAAATGTGTTTACCAGTCGACATGTTATAACGTTTTCAGAAGACAAGTTCTTGTTACTGCATAAGCGGTATCTTTAATAAGAGTTCCACTGTGACATTTTTGTGAAGGGAGACATGTCAGCAAAAGCAATTCATTTGTCTGGCATTTGGTTCAGCTGTTGTTTAGTGTCGTGTGCAGTTTGGTTAGGGGAAATGCCCATAATTATGTCTTAAGTCCAGATTGCGTAAAAATGGAGTGAAATAGGGAAATGCCTGCATCTGATCAATTGTGTTTGATTCATAAATTGTGAAACCAAAAAATATAGCATCTATGCACAGAAATATTGCATATGTTTTGTAATTGGGTTTCTGAGTGTACTAGACAGACCTGGAGCAAAGGCCTGTTTCTTTGTTCCTGCGGGCATCTGTCCACACTACCAGTTTATAGTTCTCATGTACTATTACGTACATTCTGTATCTACTACTGTTATATGGCCGTCATATTTTTTCCTCAGTTATCCTCCATCCTCATTCATTATATCCACCTTGCCACTTCTCAAGCCTGAGCACCCAGATCCAATAATTGACATTTATTTTTGCAAACTCAGGTACACTGTGTTGTTGATATGATGGAGGTGTTGGTCGTGACACATTCCCCCACATTACAGACTTGCACTCGTGCAGCCCATTTTTCTGTCTTGTTTCCTGGCATGTACAGTTTTATTCTACTCTGTTCACCGAGTATATCAAGCTGGAGATCACCTTTGAGTTAAGATGTTTCTGTTAATAGACCATGACTGCTGTTTGTCCACAAACCTGTTGCACACAATTTTTTAAAAATTGTATTTTTTTTTCATGTCTCATGGCTTAGTGAGCTATGTGCCAGGACGGCTGATGGCTTGTGCGTTGGGCAAAGCACCCTTCTAAACAGGTGCATGGTTTGTGTGTGTGTGTGAATGAGTTCTTGATCCACGCCACATTTGTTTGTGTTGGAAGTCTGCGGGATTCTGTAATTACAGGTGTGCGGGTTCTTTTCGTTCATAAGTACTTACAAATTGACAGAGAGGATTTGTTATTAAAGTGGTGTTCTGTATGCAGTGCTATTTTTCATCCAGGTACCGATCCTACCACTTGACATTGTATAATGCAGAAGTTTTTCTTTACAGTAAATGGAGTTAGGCAATATTGGAAGTTAAGTTGTGGGTTATTGTTGGAAGTTAAGTTGTGGGTTATTGTTTAATAAACCAACATTTTGTTTCTTAGCTATGGCGGAAGGCAATGGAGAAGTTTCAATGGAAGAAAAGTCTAATGCAAAACAAGAACAGGACACCAAAATAGATAGGACAGAAGACTATGCAAAACTTGTGGAGTATGGTTTGGATGAGAAAGTAGCAGGCAAACTTGATGAAATCTACAAAACAGGTACATTTGGTGTGCTAAGGTTATGGCATGCTAACTTCCTGGTTGATTGCTTGCATGTCGCAAAAGTAGCGGAAAGTATGGAATTGGTGCCTTCAGGGTTGCAAGATGTGTTAAAAGTTGAAAGTTACATTTAATTTGGATGTTGTTAAGTTACTTGACATTTGACAGTAACTTCTTAACACATTTGTTAAGTCTTCAGACTGTGATGCACAGCTGAAGACCACCAGCTGTCTCAATTAAGATAAGTTTTTTATGTATATGTACGCTGTATGCATGTTCTGGAATTCGTGTTATGTGTTGACAGCTTATTTAAGGAAAAAGAGATTTTTCTCTTACTAGGTGTCACGTTGTGTGTGTAATAATGGGAAATATGTAGTTGAATGGTGTGTTGGAATTTTTTCAGGCTAACTCCGGTATTTTATGTATGTTGTAAATCTGTTCACAAGGGCCTGTTTTGTGATAAGTAGCTGGGAATGGTTAAAAAGTCTGTGACAGGTACTTTGTGTTGGCTGTGTATAAAATTATACCTATCATTCTTTGTTAACAAATTGCAGGAGTGTAAACGTATGCTTGTAGACTGTTACTTGATCTGTTTATCAACTGTATCTTGTAAGGTACATAACCATTGCTTGTTTAACTGGGGTTGGATAATGTCCCTGTGCTGTTGTGTGTTTCATATTAATAACTGAGAAAGTATCTTTAGAAAGTAGCTGATGAAGATAATGTTGACTGCTTTCGGGATTAAGTCATGGTGATGAAAACTGCATCGGGTCTGTTAATTTTAAAAAGTTTGTTTGAACCTTTATTGTTCTGAGCTGAATTTTATAAGCGTCATTACAGCCTGGAAACTACCATGTCTTATGGAATATTCTGAACTCATGAAGTAAGAGGATGTGCACCCAACTCTTTGATTAAAGTTCAGATTTATTGTTGTAGTAAAGTACATATATAAGCTGTTCTCTGGTTTGGGTGTGATTTCCTTCTTGACTGGTCATATTTTCCGTGCTCCTATATCAGACACAGCTTGGAACCTTGAATTCCATTTTTTAAACCAGCGCTAAGACCATTCGTAGGCTCATTTTGGTTGATGTGTACAATCAGACTGCTGGTCTGAATGAATACAAAGCCTGTTGTTTATTTTGTAATGTTTGACCTTCATTTCACAAAGAACCCTTTACCTGGCCTCATCACCTGTATCTGCTTTTCACTAACAATTTAGTTTCGGCCAGTTGTCATTGCGTTGTACTATTAGTTTTTTCCGTGGTTTTGTTTGTCTAATAACTGGATCTACCAATAGAGTGATTTCAGATTCATGCTGTTTGTTTTCAGTTTTTTCACTGTTAGCCAATGAATTGATAACACACAATTCTTCCTTTTGTGTGGTGGTAAATTAATGAACTACGTCTGGAAATAGCATATTAAAATTATTGCATGTAGGGAAGAAATCTGTTACCTGAGTAGTTGCCAGAAATAACAGCTGTCAAGAATATAGGACATTAGGTATTACAACAGCTGTTTTAAATGATGTTTTTCTTGTGTTGTGCTGAAATGTTGATTGCTTTGCAGTGAGAATATTTGTAGTTTAAAAGTGTATGGTGTACAGTCAGGCGTTGCATAACGATGGGAATATGTCCTGAAAAATGCGGCATAGACAATTTCGTCATCGTGCAAATGTCATGGAATGTACTTACACAAACCTAGATAGTATGGGCTGCACATAATTTTTGGACTGCTTGCCCCCCATCCCCCTTCCATTTGCGTAAACAACATAGATTTTTGGATGTTAAACATTTACAGTGCTTGGGGTAGCTGATGCTGCATCAGCTTCTGTGACTGGTAACTGCCAGTGTGTATCCACAGTTTTTCAGCATTCAGGTATTTGTATATGTGTGTGTATATATATATTTAATACTTTCAACTGTGTATAGTCAAAAATGGATTGGCCAAACCTTGTTAGGTAGTTGAGGTGCTCCTAGTTGCTGAATAATATGGGAAATATTAATTATTGTACTATTGACTGTCTGTGGGCATGGATAGCGTCGTCAGTATAGTGACTCGCTGTGGGCTGGGCGGTTCAGGGAGTGAATCCTGGTGGGGCGGTATTTTCTGCACCAGTCCATGGCCCACCCAGCCTCCTGTACAATGCATACTGTTTCTATCCCGAGAGTAAAGCAGCTGGGGTTTAGCGTGGCCACCCACCCCCCACCTAGTGGCAAGGTTGAAGGAAGAGTAGAACTACACATCTCCTCCCCCTCTGGGCCTTTGTAGCCTGTTCTAGGGTGAGCTTTTTCTTTGTACCTTTACTATTGACTGTCTAGGTGTGAAGTTGAAGGATTGCACAATATATTGTGTCAATGAAATTAAGTTTTGACACAATATATTGTACATGTGGAGTAGTCTGTGGACAGTATTATGCAGTGTTCATTTGGGTGCAGTTTGTTTTTCAAGCAGTATACATGTCTCCATTGGACTGAGGATATGTAGCATTTATGAATTCCAGATCTTCAGACTTATTTCCATTGGCCGAATGGCCTAACACAATGGATAATGGTTTGTTGAGACTGTTTTTCTCATGCATCTGAAGCAGTTGTAGGTGGTAACTATCTTGAGTAGCTCATCACACGATAGATCATTTTAGCAATTGTAGGGGAGTAGTTCATCCCATGATGGATCAACCAGCCAGAGAAATTTCTATAATCGTTGGCTTACTCAGCCTAACCTGAATTTTTTGTGTGTGTCATGATTGTCATTCATACCATTCATTGGTGTACTGGTGAAAGACCACAAATATTGGCCACACGAGCAGCATTTGTATCATTCAACATTGCTTGCTTATTCTAACTCACAAGCAGAATGAAATATTGCGCAGTAATTTTGAGTCAAGGGAGAAAAATGTTGCACAATATTAAAGGGAGTAATATTAACCATCTAGGGGCTGCTTTAGTGACTACTTGTGGCACTATTTGCGCCGAAGATGTTTTCCAACAAGTTTGTGCACATTGTATGTTTCATTTGTTAATGATGTGACCAACACTGTTAATGTTCCTAATGTGGATAAATAAGAAGTGGGCAAGCTGTATTATGGTAGTGCCGCACAAGTTTCATGTTGCATTTATGATTGGGTACAAAAATGTGTTCCTTAAAACAGTTGATTAAATTGGAGTGTTTTTAACTCTAGTCGGAAGAAATTAGTCTGCAGGAATGGTAATCTTGGGGGAATGACCAGGTGGCCTGGATTCAAGCAGATGCAGAACTGTCTCTCACGCAATATAATTATAAAGGCATGGTCTGTGTGAAAAGTGGGAAGGGAAGAATATGAAGCCAGTGACATGAAGTGATGTGTGATTTTGACACATGTAAAGGGGGATTGTGAACATTCAATGTGCGTGAAGCATTGACGTACAGAAAACATTTCTTGCATGTGATGTGATGAGTTCTGATGAAGTGAATTATTTGATCATCACCAAGGAGGCATGTGTTTTAACCTGCCAGTAATGTGCATCAGAGTTAATAAACTATATTCACGTTCTAAATTTAGTTGTCTTTTATTCAGTGTGAGTAGCATATTAAAAAGAAAGGTGATTCTAGAAATATAGTGAGTGCTCCTTTTGTTTGATTGTGTGGAGTAAAAATATAACCCCCCCCAATTTGGTGGCGATAGGCTCATTGAGGATTGTTCTATATTTACATAATGGCGCCTTAAGAATTTGTACTGTACTGTTCATATTTCCTGACTGATGGGAGAAGTTGGACGTAGATCTCCTCATAATGCCATTGAGCAGTTCAGATTGTTATGAAAATCAAGCAGTTAAATTAAAACTTAAGGATGTGTATAAAATTTTGCCCATGTTTTCTGCATTTTGTGTCTGATGTTGAAAGAGTTTGGTGCAGAATTTTTTTTTATTGATTTGTGTGAATGGCACAAGGAAAGTCATACTTTCCTTTTGGGCATGCTTGAATTTATGTCTGTAGTTCCCATATTTCTGGGTCTGATTTAGTTGAAATTAGTGATAGGCATGCAACTGCCAGATATTTTGGTTCACTCATTTCCTTTTTCATCAATTAAAGTTAACTTCTTCCATATCCAACCATGTTTAATTGACCCTGTTCACTAAATAATCCTTCTCTCCAAAAAATTTTTCTTTTCGGATAGCTATTTTCTACTCACATATAATACATTTAAATTTCTTTCAGGTTCATAGTTTATGTGTAAAAGAGTTTCTATATTTCTTCATGGTATTTTGTCATATTTTCTCCACTTTCTCCTCATTTTCCTTTTTTTTCCTTGTTACATATTCTATATGCTTCTCTTTTTTTCAATATTGGTGAAACCTGGATTATCCATTCCTCCTTCTTTCCATTTGTGGATTATTTTCCATTAATGTTTCACTGTTACTAAAGAGTGATCTGTATTCCACTTTGGACCTTGCATGGATATAACATGTTTGAGGATAATCTTCTGTTGATTAAAACATCTATTTGATTTGTAACGATTGAACCAGTTATTATCCGCGTCTCTTTGTGTATTTTATGCTTCTATTTTTTATACTTAGTACAAACTTCATTCATTTGGGCAAATTGTATCAATTTCTGCCTATTTCTACATGTCACGTGTAGTGTATGCTTCCCAGCTACTTAATGATTACTAATTTCTTTCCCCACTTTTGCATTAAAATCTCCCATTAACATACACTGATAAGTACCCGGGGTAGATGAAATAAGGGCAGAGATTTTACAGAAAGTGGTCCCAGCTTTATGTAGGAGGATATGGTTTAATTAAGATTATCTGAAATAAGAAAGAAATACATATAGAATGGTAGATGGGAATTGTATACCCAAAATATAAAGGGGGAGATTCGAGTAAATGTGACAATTACAGGGGAATAATGCTTTTAAGTTGTATACACAAAGTACATTCAAGTAAAAGGCAGAATATGCAGAAAGAATAATTTGTGATTGTCAAAATGGATTCAGAATGAATAGGGGAACAATCAGTAATGTACAAATATTTAGACAAAAAATAGAAAAAATATGTGAGTGTAATGTACAGAAACAAATACTGTTTATAGATTTTAAGCAAACATTTGATAGTATTTAGAGATGTTAAAAGATAAAAATATCACAACTACAAGGATTCCCAGTAAACTTATAAAATTAATAAAGAGAAGAAGAATCGAGCAAAAGTAGTTGTAGAGTACAACATGACAGAAAGATTTAAAGTTAATGTGGGAGTAAGATGTGGTGCATTGTCGGTCATTTTTTTTTAACTTAATACTGGATTATATTATTAGATTTTTGGGTAAATATATGAACTAAAATGGTACAGATTGGTGCATATGCGGATAATGTGGTCATAGTATGTAGGAATCTATTGCCATGGAAGAAGCATTATAGGAATTAGATTATATAGCACAAGAAATAGGATTGCTAGGTATTGAAGGAAAAACAAAATGTGTGAGAGTAAATAAGAAAGCACTCAACTATTGTAAGCAGATAACAGTAGGAGGGAATGGGTTTGAAAGAGACCGTTTTCCTTATTTAGGTTCAGTAATAAATTGTGGTAGTAGCTTATCAGTAGAAATATTGTGCATAAAAAGGATTAATTATGTCTAAATTAATTATCACATACACAGAAAGGAAGATTTGCGTGACATTGATAAGAGTGATAATGATGTACGCATGTGAAACCTGGACATCGTATGGGACAAATAATTTAATAGTGTTTGAAAGACGGTGTTAAGGAAGGTACTTGGTCCAGTTCATTGTAAGGAAAATGGAGAATTAGCAGTAATAACAAATGGAAGAAATTGATAAAAGGAGAAGATACTTTGAAATATATGAAAGCACAAAGAATAAGATGGTGGAAATATGTACAGAGAATGGAAGATTTAAAACTGGTTATCACGATTACTTATTGCAACCCTGTAGGAGTAAGAACCAGGGGACGATCAAAGAATGGATGGAGAGATGAAGTGGTAAATGATTTCAAGAAACGGAAATAGGATCTGTCTCATCCACGATAGAATAGCCCGGAATGATTTGATGCAGAAGACTAGAACCAAATCAGTGTTGTAGTGTCAAGAAAAACAAGAAGATTGTTAGGTGCGTTTGTGTTTCATGAAAATTGATGCTTGGACATTTGTGCTTTTTTATGAGTATAAATGAAATAATTTTTGCTGTTCCATGTAGCCATATGTCAGTTTAACTATATGGAAAGCATTGTCAAGGTTTGTGCCAAGTTGCTGAGGAGAAATACATAATCTTGTGTAGAATAGTGTTTGAGCTAAACCTTATATTCATTATCTGAGGTATCACTTCTAACTAGTCATATTACAGGTGAAGGGGAGAAACTTATGACATAGAGTAGGAAAGTAAACAGAAACTTTTCACAGTGCAATATGGGCTTTGTCTTGATACTCTGTGTCGAAACGTTCAGAGAGGGAGATGTCGATGCCCCACAGGGAAGACATATTTTCAAATATGGGGTGACATGTCAGTTTTTTAGGCAGCTGTTGGCTCTTTCAGATGGGAAAAACCATATCCATTGGCAGTGTGTGTGTGTAATGAGAATCAGAAGTAGTCTTATCCTTGAGAATGGCACTGGTATGGAAGCATCATCATCAGGAAGCCTCTTTCAGGCAGGAATTTGGGGTCTCTCTGGACGGTTCCAACTGTTTCTTAACACAATGAGTGGGACGGTTGCCTTTTAATATTAGAAATTTCTTGTCGATAAGTCTCTGAATTATAGAGCGGATCACCTTGCATTTTTTCATTTTGTAAATTGTCAGAATAGTGGTGTGATGGTAATGGTAGGACTTTGTTAATTTGTGAAATGTAGACCCTGTGATTTGGGCATACACATTGTACACCAGTCTACATGTTATTGAAATTTTTAACTGTTTGTATATTTTCTTGCGTAGCACTGCAGATGTGTGACATTTTTCCATCATTTATGTTTACAAAGTATTGCAGATGAATGCTTCTGCTCAGCTGAATACACGAGTGTGTTCAAGATGGTGTGGTAAGGGGTAACTTAACCCTGGGGGTGCACAAATCACTGGTGACTAAATATGGTGGTACCTAATATTTGTGGGTGATAAGTGTGGAACTTTATGTCCTCCATCTGGTACTAGAATTTTGAGGTGGCTGCTAGATTTTTGGAAAATTTGTGCACACTTCACAGGTGCAGAGATAGCAGAAGGGTGTATTAACCATCCTTGTTACAGACACTTGTTACATATTTTTGTACAAAGGGGACTTGATAAATCTGGGTGTGTTTCCATATGTAGTTGAAAGTGATTGTCCTCAAATTTAGTGCCTGTAATTTGATACACAGATATCGGCATAACATGGCTTTTCCCTTTCAGATTATCACCAGAAGACTTCTTTGTTTTGTATTCATCATCTGTTTTAGGTCAGGACAGTAGCATAACAAAGTCTAGTTGGTATTGATAATATGTGTGCACTATGCGGTATTGATAATATGTGTGCACTATGCAAGTTGATCTTTTGAATTTATATGCTTCAGGTAAACTGGCCCATGCTGATCTGGATGAGCGTGCTTTGGATGCTCTAAAGGAGTTTCCTGTTGAAGGAGCATTGAATGTCCTTACGCAGTTTTTAGACTCCAACTTGGAGCATGTTTCTAACAAGTCTGCGTATTTATGTGGAGTGATGAAAACATACCGTCAGAAAAGTAGGGCAGGCCAGGGTTCCGGTTCTGGTACTGTGGCCAAGGCGCCCGACGAGGATAAAATAAAGGTGATTGTTAGTATATTAAAGTGTTTTCTTGTATAACTTTTTTTTATGCACATTGTGAACTGGAATCATTTCTGAATTATTTGTAGTTGTGTATATGGATTCAGTTCACAAACAAATTTCTATTTTGTGGTATGCTTGTGTATGAGAGGATTTTGCTTATGTGCAGGAAGTTACAGGCAGGTCGTTACTCCTTGATTTCGCTTTAGTTCAACTTGAAAATTTACACCACATTTTGGATTTTTGCAGTAATTTTAGGTTTACTGCAGTTGACATAGATGTGTGATAATTTTTGGTGTAATGTGATTTGTCATAACAGTCCCAGGCCACAGTTGTCTTGTGTTGGAGGATAGCAGAAAGTGACATCATTGTTGTGCCATCAGTCCTGTGTATGGATTATGTTGGAGATATAATATTACAGCTGGTGTAGTTCCCTCTTCAACGGTATTGGCTTCTGTTACCGAAAGGAGTGCGACATATTTAGGTCACCTAGCGCAATCCAAGTGAAAAATCGCTCAAAGACAACTGGTATTGTACAGAAATTAGACGTACTAAACCGACCTGAAAAAAGTGATCAAATTGTTCAACATAAGCCATAATGTCAGATTTGTTCAAATTAGTGGAAGTACAATTTGTGATGATAATCCTGATAGAAATACAGAAAGTGCTATTTTAGGAACTACAACAGTTCTGTTAGAATGGACAAATAAGATAAATCAGTCACATTACAGGCCCGAGGTGCCCAGAAGGTTCCAGGAAGTTAAGGTTCCCAGATTATGTGACAATGGCCCAGGATGGTGGCAAGGTTGTCAGCCTTAAGCACCAACCGCTTTTACCCCCAGGAAATACTCTGTTACCCCAGGGCCATAGTGTGGTTGGAAGGCTTATGTCAATGAAAAATTCCAATGACATCATCTGGAATCGAACCAGCGACCTTCTGATTTGTAGCACAGCACCTTAACCACTGTGCTACCATGGTCCCCTCCTGTTAGAATGACCCGAACCAAATACTGGATATCTCTTACATTTTTATTGCATTAGAAATATAAAGATACTGTATGGAAAATTTCTATGCTGTGTGGAAATGTATAGATACCATATTTACAATAGATATGTATTCTTCAGGTCCATATGTACACTAGTTGTACAGTCATACACCATATAGGATTAGGTCAATCCCCTGACCCCCCAGGAAGTACACTTTGTAACATAACCCTGGCATAAAACAAGACCTGCCAGTAGTTTCTTTGGCAGTTACGAGCTACAGTAAAGTAGATGTCTGTATCTAGTTGGCCATGGTTCTGAAGTTTAAGTTAGTGCATATTGTTCATGAATTGTCAGAAGACTAAATTAGAAATTGACATATGTGCAGTTCTTGGAGTATTGTGTATTAGTGACTTTTAGTTCTATTGGTTTTGTATCATGGTATTGAATTGAGGCAGTGTTATGAATTTTAATATTGTCCAGTGTTAAGTCCTGTGTGGCTTCACGGTATCTTTTGGTGTGTGCTGCTTTGTGGAGTGGGCATTAAGATGTGGAAATTATGTCTTCAGTAATATTGGCATTGAAGAGATAGTAACATCACATTTTTTTCAGGATTGCATTTATGTACATACGAGCTGGACTGTGTACAAATAGTGATTATGGTTTTTAGTGTCACTTGAATTCTGTATGTATTATGCATGGTTAACCTGAAAATGACCTGTATATCTCCCATATCTCCCCTGGCAATGTATGTAGCAGCAAATAGTTCCCCTTGGTAGTAGGAAAGAATGATGGCAAGGGGGATTACGTGCTAACTTTTAGTGGGATAACGTGACATGGAGCGCGACTGGGCTGTTACACATGCTGAGGGGGCATGGATTAATAATGCAGCTTCAGCTAGGCTTTGAAAATGGAAGCATTTTTGTGGTTTCTACCTGCTAAAATTCAGTGCATGTTGCATGGGCATGTTTGTAACATTTCAATATTGGCTCAGTATGTGTGTGTGAGAGACTCATTTCAAGCTGTCTGTCCATGTGGGAGGGTAACTGCTGTTAATATTTCAGAAAAAATAAGGAAGATGTGATATTTTATCCTCGGAAATGTGCAGCATTCTGTTGGAATACGATTTACTAAACCTTTATGCTACCTCATTCTGTGTGATACCTCTTTGGATTAAGAATTCCATGATTTTGAGTCAAGTAGTGCAGAACGTCTTAGTTGCATGGTGGCAAGAAATTTTGTTGGATTCTCTCAAAGAGTTGGTCAGTTCAGTGTCTAGTTTCGTGGAATAAACTTAACAAAATGGACCAGCATACATATAATATACCATAAATCCCTGCTTGTCATGAGCTGTTTGTGTTCCAGGAAGAGTGAACGTTTTTATTACAGTGTGGCTGAGCAGTTCGTTCTGTATCTAATGTATTCTTCCTGATAGTTTTATGGGGATGGGACTAGTAGTATAGTTTAATCGGTATAGGGACCCATTATGAGCTGGATGGAGTAGGAATTGAACCCTGTGGGGTGAGTTTTTCCACACACACCCAGTCTCACCCCAAGGCCCACCCAGTCTACTGTACCATAGGTACCAGATCTTTTCTGGGGGTAAAATGGCTGGGTTGTTGTGCAGACAACTCAACCCCTTCTAGCACCCAAGTCAAGCATGGGAACCATACCTCCACACCTGCTCTTCTTACTCGGCATTGAATGGGAGGGTGATGTTATATGTTTGTGAGTGATTTATGGTACAATTTAGTGTTGCCAATCAGTAACAGCTTGCTTAACAAAATTCTGTATTCAGTTCTGTTTTATCCACTGCAACGGTGTACTGCAGAAATTGCTGTCCTTATTGGCATGATGTATCAGATGCATGATAGTCCTGTATGACTGTGTTATTGTGTGAGTATCTGGCACTTAGCATACACCCACTTTAGTGATTCATTGGGTCATAGACTGTTGTGCGCACTACACACCAACATGTTCGGTTTTTGGTGATGACAGTCTGTGATGAGTCCTATCTGATAAGGGCATCTGCACAATAAATTGACATATGTAGTAGATGTGTGTGGGTATCTGGATTGCTGTCATCTGTTCTGCCATTATTGAAAGAATTGTGCCATGTCTACCTGTTACCATGATATTACACATGTTCCATAAAACCACCAACTAGTGAATTGCCTGCCACAATTGCAAAACCCTTATCATGCAAAAATTGAACCATACTGTATTCTTTGAGATGATGATTGCAATAGGTCTGCCATCTTCAGATTAATTATACGGAGATATTGCATGAATTTCTGGTGAAAAATAAAATGTCAATTGTTCAGTCTCACTCCTGAACAGATTTAGTGCCGTTGGGCTTTCCCATCTTGCAAGACATGTTGTGTCCTCAGATGATGCCTTGCAATTCATTTGTTCACTGTACATATGTTTCTTGTAAGGCAGATGAGTTGTTCAATTTTTTAAGTGTGTGTGTCTAGATTTGATGTATACTGCTTTGATTGAGGGGAGACCAAAATCACAAGCATTCTGGATAACAGGTTTGTGCATGTAGTATTTTTCACTTTTTGCATGGAACAGTTCAGAAATTGTGTATTTTGCTCTGCTTCATGTGACAAATTCTTGTTTACAGTCTATTTTGGAAAGAACTGGTTATACATTAGATGTGACGACAGGACAGCGAAAGTATGGTGGTCCACCACCAGGTTGGGATGGACCAACACCTGGAAATGGATGTGAGGTAAGTAGTGTTTTTATTGTCTACAGTTGCAAATAGTCGTTGAATGTGGCCTTCGTTACACGTCAGTTCCACAACAGTACATTGAACATTTCAACTCAGTTATCCTTGCCCTCAACATGGCAACTGTTTCATTGCATGTGAGGCCCAAATCTGGTGGGAATTTTTCCTTTCTTGCTGTATGACTTAATGGATGGGTCTTGGAAGTTCACGCTTGTAGGTTGTAAGCCGTCCCTGTATGTGAAAATATTTCAGGGCACAGGTTAACTGTTCACTAGTTATATTGTGAGTTAATATTTACTGTTAGGCCACGGTTTACAGTTCATTATGGTGTGTTTACATATATTCCACCGCACCTGGTTCTGGCTAGTGATCTCTCTTCTGCATGTTCTGTATCTTGTTTTTCTATTTTCTGTTCTGATATTTTTGTTTCTCTTGGTTGTCTGTCTGCTGCATATGTAACCATTCTTAACAATGCAGAAGGAACTGCAGGCCCTTCCTCGCTGGATTCAGGCCTTTTGTATATATATGAATGTGAGCCTGAAAAAGCAGGCAAATAAGGCAGCAGCAGAAGACTCGACCAGAAATTCGTATCTATTCTCCAGAAGATAACTAAAAGAGGTTTGGATAAGTCTGGTGGATGGTTTTGGTAAAACTACAGAATTTTTTTAATGGAATGGTTCTGTGTGGACCAAAAAACTGTGAAGGTGATGTGGAGTTGGCAACAGTGAGTTGAGGCAGGAAGGGAGACTTAATTTCGATATAGCTGGTGTACAGCAGTCAAATATTCAGGCAGTGGATACCATTATTGTTGCCAGCTATTTCAGTATGGTGAATATGGGATTCAGTTAGCTGCTGTGGCATAAGTAATATGGAGGATAGTGGCATTCTTTCCTGAAATTGTCTTGCATTTGCATCCACAAACATTGACTTTTTGGCAGTGCTACCTGCTGTGGTTAGGAGCAGAGCTAACCCTTTCCAGATCAGGTAACAACAGGTGGTGTGGGTTGAAGAAAAAATTGGTTATTTGTACATATACAAGAAAGGGGATAATGTCCTCAAACTGAGACAACTAAGAGAAAATATCTGTAGGATAACTTGAATGTCTGGTTTGTATGATCATGTGGTATTGAACTGCCTCCCTCTATTTGTGGTCTGAATCCCAAAGAATTGGCCTAGGCTATACTGAAGTATTTTATCCTACATCACCATGAGAAAATTTGGAAAAGTGCTGGAAGGTAATAGAAATTTTGATTTTGCATTTTTTATGTAGTTATTATAATTGCTGTGTAGAAACTATAGCACTATTATTTTCACCACGTGTCCGATCAATTGAAGTGCATGAATTTTAGATGTACAGAATGATAGTGATTTCTTCAAGATGTGTTTACTAAATGGGGACTGGTAGTTTGTCAGTGAATGTGTGATGAAATTGATTTGACATCGGAGAATTTGCGTGCTTGGGCATGTGTGGCAAATGTGAAATAGCATTTGGTACATTTCATTTCAAACCACTTTTACTGTATTGATGAATTGGCATTGGACAGCATATTGCTTGGAATGGTTTGGAGAGGTGGTAGTGATTTCTGAACACTGAATAATGCAGTACACAGGACTGTCCCACCTGCTCATAACAGTACCGGTGCATTTCTGAAGATTAGTTATAATTCATATGTAAAGGTAATTCAGTATATAAAAACAAGCTCAAGGGGATTTTTTGTAAATTATGATAGATCACTGTATTTTTTTTTATGTAGTTTGTACTGCATTATATGCATGTAAAAAAATCTTACAACTCTTCTTTTAGGGGTTTGTTCCTTCAGATGTCTTTGTGTTTTAACCTTTTTGTCATTGGTCCAAGCTGTGGTTCTGGCACTTCAGACATATCGGACAGGCGGGTAATTCTCATGCTGGGTGGTTGTGTGTCGATCATCATGCAACCATCAGCTAACATTTGCTAGGAGCTTGGTTTTCTGGATTGCATTACTGGCTACAGCTGGTTGAGTAACATTTTTTTTGTACCAGGCACTGTTTGGCCTTTGGTAGAAAATGAGTACAGCTCTTTCAAAATCCTGATAACACAGACCTGTATTTGTCTACAGGAAGATGGTTGGCCATGAATTTCTTTGATTTTATAGGACCGTGATGTTTTGATTGCAGTGACTGAGATGCAGTTCTTAGTGGTGTATCCAGGTCTCACCTAGAATGACTGTTCTCTTGAAAAATGCCATAGTTTATTATTCCTCCCCATCAGTGTTTACCTACTGAAAATCTACTGGATGTCACCATTGTGTAAAAATTGAATTCCTGTACAATTTCTGGTTTAGTGCAATCCACTAGATTACTGACATAAATATGCTTTCAGGAAAGAAACTGCTAGTACTAGAGCACATGTGGAATAACAGCAGTTATTGAAATGCTTTGCAATGATGCCACTTGCTATTGAATCACATTTACAGTTTGTGGTATATGTTAGTATTGAATTCTGTCAAAATTTATTTGATCTTGTTGCAAGTCTTAATGGAGTTTTACTTCACTGTCTGGAAATATATGCTGTCTTTAGTGTGGTAGATGATATCGTGCCAGAACATTCCAGCACCTTAGGTTACATGTAAATTGCGCAACTTCTTTTAATTCCCTTTACTGTTGGTGCATGTGCATTAAGTGCTTCATAAATTATGAGAATTCGATTTTACAGTATGGTATTATATGTCTTTTAGGTTTTTTGTGGGAAGATCCCTAAGGATATGTATGAGGATGAACTGATACCGCTTTTTGAAAAGTGTGGTAATATTTGGGATCTGCGTCTCATGATGGATCCAATGACGGGCCTTAACAGGGGCTATGCTTTTATTACATTTACAACAAGAGATGCAGCCCAGCTGGCAGTGCGGGAGGTAAATATGCATGATCTTTGTTTCAAGTAATTGTCAGTGATTCATACAGTGAAGCCCCTTTCACTGAAATATGTGTATCTGTAACTTTTAGTGGTGGTGATGACAGTTTCCTTTTCTGTCTAGTACTGTTAGTTTCTGTGAAAGTGGTTTGCTGTCCATTGGAAGTAGTATATATTGACTCTGGTACCAAACTCACTGTTTTGGTTTCCAAAATGTTATCAAATTTGTGGTTACATGTGTGTCTTTTTGTTAGCCATGTAAGTTTTTCTCCTCCCACCTAAAAAATCTGATTTTGATCAAATCTCGTCTTGATTGAAAAAAGCTTTTAGCTGCAGAGCTGAGTGAGTTTGAAGTCTAAATGACCAGAGGATTGTTTTAATGTGAATTTTTAAATGTGATTTTTAAGATTTGTTGCTTAAGGTGTAGGTTAATGTTGCTTCCAGGTTTCCTCTTTGCTCTGAAGGCAAAATTGGGACTGGAGGGAGACTGCATTACGTAACTGTATGTCAGTATTCAAAATTCAAACTCATTTAATGGCTCTGTCGCAGAAGCGGGCGGGATGTGCTGGCTTTGGCATATGTTTCATAATGGAATGCGTTTCGTAGCATTAGTGAAATACTTGGTGCAGTTTTGTATTTTTATTTGAGAACCATATTGTTCTGGAATTTAAAATTGTTAGGTGTAAGAAAATTTGTTACAGGAGGCACTGATTTCGTCAGGACTGCAGGTTGCAAAATTGTGAAGCATCGAGTGAAGCAAGAAAAAGAGCATGCCTGTTTCAGTAGTTTGTTGGTACAAAATTGTCCTCTTTTGAAATTTTTTTCTTCCTAAATTTGATTTTTACTTTTTCACTTGTTGATGTGGCTCACTCACCCAAATTTGGCATGTGTGTGTTTTTCTCTTCATCCCACAGCTCGATAATCATGAAATCAAACCTGGCAAGAGTCTGAAAGTTAACATTAGCGTTCCCAATCTGCGACTTTTTGTGGGCAACATTCCAAAGTCTAAAGGCAAAGAGGAGATTCTGGACGAGTTTGGTAAATTAACAGGTAATGTGTACTGAAGGAGAAAGTTATTTCAGTAGTGTAGAGATAGCAGCTGGCCGGAGGGTTGGATGGGGCTCGCTCGCGGGTCCTGCCTTTCAGTTTGTTAGTTGGTTACCCCACTATTCAAGAGCAACCTTTCCTAATTTGGTTTAGTCATGAGGTTCCTGTTGCCTCTGTAATTTCCCATGTAAGTAAGGCCTGTTGACGTGAAAGGGAACTTCACTCTGCTATCCTTCCGTTGCCCAAAGGTTCCATCTGTTTGAAACTAGGTCAGTCCCACACCAGTGATAATCCTAATATTCATGGCTCAAGCTAACCAGGTAAGGTATAGTTCTGAATACAGGTATAAGGGTAGCTTGCTAATGATCGGGTAGGCAGGGCTATAAATGTCCTCCCATTCCCACCCTGACTGGCACTGTGCAGGCACTCCACCCTCAAGGCAAGCTTAATTGGCTGTCTTCCTTCCACATTGTTCTTACAGCTGAATGATTATGAAATTCGAAAAGGCAAAAAGATTGGCGTTACCATTTCTTATAACAATCACCGCTTATTTGTGGGAAATATACCCAAGAATCGAGATCGAGATGAATTGTTTGAAGAATTTTCCAAACATGCACGTAAGTTGAGACTCTCCCTTACGTCCATAATTCACTTTCATTTTTGAAAGAAAATTGTCATGAAACTTAATTTTTGAAAGAGAAGCGTTGACTGGAGAAAAAGTCTTTTTGAAGAAATATTTCTTAAAAGTACTTGTTTTTCACTATTAATGACAATCATATTCAATTAAAAGAATTGAAACTACTGATCTCTGAATTTTGTGAAACAGCATGTGGGGTGGGAATGTTGGAAGGGAGTAAGGAAAATGTATGAAAGTCCATTTTTAGTCCTCTGGTCTGTGTAACTAGATCTGATGAGAATAAAATTATTTTCTGTTTCAGGTGATTTTATCTTTAAATGTAAGGGAATTGAGTTTGTAAGAGGGCTCTTCGTGCCTGATTACTTGACATGTGTGTTTCACCAGCCATTATATGCTGTCACTTTTTATGGTCGGTTCATAACTTGAGGAAATGGACTTTTATTGCTCTTTCTCCATACTCCTGATTTTGTTAAAAATTTACAAAACTATGATTTTTTTAATTTATTACTAAAATTGATAGTACTTTGGTATTGTGCTTGTTGAAATATCCATATGGTTATTGGTGATTAATATTTGGGCTTAAATTCTCCTGTTCTCTAGCTGGTTTGACTGAAGTAATAATCTACAGTTCACCAGATGACAAAAAGAAGAATCGGGGGTTCTGCTTTCTTGAATATGAATCTCACAAAGCCGCCTCTCTTGCAAAGCGTAGACTTGGCACTGGTCGTATTAAAGTTTGGGGGTGCGACATTATTGTGGACTGGGCGGATCCACAGGAGGAGCCTGATGAAGCAACAATGTCAAAGGTATTCATTTATTTTCGTTTTTTTCTGATGTAGAAACTAACTTGCATTGTGCATTGCTAACTAATTTGACAGGAACTGGGTTACCATAGTCAGTTATTGACTAGGGTACATACTAGACAGTTGAGGAATCATTCAATGTCTTTGAGGGGTGGATTTTTTTTGGGTCATCTACAGAACATACCGACTGGCTGTGGGGCCCATACCAGTCTCTTGTTCTTGGTGTACCAGCATTTCTTTTCCTAGGGTAAAGTAATGATTTGTACCCCATAGGGTCTTGGTGGGGAAACCGGAGGGAAAGAGACCACTGGGGAGACCTAGGCATAGATGGGTGGATAATATTAGGACAGATCTCCAGGAGGTGGGATGTGGACTGGATTGGGCTGGCCCAGGATAGAGACAAGTGGCGGACGCTTGTGAGTGCGATAATGAACCTTCGGGTTCCGTGAAATGGGGGGAATTTCTTGACTAGCTGCAAACCAGTTAGCTTCTCAAGAAGGACTCTGCACCTTGGATCTGAAAATGGGTAGCTCACCTTTGTGTAGTGTCATTGTTAAGAAGGCACTAACCCATATGTCTTCATGGTGTGTAAAGGGACTTGCTTATTTTTGTATTAGTCCTACTTTGACTGCTATGTTGGAATTCTTATTTCAGTTCAGTTTTGTTGTGAAATGTGTTGTAAGTTCTGAAAGGAAATTTACATGACAATTTGAAGGCAACCAACTTGCACATTTTTGGGGGTGGGGGTGGGGAGGCATTTTGGGGGTAGATATCAGGATTTTTGGAAGATGTGCTTCTCATATCTTTGGGTCATTGTTCAAGAACTGGGTAGCTGTTTGCTTTGAAAGTTTGGTATCCACATAGAAGATTGTCATAGTTCAGATGACCACATTTTGAAGACTGTTGGGAGGGAACATACATCAACAAACTTCCCTTTTGTCTCGAGCAGGCTCAGCCATACATACCAGCTCTATATTAGTTGGTACTCTACTAGAATGTGACATGATGTGCGTGTTTTTGGCGATGTCTGTAGTTAGCTTTCTGTTTTTCAGCATTGTGGTATACAGGGTGTTTCACGACTTTAGGGCATATCTGCAGGAGGTGATTTCCTAGGTCTTTGTGATCAAAAAAGTTTGTATAAACATGTGTCCGATTTTGGATGGTTACGGAGTTTTGGCCGTTTTTTAATTCCCGTACATGCCCTTGTGTGAACCGCGTCTATCAGCTGGCGGGTCGCTATTTTTAGCCAGCTACAGACAAGGCGTTACCGTTATCTCGAAACTTGCGTGGTACCTAAGGCGTGTGGGGAAAGGCAGGGTGGGTTGGTATGGCGGCGATGCCTAAAGTGTGCCGGCTACTGGTGTTCAGAACAGTTCTCATCTCGGTGCGTCTGTTATGTTCACGATGCCATTTACATTTTCATTTGAAGAGTATGCAGATATGATTTATGTGTATGG
>Ga0123352_10000414_pt1 | contig 51461 bp, 53 predicted proteins | sample TergutLab28metaG_FD_89700 | JGI IMG/M metagenome (GOLD analysis project Ga0123352, IMG submission 89700) | Labiotermes labralis P1 segment gut microbial communities from Petit-Saut dam, French Guiana - Lab288 P1 | ecosystem: Host-associated > Arthropoda: Insects > Digestive system > Gut ... | reverse complement strand
GAGCCAAATCATGATACACATGCCAAGAGTAATTTCTTAAAATTGGGTTTCTGAAAGGAGCATTATATATTTTGTATCTATATGTTTTATTTTTCGCCGAAAATCGTGGATGAAAATCATCAGCAACTGCTTCAGATTTAACAACAGATATATCTGAACCAAGCTGTGTGTTTATAGCATACGTAAATTTTTCTATAGGAATATTCGAGTTTTTCGCAAACATTGCTCGCTGGCCTAATGCGTGAACGCCTGTATCTGTTCTGCTTGCTCCGATTACAGAAATCTCGGTTTTGCAAACTTTGCTAATAGCATCTTCCAAGCGTTCTTGAATGGATATAGCATTTTCTTGCCGCTGCCAGCCGTGATAATTTGTTCCGTCGTAAGCAAGTGTAAGTAATACATTCATGGCAAATTACTCCCGATAACCTCGTATTTTGTTTAAAAGATTAGAAGATTTTAGTGCGGTATAAAGCGATTGATAAACCACTGTTGCTAAAATAATGCCAAAAACGGCATTTGCTGTTGATGATACGGTTCTTGTGAAAAGCCTTGTTAAAACAACTTGAGTTTCAAAGCCTTGCATAAAATAATCAACTATAAAGTTTCTGCCCAAAAACATAATCATATAAGCAATAGATGCAACTATACAAGCCGTTAGGTTAAAGCCAAAACTTTTTGCTTTTCTGCCACCCATATGAGCAATAGCACCGCAAATAAATATTGAGCTAAATCTAAACAAAATCGTCCACGGTATGCTTGAAGGGCCTTGTGAGCCAGCAGATGTTAAATTGTGCATAACAAAGCCGATAGTTGCCGCCAAAGCACCTTTAACAGGGCCTAGTATAAGCCCAGAAAGTAGTGCGAGCCCATTTCCTGCATGAACCCTTGTAGGGTCGTCGCCTGTGATGGGGATAAACACTTGCATAAATCTAGAACTTACAAATATAAGTGCTGCCATAATGCCGATAGTTGTTAGAGTATACACGTTAAATTTTTTATTTTGTTGCATGATTAAAATTCCTCCAGATTATTATTTTTCACATAAATTATTATATAAGAAAAATATTTTTTTGCAAGCATATTAAACTATTGTATATATACACTTACAAAAGAACCCTAATCAGGATAATCGCCGAGCCAAAAGCAACCATAAGTACACTTGAGATATAATCTGATTTTGTGTATTTTAAAACCTTCATTCTTGTTCTGCCAACATCACCCCTATAACAACGTGCCTCCATGGCCATAGCAAGCTCTTCGGCACGAGTAAACGCCGAAATGAAAAGAGGAACGAGCAGGGGAACCATTGCTTTTGCCTTGTCTATAATATTTCCCGTGTCAAACTCGGCACCTCTTGCCATTTGGGCTTTTGATATTTTATCAACCTCTTCCATTAGAGTTGGGATGAATCTAAGTGCAATCGTCATCATCATGGCAATTTCATGGGCAGGAACGCCAATTTTTTTAAGCGGTTTAAGCCCATACTCAATTCCATCAGTAAGTTGCAAAGGGCTTGTTGTAAGCGTTAAAACAGACGATGCCAAAACAAGCATTACAAGCCTAGAAGCAAGCCTAATAGAAGTAAAAACTCCCTCAAGCGTTACACGCACAATCCAAAACTCAAACAAAACTCGTTCACCATGAACAAAAAACACATTGAACACAACTGTGAACAAAATTATAAAAATTACGGCTCTAAGTCCCTTAAAAATGAATTTTAACGGTATTTTAGATAAAAGCATTACCGAAAAAATACTCACACCAGAAAGCAAATAGCCCCAAAAATCGTTTGCTACAAAAAGGAGTATTATAAATGCAAAGGTTGAAGCAAGCTTAACCCTTGGGTCTAGCCTATGCAAAATGCTATCTGCGGGATAATATTTTCCTATTGTTACGTTTAGTTTCATATTTATCTCCTATTCAAGAACAAGGCAGAATGGATGTCCAGCAGGGTCGAACATCACAGTTGAGTTTTCAAAAAACTGAACATCAGATTTTTTAGCACCATTTGCCAAAGCCAGCTCTTCTGCCTCTTTTAAGTTATCTACTTCAAAATCTATATGAACCATTTGTTGCTGCTTGCCATTTTCAGATGGCCAAGTGGGTGGCATATAATTCTCTACAGTTTGAAATACGAGTAGTATGCCTTGCTCTGTTCGTAATGATGCCCATTCATTGCTGGATATTTCTTTTTGCCAGCCTGTAAGTTTTTTGTAAAAGTCGGCTAAATTATTAGCGTTGGGGCAATCAAAAACTATTCCCATTATTGATTTAATCATTGGCTTCACCTGCACCAAGTAATAATTTGCTAATTTCTTCTAAAGCCTCGTCAACTGTGTAAATATCGTCTTTTATTTCAAAGCATCGCTCATTTAATGCTTTAATTAAATACGATATTTGCGGTGCCATAAGCCCTATTTTTTCAAGCTCATAGGCGTTTTTAAAAACTTCTCGTGGCGTTCCTTCGTATTTTAATTTGCCCTTATCAAGAACTAGTATTCTATCTGTGATTTTTGAAATATCTTCCATGCTATGAGATACAATTATTATGGTGTTATTAAGCTTTTCGTGAAGTGTTTTTATTTGCGAAAGAATTTCATCTCGCCCCTTAGGGTCTAGCCCTGCCATGGGTTCGTCCATAACTAAAACTTCAGGTTCCATAGCCAACACCCCAGCAATTGCAACCCTTCGTTTTTGCCCGCCAGAAAGCTCAAACGGCGATTTTTCAAACAATTCCTGAGAAACGCCAACAAGAGCAAGTGCAGTTTTAACCCTCCTGTCAATCTCTTCTTCAGAAAGCTTCATATTTTTTGGCCCAAAAGCAACATCTTTGTAAACGGTTGTTTCAAAAAGCTGATGCTCGGGATATTGAAAAACAAGCCCAACTTTTTGGCGTGCGGCACGTAAAGTTTTTTTGTTTGTGTGGATTTCTTCACCATCTATATAAACATTGCCGCTTGAGGGCTTTAAAAGACCGTTCAAATGCTGCACAAGCGTGGATTTGCCAGAACCTGTATGCCCAATAAGGCCAACAAATTCGCCTTTATTTATTTTAAAGTTCATATCATCAACGGCTTTTTTTTCAAATGCCGTATTTTCGCTGTAAATATGAGTTAAATTTTTTACTTCAATCGACATAGGTAATCCGCCATTTCCTCAATAGTAATTATATCATTAGGCAAATTTATGCCTTTTTTTATTAAAAGTGATGCAAGCTCTGTAACCTGCGGAACATCAAGTGCCAAGCTTTTAAGTTTTTCTACTTGGCAAAAAATTTTTTTCGACACATCGTCTAAAACAATTTCGCCGTCTTCCATAACAACCACACGGTCAGCCAAAACGGCTTCATCCATATGATGCGTTATAAAAATAACCGTTATGCCCTCTTCACGATTAAGCCTGATAACGGCCTGCATAACTTCCTTACGGCCAATAGGGTCAAGCATTGCGGTGGCTTCGTCAAAAATTATACATTCGGGTTTCATTGCCAAAATTCCTGCAATTGCAATACGTTGCTTTTGCCCGCCAGAGAGTAAGCTTGGCGTGTTTTTAGAAAAATCGTACATATTAACCCATTTAAGGGCATCATCTACACGCTCTCTAATTTCTTCTGATGGTACGCCTAAATTTTCAACTCCAAACGCAACATCTTCTTCAACCACGGCCGCAACTATTTGATTATCAGGGTTTTGAAATACCATGCCAGCCAGATGACGAATTTCCCAAGTGTTGTTTTCGTCTTTTGTGTTTAATCCTTTAACATACACTACTCCCTCGGTTGGGGTTAAAAGTGCGTTCATATGTTTTGCAAGAGTAGATTTACCAGAGCCATTATGCCCAAGAATTGCAATAAATTCACCTTTGTTTATGCTTAAATTAACGTCTTTTAGGGCAGAAAAATACTCTTTTTCATCACTTTCTGCATTATATCTCGAATATTTAAATACTAAATTATTTGTTTTTACCATTTCCACAAAAATCACCATTATTAGTGTAACACAAAATGCAAAATATAACAAGATTATTTTTATCATTTCTATTGACACCTATACCCCCTTATGGTATAATCGTTTTATAAGGAGTGATATAAAGCATGACAACAAATCGTTCAGAAAAATTAAAAAAAGACCTAAATAGAAGGCTAAACATAACGGCGGGGCAAATAAAAGGTATTCAAAATATGCTTGAAAATGATGCTTATTGCACAGATATTTTAATACAGCTTATGGCTTGCCGTTCGGCACTATCTTCTATTTCAAAAATTATAATCGAAAATCATTTAAAATCCTGCTTGATAGAGCAAGCGAAAACTGGTGATGATGAAGCAATAGATGATTTTATGAAAAATTTCTCTAAATTTTTACAGGAGGCGTATAAGTAATGGAAAATATAACATTGAAAATTTCGGGCATGACTTGTGCGGCTTGTTCTGCAGCACTTGAAAAAGCAATAAAAAAGCTAGATTCAGCAACGGATGTAAGCGTTAATTTTGCAACAGGAAAACTAAGTTTAAACTTCGATCCTAAAAAGATTAATGTGCAGAAAATAGAAGCGGAGGTCGAAAAGCTTGGCTTTAAAGTTGTATCTGAAGAGGATTCTTTTGAAAGAGAGCAAAAAGAAATAAAGAAAATGTTTAAAAGATTTGTGTTATCGGCAATTTTTACGGTACCACTTTTAATATTTGTTATGGGCCCAATGCTACTAATGGAGTTTGGTGTTGAATTTAGCTGGAACCCTATGAATTATCCAAGATTTTTTGCAACAACGCAATTTTTATTAACAACACCTGTTATGATATTTTGCCATAAGTTTTACACGGTTGGTTTTAAATCTATTAAAAAACTTTCGCCAAATATGGACTCGCTTATTGCAATTGGAACGCTGGCGGCATATTTATATAGCGTATATGCAGCGATTATGATTTTTAGGGGCGAAATTCATCACGTACATCATTCGCTTTATTTTGAAACGGCGGGTGTAATTCTTATGCTTATTGCACTTGGTAAATATATGGAGATTGTTACGAAAGGTAAAACTTCGCAAGCGATTAAAAAACTAATGGGGCTTGCACCTAAAACGGCAAAGGTTTTGCGTGATGGTGTGGAGATTGAAGTTGATATTGAAGAGGTAACGGTTGGTGATATAATAATTATTCGCCCTGGTGAAAAAATGCCAGTTGATGGCGAGGTTGTGGAGGGGCATACTTCGGTTGACGAATCTATGTTAACGGGAGAAAGTATTCCAGTTGAAAAGAAGCTTGGTGATAAAATAATTGGAGCAAGTATCAACAAAAACGGCTCGATTAAATATAAGGCAACAAAAGTTGGAAAAGACACGGTTTTATCGCAAATAATCAAGCTTGTAGAAGATGCACAGGCAAAAAAAGCACCTATTGCACAGCTTGCTGATATTGTTTCTAGCTATTTTGTGCCGATAGTTATGGGAATTGCTTTATTAACAGGGCTTGCTTGGCTTATTTTTACAGACTATAGCCTTTATTTCTCGCTTACGATATTTATTTCGGTGCTAATTATTGCGTGTCCTTGTGCTTTGGGGCTTGCAACGCCAACAGCAATAATGGTTGGAACTGGTAAAGGGGCCGAAAACGGCGTTTTAATTAAATCGGGAGAGTCTTTAGAAACTGCACACAAAATTAAAACGGTTGTTTTTGATAAAACTGGCACGATTACAGAAGGTAAGCCGATTGTTACGAACATTGTAGCGAATGGCATTGAAGAGAGCGAACTTTTAAAAATTGCGGCATCTTCTGAAAAAACTTCGGAGCATCCCCTTGGCGAAGCCATTGTTAAGGCTGCAGAGGAAAGAAATCTTGAATTATTAAATGCAGAAAATTTTAATGCAATACCGGGGCATGGCATAGAAGTTTTGATTGATGGTAAAAACGTCCTTCTGGGCAATAAAAAGCTTATGGACGACAGAAACATAGACTTAGGCGATTTTCTGGCCATTTCTAACGATTTAGCGAACGATGGAAAAACTCCGATGTTTATTTCAATAGACAATAAATTTAGCGGAATTATAGCCGTTTCTGACACATTAAAGCCTAGCAGTAAGCGTGCTATAGAAACACTTCATAAAATGGGTATAAAAACGGCGATGATAACGGGCGATAATAAAAGGACGGCAGATGCTATTGCTAAGCAAGTTGGAATCGACATCGTTCTTTCAGAAGTTTTGCCGCACGAAAAATCTGAGCAGGTCATTAAGCTTCAAGAAAACGGAAATATTGTTGCGTTTGTTGGTGATGGTATTAATGATGCACCAGCTCTCGCTCAGTCGGACGTTGGAATTGCAATAGGTTCTGGCACAGATGTGGCCATAGAATCGGCAGATATAGTTTTAATGCGTAGCGATTTGATGGACGTTGTAACGGCAATATCTTTAAGCAAAAAAACAATAAGAAATATAAAGCAAAACTTGTTTTGGGCATTTTTCTACAATACGGCGGGCATACCTATTGCAATGGGTGGATTATATCTTTTAGGCGGAAGGCTTTTAGACCCAATGCTTGCAGCTCTAGCTATGAGTTTTAGTTCGGTTTCAGTGCTATTAAATGCACTTAGACTAAAGCGATTTAAAGTGCCAAAAAATGGTTAGTTTCTCAAAATTAATTAAAAATATTTGAAAAAATCAAAAAAACTATAGAAAATATTGATTTTTGCTTGACAAATGACCAAGAAAAGGGTATAAATAAATAATGAATAGAAAAGAGGGAGTGTATTTCCCTGCACAATTCACAATCTATATATGTACCTTATCAAGGAGGAAATTAAAAATGAACAAAACTGAATTATTATCAGCGATTGCAAAAAATGCAGAATTAAAAAAAGTTGATGCAGAAAAATTTTTAAAAGCTTTTGAGGAAGTTGTTACAGCAGAGCTTACAAAAGGTGGCAAAGTTCAACTTGTTGGCTTTATGACTTTAGAGGTTGTTTCTCGTGAAGCTAGAGTTGGTAGAAACCCAAGAACAAACGAGCCTATGGACATACCTGCTTCTAAAGCTGTTAAATTTAAAGTTGGTAAAGTTCTTAAAGATGCAGTAAATAAATAATACTTAACATCGGCAAGGTAGAACACTACTTTGCCGATTTTTGTAAATATTCAATTGTAAACAGGGGGCTAATTGCATGGAATTTGTTTTTTTCGGGGTAGCAACAATAGGGCTTGCTCTTTTAGCTATTTCTATTATTATGTTAGTGGCACCGTTTGTTGGGTGGAATCATAGATATGATGCTTCTGTTGCCGAAACGATGGTAAATATTCCGAAGCCCGGTAGATATGGAGTAAATATCAGACGTGATAGGTTTTGGTTATGGAGAGGGCACGGAACTTTAGCTAATATGTTTCCAAAAGTTAATTTTTCGGTGGAGCAGGTTTCAACATATAGAGAAGTTAAATATACACCTTCAAGTGGTTTGATGCAAAGCCATGGTACAAGAAATTCAACTATACTTGTTGGGTACTTCGAGGCAGTAGCTTCGGGATATTATCGCATTATAAGCTTGCCTGAAAGCGAATTTCTTGAAAATGAAGAAATTGTTATACGAAAGCATATGTCTTTTGCTAAGCTTTTCTTGCTAATTTGGGGGATTGTTATAGGGTCTTTGATATTTGCTGCTGGCCTTACATTTGCAATCTTGGTATTAACAGGGGCATTATAATAAGCATTTTGAATTATCTATATTAGTGGAGGTTGTTTAAATGGATAATAATATTTATAGTGAAATAAAAATTGTAGCATTAGAAAAAGTTAAGGTGGCAAGGTATGTTATTATAAGCCCTAGCCCTGAAAATGATGTAGTAGCATATATGAATAATTGGGCAAAAAATAGTGGGCTTTTGGATGTGAAAGGCTATATGCCAAGAAAGTTTGGGTGGGACTTCCCTTTTGTAAGCGAAGAGCAAAGAGCAAAATTTAATTTAAGAGGCTACGTTTATTTATATACCTTACCTGAAAATTTTACTCCAAAATGCGATGGTGCGGAAATTACATATTTGGAGGCTGATGAATATGCTGTTATGCGAATAACAGAGCCATTTAACAACCCATTTGAAACAATTCCTAATGGGTATAAAAAGCTTTTTGAATTTGTTCAGAGTAGCGAGTATAAAACAACAACTTGGGAGAGCCGCTACTGTCTTGAAGAGGTTATTGAAATAAATGGAATTACTTATATGGATATTTATATTCCTGTAAAATAGTTCACAAAAATTAGAGATTTTATATAGTCAGGAGTCGGTTATGGAATTTTATATACGTCCAGTTAAAGCGGGAGATGGAGCGGGAATAAATGAACTTAGGCGAATGGTTGGTGTTTTTGAAAATATATTGGGTATGCCGTCAGAACGTATCAAGCAGAATGAGGATATTATAGCTAATATGGATGATAATACTCACGCTTTTGTTGCCGTATCAAAAAACGATGACGGGAGTGAAATAATTATCGGCAGTGCAAGCCTAAATGTGTTCCCAAACCATAGAAAACGCCATCGTGCAACAATTGGTATATTTGTGCATAAAGATTTTCACGGCAAAGGTGTAGGAAAAAAGCTTATGGAAACGCTTTTAGAGTTGGCAGATAATTGGCTTATGCTTGTTCGGGTTGAGCTTGCTGTTTACGTTGAAAACGAGAGTGCAATTAAGCTATATAAAAAATTTGGGTTTGAAGTTGAGGGAATTATGAAAAAAGCCATTATTAGAAATGGAACGCATATAGATGAGTATTTAATGGCTCGCGTAAAGTAAGTAGGGCATTAGAATTGTATCGAAATTAACTAAACTATGATAATGAAAACTTTTTCTGCCGTGATGTGTAGGGGCGTACTGTGTACGCCCGCTGGCGAACGAAGTTCGCCCCTACATAATGGTATTATTTTTTAATTTTGATACAATTCTATTATGAAGAAGAAAAAGTGTTTATATAAATTAATGTAAAGTTAATATTTTTAAAATAAGGGGAGGGCTAAGGGATGGCTCAAAGTATCGTGCCAAAAGGGCTGAAAAGGCTATGGCTATTTTTTCTCAATTAGGTGTAAAATGTTCAGAACAAGATTTTAAAGCAAAGTTTAAAGAACTTTTTCCAAAAGATTGGCAAAGAGTTATTCAAGCGTATAAAGAACATGAGGAAAAAGATAGAAATAAGAAAAGTAAAGGGCATCCAATGCCTAATCTAGAAAAATATCTTTCAAATATGTATAAAACATATTTAAAAGAGGTGAATTCTAGTGAAGCATAGCAAATGTAGTATATTTTTTAAACACATTTATGAAAACAAAAATTTGAGGTGATAATTATGCGTCTTGATAAGTATTTAAAAGTTTCAAGAATTATTAAAAGAAGAACTATAGCAAACGAAGCGTGCGATGCCGAGCGTGTTATGGTGAATAATAAAATTGCCAGAGCATCTTTAGCGGTTAAAGAGGGCGATGTAATAGAAATTAAATTTGGTAATAATATTGCAAAATATGAGGTTTTATCTGTAAAAGAATCGGCAAGAAAAGATGAAGCTTCGGCTATGTATAGAAGTTTATAGTTTGGTTGTCATAACCCCGTCCAAATTTTTATATACATATTATAGCTACATATGTATAAAGAAAGTGGAAGGGGTTATTTTTATGGAAGATAGAAAACTAAGGCCAAAACATACAGTAACTATGGACATGCGTGAAATTGTTAACATAACTGGTGTGGTGGAAGTTATTAGCTTTGATGAAGACATGATCGTTATAGAAACCGAGATGGGTGCTTTAATACTTAGAGGGAATAATCTTCATGTAAACAAATTAAATCTAGACTTAGGGGAAATTGCTATAGATGGCGAAGTGGAAAATCTCTCATACGAAGATGCCAGAGGTTCTTCTAAAGGGCGCGGCTCTTTGCTTGGTAGGCTGCTTAAGTAGGTGGGTGTATGATACTTTCAATGTCGTACCAAGTTAGGTTATTTTTGTTTACGATTTTAATTGGGGCTTTTCTGGGCATTATATATGATATTTTTAGAATTCTTAGAAAAGCCTTTAAGCATGGCAAATTGCTGACAAATATAGAAGATATAATTTACTGGCTTTTTGTTACATTTGTTATGTTTTATCTCATGCTTAATAGAAATTACGCTGAGATACGTTTTTTTGTAATTTTAGGTGCGTTTTCTGGGATGATTGTTTATTTTCTTACGATAAGCCGTTTTGTTAGGAAAATTGCTATAATTGTGATAGGTTTTGCAATAAAAATTATTTTGATACCTTTAAAGATAATTTTTAAGATTTTAAAATTTCCTGTTATGTTAATTTTTAAAATGTTGAAAAAAATATTATCTCCTGCAAAAAAGGGCTTGCAAAGGTCTTCAAAATATGCGAAAATAAAAGGTAGACGGCTAAAGAGAGAAATACGAATACTTGTAAAGAAAATTTAATTTTTTTGTAAAAATCACGTAACGCAAGGTGTTTTTTTGTCATCTATAAATATATATGAATTATGCAGAAATATGCAGTTTTTTGGAGGTGTGATAAAAGTGAGAAAAGCTAGAATATTGCTTGCAAGGTTTTTTAAGATATGTTGTATACTTTTATCTATTTCAGCAACTGCTGTTATTGTAAATTCGCAAAGACAACAGCGTGGAGAACGCATTAACGAATATAACCGCTTAAATACTAGGATAGAGGCAGAGCATGCAAGACATCAATCACTTGAACTTGAAAGGGAGCATGTGCTTAGCGATTCGTTCGTAGAACGTATTGCAAGAGAGCAGCTTGGTTTGGTGCGTGCCGGAGATATTATTTTTCATAATGTTGGGGAATAGATGATGATATAATGAGTATAAACAAAAAAGACAATGATTATAAAAGGCGTTGTCTTTTTTGTTTATAGCAGGCCTGTTCCAAAACCTGCTCATACACTCCTCTCCTCTTGGCAGATTCTCGAAACTTTTTCGCAAAGGGTACGAAAAAGTGTCTGCCATCATTTGGCCGAAAGGAAAGGTTTGCAGATTATTGGGAAAAAGAGGTGCATTGAATGAGAGTGTCGGCGGGGCTTTTAAGAAGAAAAAGCCTAAAAGAAGAGAAAAAAAGAAAGAGGCGAAGGAAGGGTGATGGATTAACAAAAACCGGGCTGCATCAATAGCTACCCGGTTTTTGAAATATTTAAAGCATCTGCCTTGCCTGTCTATAAATAACACCCACTACGTGCTTTTGAGATTGAGAACCATAGTAAATTGTTTACCATACACCTCTTCGCTCTCAACAAAGCCAAAGCTTTTATACATTGATTCAGCAATATCATTACCTCGAATCAGATTCACCCTTATGATATCTGGGTTGCAATTATCTTTCAAATACTGCAATGACCATTCCAAGGCGATTTTTCCATAGCCTTTTCCTTGATGTTTTTCATCAATCATCAGCCGCCATACAGCACATGTTTTATTCGTGCTGCCACAGTCATAATCAATGTCCAGCATCAAATACCCTATCATGGTTTCATCGCTGTATATAGCGAAAGGGCGAGCTCTTTCATAATACAGCCACGCATGGGATAAAGACGTTACAGGACCCGTGACAAAAGGCCACTGCTCTTCCGATACTTTCAATTCAACATACTCAAAATAATTATCCTCTGTTATTTCCTTAAATGTTACCATAAATCGACACACTCCTTTTGATTATTACGGAGAGTTATGCCGAAACCACCCTCCGCGTTGTGATAATGTTAATTCTGTTAGTCATAAAATCATCCCCTTTCGGAATTTTTGTAATGTATTCGGCGATTGTTCACTCGCCGAAGCAGGGTTACACATGTAGGCTGAAAAATGTAAAGCTGCCGGCACTATATAGTCTTGTGCCGGAATATGCCATCCCACTTTAATAAGTATAGCATAGACATGATTGACTTGTCAATGGAGTCTGACCATATTAGACCTGCTCCTAACCTCCACCACAACTCAAAATTATGGATCCCACAAATTAAAGAAATATTAAAAACCTTTTGCTCGCAGTTAGCTTGCCGTCTTTTAGTTTTTTGTATGGGGTTATTGAGTTTTCATGAAGCTCATATATGCCTTGATAACCCTTATCGCCAATAACTAGAATATACCGAAAAAGGCGTGCTTCACTACAGCGAAATAACTCTAAATCATGAACACTGTCCTTGGCTTGATGGACACAAATAATTTCGTCTGTCGCCCCGCCCCGTTGATAATCAACTGCTCTTCTTATGGTGTGGCATTTGTGATTGCCCGAATAGGACTCTTTTTGCTTTTTTGGGTCGTTCGGTTTCTTGCTTCGTTGCATCAACAATTACAATGTCAATGCCAGAATCAGGCGATAAAAGAACCTTTTTGGAGGGTAGCGAGAAAGTGCCATCTTGTAAAAGTGTGTTTTCTACCTACTTTACAGCATCACTAATACACCCTTTGGATATATCATACAAAATGGCAAGCATTGCATCAAAGGTTGGTTTTTGAATTCCGAAAAGAGCTTGGTATTTGGTTTCGTCTAGCTTTGATAAGCGGGTTAGATTATCCATATGGGTAATTATAGCATATTTTACGGGAGTTTGTAAGGTCTAGAAACAGGTCTAGTAGTTTAAGTCGAAAACTCTTTAACGCTACGCATTAATGTTTTCAACTTAACTCACCATACTGCAAAAAATTATTTAATTTTACTATTGACATATTTCAAATTTATGTTATACTTATATAGTTAGTAATTTATGGCGGAGTAGCTCAGCTGGCTAGAGCATTCGGTTCATACCCGGAGTGTCGGGGGTTCAAATCCCTTCTCCGCTATTTTTACTAAATGAGGGCGTTTAGCTCAGCTGGGAGAGCGCCTGCCTTACAAGCAGGATGTCACAGGTTCAAGTCCTGTAATGCCCATTCGTTAGATAGTTCAGTATTAATTTTATTTTTTCGACGAAACCCCATGAATATTCATGGGGTTTCGTTTTTCTAATTATTAAACTCGCCAATCAAGTGAAACTCGAACATGCCTTGCATTTTCGTTAAAAATTTCTAGGCGTGTTCTGCCTGGTGAAAAATCACTTAAATCTAAAATTTCATCAAAATCATTTGAAATGTCCCAAGTTTTTGTTGTTGCACCTTGGGTAATTCTAAGGAAAACCGTTCCCTCTTCAGCATTACCTGTAGCGTGGAAATTTCTAAGTTGCTCGGCGCTAAGTGTTGCTGTTCTTGTGCGATCGCGGTTAGAGCTTCTAAAAGACAATCGCCACCTGCTAGGTGTGCTTGTTTCAGAAGCACCAAATTGAACGCCAGCAGAGCTAGAATTCCAAGAGCCACCCTCAACAAGATAAGCAAATCTTATAGTGCCTCCAATAAAAAGCCCCGTTGAAACAATAAATAATACTAAAAATGTAATCATAGCCTTTTTAAACTTACCTGAGCCTTGTTTTGTTTTATCACGCCCTGCAACTAAATAAATTATAAGCCCTATAAAGTTTGGCACAAATAGCACTATAAGTGTCCACATTGCAGGGTTTTCGGTTCTGGCTTTAGCATCATGATAAGTCCAGAGTCCTAAAAATAGATGAAACCCTAAAATTGCTAAACTGAAAAATATTGTACTAAATACAAAAAACGACATCTCTAATTTCTCCTTTTTTAAGTTTTAATTGATTAAATATAGTTATAATTAAGCTGCTGAGTACTGAAGATGCAAAAAACATTAATGTCCAGAAAGTAACAATAGTGTTAGCTAAAAACAAGTGCATACCAAAAACAATCATAAACCCAATTATGGTGGTAAAAATTGTGGCTAATACACAAATCCTTGTATCTTTTTTAATGGCTTTTTCTAAAAGCTTTTGTCTTATTCTTGATTTAACCTCATTAGATGGGCTAAATTTTTCTGAAAAGTGATTTTTAAGCAAGTTATCTATTTTATTATTCATATGAGAATCCCATCCTTTCAAGTTCTTGTTTTATAAGTGCTCTAGCCTTGTAAAGCCTACTCTTTACCGTTCCTCTCGGAATGCTTAGTATGTTTGATATGCTTTCTTCGCTTAAATCATCAAAGTAGCACAAGATGATTGGTATTCTAAACTTATCATCCAGCTTTTCAATAATTTTTGCAACTAGCTCGTTAAGCATATTTTTTTCAGCCAAAAGAGCGGTGTTATCGCCAGTTTTTGGCTCTATTACAATATCGTCTAATGAAACAGTTGGCACAATTTCTTGACGCCGTTTGGTTTTACGGTTAAAGTTTTTAAAATGACCCGCAGCTATAGAAAAGAAAAACGACTTTGGATTTTGATGTTTGTCGATTTTATCAATAACTTCAAAGGCCTTTAAAATTGTGTCTTGATATAAATCTTCTGCCAAGGTTTTGTCCATTGTTAGATAAGAGCAAAATGTGTAAATATCTTTTTCATGGCTTTCAAGAAAAGATTCAAACTCGGCTATGTCCATTGTCATCCCTCCGTTCATATGCTTCTTAACTGTATATTGTATTGAGATTTTATTTGGTTCACATTAATATAAAATAAATTATAAAAAAATCCCCTTGAAAAATCAAGGGGAAGAGAATCATTTTAAATTAACCATATTAAAAGCTCTAAAATAGCTGTAAATACAATGATTAAAAGCCCAATAAAAAGCATTTCGTAGCCTTTTTTATGCTTTGTTTCGCGAATTGCCGAATGTTTTTCGGCATAAGTAGAATGGTCTGTCAACCTGTCTTTTTTTACAATTACAGGAGCAATTATTCTAAGAATAGCCGCTGCCAAAATTATTGCACCTACTGCAAAATTTGCAATAAAAACAAATTCTAGCGTGAGCTCTCTAAGTGTGAAAAGACCATACACTACGCTTGCTATGGAAACTACAGCTATAAATATTAATGAAATAACACAAAGCCTTAAAAACTTTTTTCTCATGCTATTTATTAACTACATGGCAAGCACACCATCTGCCTTTAGAAACTTCTATAAGTTCTGGGGTATTATCTTTACATTTGTCTAATCTTTCATAACATCTGCCGTAGAACCTGCATCCTGGAGGCGGATTAATTGGGCTTGGAACATCGCCCTCTAAAATAATACGCTCTCTCTTAACATCCACACTTGGCACAGGAATAGCCGAAAGTAAAGCCTTTGTATATGGATGTAGCGGGTTTTTAAACACTGAGGCATAGTCACTCATTTCAACGATTTTGCCAAGGTACATAATTGCAATATTATCACTAACATGCTTTATAACGCTTAAATCGTGCGAAATAAAGAGGTATGTAAGTTTTAATTCTTTCTGCAAATCGTCCATCAGGTTTAAAATCTGTGCTTGAATAGAAACGTCTAACGCAGAAACAGGCTCATCTTGAACTATAAACGAAGGATTTAAAGCCAATGCACGAGCAATGCCAATACGCTGCCTTCTTCCACCATCTAACTCATGTGGATATGCATTTTCAAGGCGAGTAGCAAGCCCAACGGTATCCATCAGTTCTTTAACACGCTTAGTTACATCAGCTTTGTTATCAAAAGTCTTGTTTATTACAAGTGGCTCTTTGATAATTTCCGAAACGCTCATACGCGGGTTTAATGATGCAAAAGGGTCTTGAAAAACGATTTGTGCATCTTGCCTAAACTCTGCCATTTGCTTTTTCTTAAAATCAAGCATGTTTTGGCCATTAAACAAAACTTCTCCACCTGTTGCTTCTAAAAGCCTTAAAACAACTCTGCCTGTTGTAGATTTGCCACAGCCAGATTCGCCAACTAAACCAAGAGTTTCGCCTTTGTTTATAGTGAAATTAATATCATCAACGGCGTGAAGCGGGCCTCTTTTGGTTTTAAAATATTTCTTTAAATTTTTAACTTCTAATAATACTTTTGACACGAGCTCACACACCTCCTAGTTTTTATATAGTAAACACTTAACAGAATGATTTTCTGCAACCTGTACACTACCTGGTTCTACTTCAGAACATTCAGGTTTTGCCATATCACATCTTGGGTGGAATGGGCAGCCTGTAGGTAAATCTGTTGGGTCTGGCATAAGGCCTTTTATAGGCTTTAATTGGTCTTCATCTTTTTCAATATCAGGGATAGAACCAAAAAGACCAATTGTATATGGATGCTTTGGATTTCTAAAGAGTTCATATTTATCAGCAAACTCTACAACGCTTCCAGCGTACATGATTGCAACTTTATCGCAAATTTCTGCAACAATTCCAAGGTCGTGAGTTATCATAATCATAGAAGTGTTAAACTCTTTTTTAAGATTTTTCATAAGTTCTAAAACTTGGGCTTGGATTGTTACATCTAGTGCGGTTGTTGGCTCGTCCGCAATTAAAAGTTCTGGGTTACATGCAAGAGCGATCGCAATAACAACTCTTTGGCGCATACCGCCCGAAAACTGATGCGGATAGTCTTTAGCTCTTTCACGGCGGATACCAACTAAATCAAGCATTTTTTCAGCTTTTTCTAAAGCCTCTTTTGCTGTAACTTTTTCGTGAAGCAAGATAACCTCTGCTATTTGGTCACGCACAGGAATAACAGGGTTTAAGCTCGTCATAGGGTCTTGAAAAATCATAGAAATTTTACTACCCCTAACTTTTCTCATATCTGACTCTGATTTTTCTAAAAGATTTTCTCCATCAAATTCTATTTTAGCGTTATCCTTGTCAACAAATACGCCTGGTGGGTCTGGAATAAGGCCCATAATGCCAAGTGCTGTTGTAGTTTTACCTGCACCAGTTTCACCAACAAGACCAATAGATTCGCCACGGTTAAGCTGTAAGTTTAAGCCATTAACTGCACGAACTGTGCCATCGTCTGTAACATAATGTATATTTAAATTTTGTATATTAAGTAATTGTTTATTGTTCATATGTCTTTCCCCCTCTATTTCTTAAGCCTTGGGTCGAATGCGTCTCGTAAACCGTCGCCCATCATGTTAAGTGCGAAGATGATAAGAGCAATCATAATCCCAGGGAACAATACCATAGGGTAGAAAGTTGTTATAAAGCCGCGGCCACCTGCAAGCATTGCACCCCATTCAGGAATAGGAACTTGAAGCCCAAGGCCGATAAAGCTAAGAGCAGCAGCAGCCGAAATTGCACCAGCCATACCCATTGTTGCTTGAACAACTATAGGAGCCATGCAGTTAGGCAAAATGTGTTTTCTGATAAGGCGGAAGTCTTTAGCACCTATTGAACGAGCAGCTTCGATAAACTCCTGCTCACGAACTGAAACAACAGAAGCCCTAACAATTCTTGCATATCCTGGGATTGCACCAATACCAACTGCAATCATAACGCTTATAAGGCCAGGTCTTAAAGCGGCTGCAATAGATATTGCAAGTAGTATGTTTGGTATAGCTAAAAGTATATCTATAAAACGCATGATAATATTGTCTATTTTATGGTAAAAGCCTGCAATTGCACCAAGTGCAACGCCTGCAACCATAGAAATACTAACAACAACAAAGCCTACTTGTAACGAGATTCTAGAGCCATGTACGATACGAGCAAAAATATCACGGCCTAAATTGTCAGTACCCATAATATGTTGCCTGCTTGGAAACTCTAGCCTGCGAGATAAATCTTGTATATCGTAACCTGGATTTACTCCATCACCCGGAGCAATAACTCCTGCAAAAATTGCCATAAGTACAAGTAAAACCATGACAATAAGCCCACCCATGGCTGTTCTATTCTTTCTAAAACGACGCCAAACTTCATGAAGTTGGCTACGCTTCTTTTTTGGTTTATTTTTAGTTTGTGTACTCATTTATCATCAACCTCCTATTTATATTGCGACCTAATTCTAGGGTCGACAAAAGCGTATAGAATATCAACAAAAAGGTTGACAAAACTAAATGTAATAGCAATAAATAAAACGCCGCCTTGTACCATTGGGTAGTCGAATTGGCGGATAGAGTCTACCATGAATCTTCCGAGGCCTGGAATTGCAAAAATAGATTCTGTAAGGATTGCACCGCCAAGCAAGAATCCAAACTGTAAACCAACTACGGTAATAACAGGGATTAGTGCATTTTTAAGTGCGTGCCTAAAAATAACTTTTGATTCTTTTTGGCCCTTTGCACGGGCTGTTCTTATGTAATCTTGCCTTATAACTTCTAGCATACTAGAGCGAGTCATACGCATAACAATCGCCGCCGAAGACATGCCGATGGTTATGGCCGGTAAAACCCATTCTATAGGCCGGCTAAACCCAGAAGGAGGGAATATTCTAAACCGCACTGAAAATGCTAAAACAAGTATCAAACCAAGTGCGAAGTTTGGAATAGAAACTCCTAGAAGGCCAACAACTGTTGCGGTGTTATCAAATATAGAGTACTGTTTTGTGGCACTTATAATTCCAAGTGGAACGCCAATTAACACCGAAACAATAACCCCCATAATTGCAAGCCTCATAGTTGTTGGAAAACGGCTAGCGATTTCTGTGAAAACGGGTTGTCTTGATACAAAAGAACGACCAAAATCTAACCTAAAAGCATTTCTAACATAATTACCAAATTGTACAGCAAAAGGCCTATCAAGACCTAGTTCACGCGTAACTCTATCTATATCTTCTTGAGTGGTACGTTCGCCTAAAAGCTGGCGTACAGGGTCGCCCGGAGTGATATAGTTAAGAGTAAAGATTATAAACATAACACCAAGCATAACGGGTACCATCATTAACAATCTTTTTAATATAAACTTATGCAAAATGTTCACCTCTCATATAAGAGTAGGCGACGTAAACTTTTCTTTACGCCGCCTACGCTTTAAGTGTTTGTATTTGTATTATTTAAAACTAAAATTAAGCTAAATTAATAAGATTAATTTCCGATGCTAACTGTCCATAAATTGTGGTGGCCAGCAGGGAAATGCTCAAATCCTGTAACACCAGAAGCAGTAACAGAAACATCTTCACCTTGCCATACTGAAATCCAAGGAACATTTGCGTGGATAATTTCTTGTGCCTCTGCGTAAATTTGTACACGGCGGTTCCAGTCAGTTTCTGTTCTACCTTCGTCTAACAATCTGTCAACATCAGGGTTAGACCAGAACATACGGTTTCCTGGAGGTCCAAAACCGCTTGTGTGGAATAAGCTGTATAATCCGTAGTCAGGGTCACCTGTAACAGTACCCCAAGCTAGAACGTACATTTGATGCTCGTCAGCTGTATCCATTCTTTCAGTAAATGTAGTAAACTCAATAAGTTCAACAGTAACATCTATGTTAACTGCTCTAAGTTGGTTTTGAACGATTTCAACGATGTCTGCTCTTTGAGCATTACCTGTGTTCGTCCAAAGTGTTGCCGAGAAGCCATTTGGATGGCCTGCTTCAGCTAAAAGCTCTAAAGCACGTTGTGGGTTAAACTCATAAGGAACTAAGTTTCTGTTAGCACCAGGAACAGTATCAGCGATAGGGCCAAGTGCAGGGCTACCAATACCTAACCAAACTGCTTCAACGATAGATTCTAAGTCAAGTGCATGAGCGATAGCTTGACGAACACGTACATCATCAAATGGAGGCATTTGAGTGTTAAAACCTAAGTATGTTAACGATAAGTTAGGGTCTTGTATAAGATTTACTCTATCGTCAGTTCTTGCAGATGCAATATCAGTTGCAGAAATACCATAAGCTATATGAGCATTACCAGTTTGAATTTCGATAAGTCTGCTAGTAGCTTCTGGAATTTGTCTAAACGTAATATTGTCAACATTTGGAGAAGCACCCCAATAGTTTTCAAAAACAGTAAGTTCAATTCTATCACTAGCAATGTGGTCTACAAACATAAAAGGACCAGTACCAACAGGGCTTAAAGCGTAATCGTCAGGGTTAGCATGGCTATTAAAAGCTGATTGGCTTATAATAGATGCACCTGGGTGTGCAAGATGCGAAAGAATTGGAGCAAATGGGAATTCTAGTAGCAATGTTACCGAGTGGTCGCCATTTACAACAACTTCCGAAATCATTTCGAATAAGAAGCCTACGTTTGGTGAGTTAATAGCACGGTCTAAAGAAAATTTAACATCATGTGCAGTCATAGTTTCGCCGTTGTGAAATTCAACACCTTGGCGAAGCTCCATATGTAATGTTTGCGGGTTTTCAAATTCCCAGCTTGTTGCAAGGCCTGGAGACATAACCATATCTCTACCTACTTGCCTAACTAGTGTTTCATAAATTTGCACCATAACTTGAGATGCTGGCTGCAAGTTTTGAGCTACAGGGTCAAGACCTGCTGGAATACTTGGCATAATAACAACAAGCGTATCATCATTGTTATTATTGTTACTACATGCACCAAGTACAAGCACGCCTGCAAGCAATAATGATGCTATTTTTGCAATACTTTTTTTCATTGTGAATCCTCCTAAAAAATAAAAGTTTGGCATTACTGTTTTTACTATATATCTTAATAATATCTTAATATTACATTAATATTACACAAATGTCAATACAAAAAAATACAAAATAATAGATTTATAAGCGAGGAATTAATAAAAACTTAAGAAAAACCTAATAAAATTTCAATAATTTTTTTTTATTACTTCAATAATTAAATCTTTTAGCTAAGGTTTGGTGGTGAGGAATAATAAATTAATTTGCTGGTATATTTTCAAAGTTTAGTGTATAATTAAGGTATATTTCTAAAAATAGCAATACGAAAGGAATTTTTACAATGAAAAACTTTATGGATGAAAATTTTTTGTTAGAAACTAAAACGGCCATTTCGCTTTATAACAACTATGCGAAAGACTTGCCTATTATTGATTATCATTGCCATGTTAGTCCATATGAAATAAACGATAATTTGAGATTTGATTCTATCACCCAAGTTTGGCTTGGAGGCGACCATTATAAATGGCGTGCAATGCGTGCAATGGGAGTTTCTGAAGATTTTATAACTGGGAATGCAACAGACCGTGAGAAGTTTAGAGCATGGGCAAAAACAATTCCTATGCTTATAGGCAACCCTTTGTACCATTGGACGCATTTAGAGCTTCAGCGCTATTTTGGCGTTATGGAGCCTTTGTGTGAAGAAAATGCGGATAAGATTTTTGACCATTGTAATGAAATTTTGCAAAGAGATGATATGCGAGTTAGAGGCATTATCCAAAAAAGTAATGTAGAAGTTGTTTGCACAACAGATGACCCTATTGATAAATTAGATGCACATCATGCACTAGCGAGTGATGAAAATGCACCATCAAAAGTTTTACCAGCTTTTAGACCGGATAAGGCGATGAATATTAATAAAGAAACTTTTGCAGGATATATAAAAACATTAGAAGAGCTTTGTGATATTAAAATTAATACGGTAGAAGATTTGAAAAAAGCTCTTAAAGATAGGTTAGATTACTTTGACAAGCACAATTGCAGCGTTTCAGACCATGCACTTGATAAATTAATCTACGCCGAAGCATCTACAGAAGAGCTAAACAAAGCTCTTTTAGATGCAAAAGTAGGAATCGTTCCAAACGCACATTTAACTGAAGCTTTTCAAACAACAATACTCGAATTTTTAGCAAAAGAGTATCACGATAGAAACTGGGTTATGCAGCTTCATTTTGGTTGCCTTAGAAATAATTCGGCTAAAATGTTTAAACGCCTTGGGGCAGATACGGGTTACGATGCTATGAATTCTGTTTCAGACCCACAAAAATTAATCAGCTTCTTAAGCAAATTAGAAGAGGCAGGCAAACTTCCTAAAACTATACTATACTCATTAAATCCTACAGAAAATGAGGTTTTGCTTACGGTTATGGGCTGCTTCCAAACCGATGGTGGGGTAGGCAAAATCCAGCTTGGTAGTGCTTGGTGGTTTAATGACCATTTAATTGGTATGGAAAAGCAAATGAAGGATTTAGCTTCTATCGGAGTTTTAGGTGCTTTTATAGGTATGCTTACGGACAGCCGCTCGTTTTTATCATACACAAGGCACGAGTATTTTAGAAGAATTGTTTGTAATATGATTGGAAACTTTGTAGAATCTGGGCAGTATCCGAACGACGAAAAAATGCTTAAAACTTTGGTTGAAGGTATTTGCTATAAAAATGCTAAAGACTACTTCAATTTCTAGAGGTGTGTGTAATGCTTAAGTATCGTGTTGGAAAATCAGAAACATGCCATTATAAAACAATACAAGAAGCGATTAATGCCGTGCCTTATAACACCTCTGCCGAGATTTTTATCGAGGCAGGCATATACAAAGAAAAGATTTTTTGCGAAAAATCTGATTTAACTATTATTGGTGAAAATTGTAAAAATACTATAATAACATTTTCAGATGGGGCAAAATTTAAAGATGCAGATGGCGACAACATCAACACTTTTAGGAGCTACACAGCTTTTTTTGGCGGCGAAAATATAAGGGTGGAAAATTTATCAATTTTTAACGAAGCGGGCGAAAGCAAAACTGCTGGGCAATCTCTTGCGGTTTATGCTGATGCTAAAAATGTTACTTTTAAAAATGTTTATATGAAGAGTTGCCAAGATACGTTGTTTTTAGCTCCTATGCCCGAAAAAGAGCGTATAACTGGCGGGTTTAAGGGACCTCGTGAGTATGTACCAAGATTTTTAACAAAACAAACCTACATCAGCTGCAAAATAGAAGGCGATATAGATTTTATTTTTGGTGGAGCAGATACTGTTTTTTACGAATGTGATATTGTTTCTGTTGGTGAATCGGGTTATGTTACTGCTCCATCTGGGAAAGAAGATGGGCTTGGGCTTGTTTTCTATAAATGCAGGTTTTTATCGAACTCAGAAAAACATTCCCACTATTTGGGACGGCCATGGCGAAAGTTTGGAAAAACAACGCTTATAGATTGTTTTGTGGGCGAGCATATAAAGCCAGAGGGTTGGGATTTTTGGAACGAGGAAGAAAACAAAAACACCTGTTTTTTTGCAGAGTATAACTGTAATTATCCTAAAAATTACACAAAAAACCGAGTTTCTTGGGCAAAAGAGTTGACTGATAGCGAATTAAATTATATAATGTCTGAAATAGAAAAGCATATTGCCGAAAAACCAAGAACGCATGATAGAAGTTTTACGGTTTTGCTTATTGGCGGAGCCTCTGGTACGGGTAAATCGACTCTTGCTTACGAATTAGGCAAGTTTTATGGTATTAATGTTTTAGAAGTAGACGACATTTATTTAACTGCCGAAAGAAGCGAAATTGCTAATTGGCAAGATGTTAGTGTAGAAGAAAATGTTAATTGGTTAGTTGATATGAGCAAAGAACTTTCTCCAGCACTAAAAGCAATTGTAGAAAGACATATCGAAGATAATGTACCAATTATTATCGAAGGTGATTTTATTTGTACCGAAATGGTTAAATCATTCAAAAATCCTGAGGTAAAAGCGATTTTTGTAAGCGAATCAGATAAGCAGCAAATAATAGAGAACTACTTTTCAAGAGAAGGTGGAAATTTGCAGGAGTTTAGGGCGGAGATAAGCGTTTCTTATGGAAGCCATATAAAAGAGCAAGGAGTTAAAACAATTGAAGCAAGGCCGTTTAACACGGCATTAAATAGAACTATAGAAATGATAGGACGGGGTTGATATTTTGAACGCACTAGATATTTTAAAAGAGCGTGGGTTTATTGCACAATTAACTCATGAGGAAGAAACTAGAGAGTTATTAGAAAAAGAAAAAATAACTTTCTATTGTGGGTTTGACCCAACGGCAGATAGCCTGCATATTGGGCATTTTATTCCGATTATGGCAATGGCACATATGCAAAGAGCAGGGCATAGACCAATTTTCTTAATGGGCGGCGGAACAGGTTTTGTTGGCGACCCAACAGATAAAACTGGTATGCGTGATATGATGCCACCTGAAACAATAAATTACCATGTAGAATGTTTTAAAAAGCAGCTATCTAAATTTGTTACTTTTGAAGATGGTAAGGCAATGATGCTTAATAATGCCGATTGGCTTCTTAAGCTTAACTATATTGATTTTATTAGAGAGTATGGCACGCATTTTTCTGTTAATCGTATGCTTTCTATGGATGTTTATAAATCAAGGCTTGAGGATGGGCTTACTTTTTTCGAGTTTAATTATTTGCTTTTGCAGTCTTACGACTTTTTAAAGCTTTTTAGAGACCATAATTGTAAATTGCAGTTTGGCGGAAACGATCAGTGGTCTAACATTATTGGCGGAGTAGAGCTTATCAGAAGAGTTGAAGGAGAGCAAGTATTTGGAGGCACGTTTACAATTTTAACAAGAAGTGATGGCAAAAAAATGGGTAAATCTGAAAAAGGAGCGGTGTGGCTTGATAGAAACAAAACTACTCCATACGAGTTTTACCAATATTTTAGAAATATATCTGATGCAGATGTTATCACTTACCTGAAAAGACTAACTTTCTTGCCTATAGAAGAAATTAACGAACTTGCAAAGCTTGAGGGCAAAGAAATTAACCAAGCCAAAGAAGTATTGGCATACGAGCTTACAAAAATCGTTCATAATGAAGAGGATGCAATTAATGCAAAAAAGGCGGCACAGGCGTTGTTTTCTGGCGGAGATATGGGCGGCTCTGTGCCTGAAACGGCTATTTCTAAAGAAGAGTTTGAAAACGGCCTAAATATCATCGAACTCTTGGAAAAAGCGGGGCTTATTCCATCAAGAGGTGAAGGACGCAGGCTTGTTGCTGGCGGTGGTGTTAAAATTAACGATGTTAAAATTGAATCACACGAACATACGGTTTCGCTTGAGGACTTTGTGGAAAATGGTGAGCTTATGATTCAAAAAGGTAAAAAGATTTACCACAGGATAAAACTAACGTAGGAGGAAACCTAATGATAAGAACAAGATTTGCACCAAGCCCAACGGGTTCTATGCATATAGGAAATTTGCGTACAGCACTTTACACTTACCTTATCGCAAAAAACAAGGGCGGAAAATTTGTTTTGCGTATAGAAGATACCGACCAAGTGCGTTTTGTAGAGGGTGCAACAGAAATTATATACAACACTTTAAAGACTATGGGCCTTTTGCATGATGAAGGGCCTGATGTTGGCGGAAATTATGGGCCTTATACACAGAGCGAACGAATTGGTTCGTACATGAAGTACGCTGTGGAGCTTGTTGAAAGTAAAAAAGCATATTATTGCTTTTGCACAAAAGAAAGGCTTGAAACGCTTACAGATGAAAAGCAAGACATTATGCAGTATGACAGGCATTGTTTAAGCTTGAACGATGAAGAAATCAAGAAAAATTTGGATAACAACACAGCCTTTGTTATACGCCAAATTATACCTGAAGGCTCTACGACTTTTGTAGACGAAGGCTTTGGCGAAATAACTGTCGATAATGCAACTCTTGACGACCAAGTTTTAATTAAATCCGATGGGTTTGCAACATACAATTTTGCTAATGTTATAGACGACCATTTGATGGAAATAACCCATGTTGTTCGTGGCTCTGAGTATCTTTCTTCAACGCCTAAATATAATCTTTTGTATGAGGCGTTTGAGTGGAAAGTTCCTATTTATGTGCATTTGCCGCTTATTGTTAATCAAGATGGTGCAAAAATGTCTAAAAGGCGTGGCGATGGCTCGGTTGAAGATTTAATGGCAGAAGGTTTCTTGCCAGAAGCTATTTTGAATTATATTGCACTTCTTGGCTGGTCGCCTGCAAATAATCAAGAGGTTTTTTCGCTTGAAGAGCTAACTAAGGTTTTTGATACAAAGAGAATTAGCAAATCGCCATCGGCTTTTGATATTGTAAAGCTCACTTGGTTTAATGGTGAATATTTCAAAAAAATGGATAGCGATGAGTTTTTTAAGCTTTCTGAAAATATAGTTAAAGCTTCGGTTAAAAAAGCTTGCGTGGATTGTAAAAAACTTAGTGATATGGTTAAATCGAGGATAAGTTTTGTAAAGGAAATACCAGAGCTTCTTGACTTTATTGATGCTTTGCCGGAATATAGCACTAAAGCTTACATTCACAAAAAAATGAAAACTACAGAAGAAAATTCGCTTATTTCTTTGAAAGAGGCTTTAGAAGTTTTGAAGAGTCAAGAAGACTTTTCAGAAAAATCATTGCATGACGCTGTTTTTGAATTAATAGAAAAAATGGAAATTAAAAATGGACTTATGCTTTGGCCGCTAAGAGCAGCACTTTCTGGGAAAGAATCTTCGCCATGTGGTGCAATTGAGCTTTTAGAAATATTAGGTAAAGAAGAAAGCCTTAGGCGTATTGAAAAAGGTATCAAAATGCTTTCTAAATAGGAGGTAAGCAATGAAAGCCATAGATTTATATAACCAACTTGAAAAAGACTTTGTAAAACCAGATTTTAGTGAAGATTGGTTTAACTTTATCACTGAAAATCATGAATATATTTGTGATAATTTTAAGCAAAGAAGTATGGGTTTGTTGTGCGATTTTGCGGAAGAAGTTAACAAGGTTTACACGGCGGTGTTTCCATCTGATAAAGTTTTAATGAAAATTTTGGATGATGGGGTAAAAGATGCAATGCTTTTCTTGCACCATCCTTTAGTATGGGATTTAAGCAAAAATCCAGAAAAAGCGTTTTGGGAAATTAACACGGAACTACTCGGAAAATTAAAAGAAAATCGTATTTCATTATTTAATTTTCACTATCCGCTTGATAATTTTTCAAAGTATTCTACAAGCAAAACTTTGGCAGAAGCAATTGGCCTAGAAGATTTAAAACCCTTCGCCGAACTAGGCGGTGCTATGTGCGGCGTTATTGGAACTACTGATTGCAAGGATATTCATGAGCTTAGCGAAAAATATGCCAAAGCGATTGGGCATAAAACAAGCATTTACCAGTATGGCGACGAAAAAATAATAAATAGTTGTGTTGCTGTTTGTGCAGGTGGCGGAAACGATGCTATTGTGCTAAAAGAAGTAATTGAAAATGGTGTAAATGTACTTATTTCAGGACTTTCGGTTAAAAATAGTTATTCTGAAGAGGCCCACAGGTTAGAAGAAGAGCACAAAATTAACCTTATTGGTGGAACGCACTATTCTTCGGAAAAATTTGCCTGCATAGCAATGGTCGAATATTTTAAAAAACTAGGGCTAGAATCAGAGTTTATACCTTGTGAGCCTTGTTTTGAAGATTTATAGGATTATATATAATTTTAGGGGGAACTTATGAAAAGTCATCATGTTATTTTAACAGGAAATACACTTACAATTAAAGACATAATAAACGTTGCGAGAAATTATTACACAGTTTCTATTTCAGAAGAAGCAAAAGAAGAAATTAACAAGTCCCGTGCATATGTGGATAACCTTGTGGATAATGATGAGGTTGTTTATGGTATCACAACAGGTTTTGGCGAATTTAGCAAAGTTAAAATTTCTAAAGAAGATTCTAAAGAGCTTCAAAAAAACCTTATTATTAGCCATGCTTGTGGTGTTGGAAATCCTTTTAAAGAAGAAGTTGTTAGGGCAATGATGCTGCTTAGAGTTAATGCTTTGTGCAAAGGTTTTTCAGGCATTAGGTTATCAACAATTGAAACGCTTGTTAATATGCTTAATAAAAAAGTTACACCTATGGTGCCTGAAAAAGGTTCTCTTGGGGCAAGTGGCGACTTAGCTCCACTTTCGCACATGGTTCTTCCGATGCTAGGATATGGCGAAGCTTATTTTGACAATGTTTTGATGAACGGCAAAAAAGCCATGGAGCTTGCAGGTATAGAGGTTATAGAACTTACGAGTAAAGAAGGGCTTGCTCTTATAAACGGTACTCAAGCGATGACGGCTGTTGGTTCGCTTACAGCATATGACGCTATGAATCTTTTAAAGCTTGCCGATATTTCAGCATCTTTAACTATGGAGGCTCTTTCGGGAATTACTTGTGCGTTTTCGCCTAAACTGCATGAAATTAGGCCACATAGCGGCCAAGTTAGAACGGCAGCTAATATGCTTAAACTTCTTGAAGGTAGTGAGAGAGTAACAAAACAAGGCGAAAAAAGAGTGCAGGATGCCTATAGCCTTAGATGTATTCCTCAAATTCATGGTGCAAGTAAAGATGCACTCGAGTATGTGCTTGGTAAAATAGAAATCGAAATTAACTCGGTAACGGATAATCCAATTATCGTTCATGAAGATGACAGAGCAATTTCTGGAGGCAATTTCCACGGCCAGCCAATGGCCCTTTCATTTGACTTTTTAGGCATAGCTATAGCAGAAATTGCAAATGTTTCTGAAAGGCGTATCGAGAGGCTTGTTAATCCGCAACTTAATGACCTTCCTGCGTTTTTAACTAAAAAAGGCGGGTTAAATTCGGGCTTTATGATTGCACAGTATTCGGCTGCTGCTTTGGTTTCTGAAAATAAGGTTTTGGCTCACCCAGCAAGTGTTGATTCTATACCATCTTCGGCAAATCAGGAAGACCATGTTAGTATGGGAACTATCGCCGCAAGAAAGGCATCTGAAATTTATTTTAACGCTAAAAAAGTTATCGCAATAGAACTTTTGGCAGCGGCACAGGGTGTAGATTTATCAAATGAAGGCAAAAAACTTGCAAAATCAACTCAAAAAGCATATGATTTAATAAGAAAACATGCTAAATTTATAGAAGATGATGTTGTTATGTATGAATTGTTTGAAGAAATTTCTAAACTTATCGACAGCAATGAAATTGTAAACTCAGTTGAAGAAATTTTAGGAAAATTATAATTTTAAAAAAATTTTAATAATTACTAATATATATGTTGACATACTGCCTAAAATATGGTATGGTAAAGATAGCAATAATATTTTTCAATTGTTTCACAATTGTAGGAGGATTTTTTTTAATGAAAACAGGTACAGTAAAATGGTTTAACGCAGAAAAAGGTTTTGGATTTATTTCAGTAGAAGGTGGCGAAGATGTTTTTGTACATTTCTCAGCTATTAACACAGATGGTTTCAAAACTTTAGAAGAAGGTCAACAAGTTGAGTTTGAAGTTACAGACGGAGCTAAAGGCCCTCAAGCTGCAAACGTAAGCAGAATATAATCTTTGTACAAAATTCGGGTGTTTTACATACACTTTGGTTTATATAGATGGTTATGCAAGCGAACTAGCAAAAAGGCTGCATCTTATGTGCAGTCTTTTTTTGTTGTAATTTATAAAGATTTATGATATAATGAATAGTTAAAAGAAATTAAAAGACAGGATGGCAATAATAATGTTAAAACATAGAGAAGATATAAGAAATGTGGCAATAATCGCCCATGTAGACCATGGAAAAACGACACTTGTAGATGAGCTTTTAAAACAAAGCGGCACTTTTCGTGAAAATCAGGTTGTTTCGGAAAGAGTTATGGATTCGGGTGATATTGAGAAAGAGCGTGGAATCACAATTTTATCAAAAAACACATCGGTTAGGTATAGCGATGTTAAAATTAATATTATTGATACGCCAGGCCATGCCGATTTCGGTGGTGAGGTTGAGCGTGTTTTGAAAATGGTTAATGGTGTTATTTTGGTTGTAGATGCCTTTGAAGGGCCTATGCCGCAAACAAAGTTTGTTTTACAAAATGCGTTAAATTTAAACTTGCCTGTTGTTGTGTGTATAAATAAGATTGATAGGGAAGAGGCAAGGCCAGAAGAGGTTATAGACGAGGTTTTAGAGCTTTTTTTAGAGCTCGAAGCGAACGATAATCAGCTTGACTCGCCTTTTGTGTTTGCTTCGGCAAAAAGAGGCATCGCAGGTATTGATTTGAACGAGATTGGCACAAATATGACGCCGCTTTTCGATACAATCATAAAGCATATTCCAGCACCAGAAGGGGACGACGAGGCACCTTTACAAGTTTTGATTTCAACTATAGATTATAACGAATATGTTGGTAGAATTGGTATAGGTAAGGTTGAAAATGGCACAGTAAAAGTGAATGGCGATGCTTTGGTTGTTAATATTCACGAGCCTGAAAAAACCAAAAAAGTTAGAATTACTAAATTATATGAATTTGAGGGGCTTAATAGGCAAGAAGTGCAAACTGCAACGATTGGCGAAATAATTGCAATATCAGGGATAGAAGATATTCAAATTGGTGATACGATATGTGCTATTGATACTCCTAACCCACTTCCGTTTGTAAAAATTTCAGAACCAACTTTGGCGATGACTTTTTCTGTAAACGATAGCCCTTTTGCGGGGTTAGAGGGCAAGTTTGTTACATCTCGCCAAATTAGAGAAAGGCTTTTTAAAGAGCTTAATACGGATGTTAGCCTTAGGGTTGAAGAAACCGATACAACCGAAGCCTTTAAAGTTTCTGGGCGTGGAGAGTTGCATCTTTCAATATTAATCGAAACTATGAGGCGTGAAGGCTATGAATTTCAGGTGTCTAAGCCAGAAGTTTTGTTTAAAGAAGAAAATGGTGTTAAAACCGAGCCTATGGAAGTTGTTACGATAGATGTGCCTGAAGAATTTGTTGGTGCCGTTATCGAAAAACTTGGCACAAGAAAAGGAGAAATGACCTATATGGCACCAGCCAAAGGCGGCTACACAAGGCTTATTTTTAATATACCTGCTCGTGGGCTTATAGGCTACCGTACCGAGTTTTTAACAGACACCAAGGGCAATGGCATTATGAATACTCTTTTTGATGGCTATGGCGAATTTAAAGGCGAAATAAATGCACGCCCGCAAGGAAGCTTGGTTGCGTTTGAAACAGGCGAGAGTTTTGCCTATGGGCTTGTGCATGCACAAGAGCGAGGTGAGCTTTTTATAAATCCGGGTACAAAAGTATATGCAGGAATGGTTGTTGGCAGAAATGCTAGAAGTGGCGATATGGAGGTTAATGTTTGCAAGAGAAAGCAGCTTACAAACTTTAGGTCGGCAGGGGCGGATGATACTGTTCGGCTAACACCTGCCATAAATATGAGCCTCGAGCAGTGCCTTGAATTTATTACGGATGACGAGCTGGTAGAAGTGACGCCGAAAAGCTTAAGAATAAGAAAAAGTATTTTGGACGCGACAACAAGGCAAAGGGCGAGGAAAAACAAGGATGCATGATATATCTGAGGCTGATAAAAGCGAGCAAGTTAATAATATCCATGATGCATAATGAAGCTGAAAAAGTGTTGAATAAATAAATCAAAAGCCTAAGAAAAAAAGTTATGGAATGGATAGGTAGTAAAATTAAAGGCACGTACCGATTGAGTGTACGTGCCTAGGGTAAAACAACAACTTTAGTTATTCGACAATACCGTCCATTGAGTGAGCAATCTGTTTACCCATTTCATACTCTGGACGAACAATCCTATCAACACCAATCAATGATAATATTTTTGTATGAAGTTCATTTTGAGCTTTACTGATTATGGATTTTGCCCCCATTTCTTTAACCATCATATTAATTAAAATACTGTCTTCTTGTTTAGCAATAGCTATAATTACACAATCAAAATTTGTAATTCCTAAAGAACGTAAAACCGCTTCATCTTTGGCATCGCCAATAATAGCATCTGTCACATTGCCCATAACAGGCGTAACATTTTTCTCGTGTTCATCTATTATCATAACTTCGTGTTTCATGTCGTATAGTTCGGTAGCAATTGCTTTTCCGAACCTACCCATACCAATAACTAAATATGATTTCTTGGATTTCACTTACTCCACTCCTAACCCATCATTACCCATGTTTCAGGGTGCTTTATTTTTTCGTTATTGCTTCGTCCAAAGAACGCAACCATTCCTAACGTCATTATGCCAACACGCCCGCAAAACATAAACAGGATAAGGATTACTTGTGATGTCGGAGCCAAAGAGCTAGTTATTCCATAAGATAATCCACAAGTAGCTATAGCTGATATTGTTTCAAACAGTACCGCTGAAAAAGGTAGATATGGCTGAATGACTGATATTATTACTGAACCAATTATGGCAAGGAACGTAACTAACATACTTAGTGCCAACGCACTTTTTATCTGTGGTGTTGGTATTGTTCGCCCAAAAACCGATAATCTACTTTTGCCCCTAAAATAATTGATAGCAGATAAGAACAATATTCCTGCTGTCACATTTTTAATACCTCCTGCTGTTGAGCCTGTTGAACCACCTATTAACATAAGCAACATGATAATCATTCTCGTTGCACCAAGCAGTTGTCCCTGTCCAATCACAGAAAATCCAGCAGAACGTGGCATAATTGTTTGAAATAGGCTGATATGCAGGGCAGATGGTAAACTCATATCCCCAATGGTGTGAGGGTTATTCCGTTCAATTATAAAAAAGAATACCCAACCAATCATAATCAACCAGAAAGAAATGCACAAAACCAGTTTTGAGTGTAGATGAAGTCGCTTAAACCGAAAACCACTTTGTAGTATATCTTCCCAAACAAAGAACCCGAGCCCGCCGATTACTGATAGTGTCATTACAATTGTTATGACAATTTTATCCCCTGCATGGTCTGACAATCCATAGAAAGCATAGTTATATCCAAATAAATCAAACCCAGCGTTTGCAAAGGCGGCAACAGAATGGAAAATACCCATACCAAGGCCCTGCCAAGCCCCATATCTTGGAGCAAATCTAAACCAAAGCAACAATGTACCTATCCCTTGAAAAGCCAAAGTACCAAGTAATACATGGCGAATCAGCCTTATTACACCTTTCATATCGTGCAAGTTTAGGGATTGCATTATCAATAATCGTTGTGATAGTCCGATTTTTCTGTTCATTATAAAAAAGAAAATTGTTGTAAAAGTCATAAATCCTAGTGCGCCTATCTGAATAAGGCATAGTATCACAATTCGACCAAACATACTCCAAGTTTGAAAGGTGTCTACTACCACCAAGCCTGTAACGGAAGTAGCAGAGGTTGACGTAAACAACGCTGTTAGGTAATTTACCTCTGCTCCAATTTGGTGTGATACTGGTAGCGTAAGCAAAATAGCTCCCACCAAAATGACAGCCAAATACCCCAATAACATCACCTTTGCTGGGTTTAGCCGTTTGCACTTATGTCCTACAAAACTATTCATTACAGTAGATGATTTCATGAGTTTCATATGAATGTAATCATTGCCCCCTTATTTTGCTCTGTGATAGTATTATGTTCTACTATGAATAGAAAAAAGCAGAGAACCCCTTATAGGAAGTCCTCCGCATAAAAAATGCAGTTAGCCAAAAGGTTAGAGAACTCCATAGTAAGCTCTTCACCCTAAAGCTCTATACCTTGAAAGCAAATAGATATAAAGCACCCACATCTATTGCCCAACCGAAACATAAAAATATTTATTTTCTTGCTATCTTAAAATTATACATGAATATCTGCACGATGTCAAGAAAACAATCGAATATTGTTGCGAAAATTATTTTCAAGGTTGTTTTGTCTTATGGTAGGATTTACGTGTGTTGATAGATTTTTTTGAAAAACCCTTGACAACATAGGTCTAATAAAAAAAGGTTTTCCTACCCATTTAAAGGTATAATAGTTTATTTAGAGGTACGAGAAAAGCGAGGTAGCACTCATCTTAATTTTTTTGCGTTGTCTATATTTAAAAATTCCTTAGCTATAAACACTTTAATATCCATGATGCATAATGAAGCTGAAAAAGTGTTGAATAAATAGATCAAAAGCCTCTTGTAAAAACTACAAGAGGCTTTTGATCTATTTATGCTAGTGTTTTATTCAAAGTCCTCCGCACAGCACCTTTTCCTGTTAACATTTCATAAAAATATTTTTCTATTTTCTCGCCAATTTCTGCATCGTACAGATTTACGCCAAAAATTATCTCATTTGCGAGTATTGCATTAAGTGCGTTTGTCATAGTTTCAGGTTTACCAACGATAATATTTGCAAGCATCGGCAAAAGCGATTCATGCAAAGGGTCGGGTGAAAGCTTAATAGGCTCAAGATTGTCATCAACTCTAAGCAAATATCTGAGCCAGCCCGCAATTGCAAGCGGAATACCCACCAAACTGTGAGAATCAAGCGTTTCACTTGCCATATACGCCTTGATTGTGTTTCCAAACCGAATGCCGACCATTTGGCTTGTGTCGGTCGTTATACGCTCAGGAGTATCTGGGATATATGGGTTTTTGAAGCGCACGTTAATAACTTCATCTAAAAAATTTTTAGGGTCAATGATTTGTGGGTTTACTACCACTTTCATGCCTTCATCATAGCCAATTTTGTGTAGAAGCTTAACAATATCGTTATCATCCATCATGCTTGAAATGCTCTTATATCCTAAAAGACATCCGAAAGGTGCCATTGCGGTATGGAGCGGGTTAAGGCATGTTGCAACTTTCATGGTTTCTGCCTTATCCACTGTGTCTTTGTCGCAAAAAATTACGCCAAAATCCTCAAGAGGAGGGCGACCATTAGGAAAAGCATCCTCAATCACAAGATACTCAGGCTCTTCGGCATTAACAAAAGCGGCGATATTTGTGCCCTTATTTGTAGTTATCGGTGAAATCCCACAAATTCCAAGGTCTTTAAGATGTTTGTACACATCGTTGGAAGGGCAGGCGTGATTTTATCAATCATAGTCCACGGAAAAGCAACATCTTTTGCATCTTGAAGATATTCTATAAATTTCATTGAGCATTTTCCGCGTTCTTGCCATTTTTTTGCGACTGTAACAATCGCATCTCTTAGTTTATCGCCGTTGCGACTACAATTATCCATAGAAACTAACGAAATGGGAAAAGCACCTGCCTTAAAACGCTTAAGCATGAGGTTGCTGACAATGCTAATAAGATGTTTAGCATGGCTAGGCTCGCCATGTATATCTGTTTCCACTACAGGTAAGAAATTACCACTTAAATCATATAGATTATAGCCTTTCTCTGTAATGGTGAAGCTAACCATCTGAAGTGAAGGATTGGCAAAATGGTTTTCAAGCTCGAAAATGTGTCTATCTGTGCGGTAGTTCACTGCCATACTTGCTATAATTTCTTTTTTCATATTGCCGTCGTTTTGCAAAGTGATAAGAAGAGCCAAGTTGTTATGAGGGTCGAGAATTTTCTCGTTAATCTCAAAATCGAAAGATTCTGCAAGAATTATACCACTCTCAACTTTGCCTGCGTTTAATAGCTCGTGCTGCAACCTTGCAACATATCCGCGAAAAATATTTCCTGCTCCAAAATGCAGCCATTTAGGAGCTTGCAAAGTTTTACTCCGCATTGCTCCATAGCTGTATTTTGGGATGTTAACGCCAGCTTTGGCCCATTCTTTCGCATTTTGCATGTAAGTATTATTCAGATTTATCATATTGTGCACCTCGTTTATTTAAAACGGAATGGCAAGTGGCTCCTATCAAAAACTCTTACATTTTCGAAGAAAATGTAAGAGTTAATTGCCATTCATTGTTTACTTATTTTTTAAGCTATTAGAATCTTTTCACCATCAAGAGTTGCTTTGTGGCAGCACTATAGGCTTTAGGTTCGTCAATAAATCCAAACTTTTCGTACAATGTTTTTGCTGCTATGTTATCTTCAAAAACATTTAGGATTATTGCTTTATAACCGTCTTGTTTCAACTCTTCCTCAATAGCCTTAAGTGCTTGTAATGCGTAACCCTTTCCACGGTATTTTTCATAAACAATAAAATCAGCGATTGCTGCAACAAACTCCTGTGCCTTTAAAATGAAAAGAGCACCGACTATCTCTTCTTCATTATTCAAAATGGAATAAAAGCGGGCGTCGGATGTGCTAAATCCTTCAGGTAGTGCCCGATTAAATTGTTCTCGTGCCTGCGACAACGCATTATCGGCTTCGCTATAACCTACACGTATTAAATCATCTGCATAATTTTTTAAGGTTCTTTCACAAAACGCATTATATTCAGCTTCATTCATTTTACTAAAATATACTGATTTTATTGGCATGATAACCTCCACTAAACATAATTTATTTATTTTTTAAGTTATAAAACACATCAAGGCCTGCATATCTTGCAGATTCTTCAAGCTCTTCTTCAATTCTTAATAACTGGTTGTATTTTGCAACTCTGTCGCTTCTTGCAGGTGCACCAGTTTTAATTTGGCCTGCATTAACCGCAACTGCGATATCTGCAATTGTAGAATCTTCAGTTTCGCCCGAGCGGTGCGAAATAACTGTTGTCATGTTATTTTTATGTGCAAGCTGGATAGCTTCAAAAGTTTCTGTTAAAGTTCCGATTTGGTTTACTTTAACTAAAATTGAGTTTGCAACACCTAGTTCGATACCTTTTTGAAGACGCTCTGTGTTTGTAACAAAAAGGTCGTCCCCAACTATTTGAACTTTTTTGCCAATTCTTTCGTTTAGTAATTTCCAGCCGTTCCAGTCGTCTTCGTCAAGTCCATCTTCAATAGAAATGATCGGATACTTATTTATAAGATTTTCGTACATATCAACCATTTCTTCAGAAGTTCTAACTATCATTTCGCTAAGGCCTTTTGCTTTAGTTTCACCTTCAAAGTAGTATTTGCCGTCTTTATAAAGCTCTGTTGCGGCAACATCTAGTGCTATTTTAATATCAGAACCAGGCTTGTAGCCAGATTTTTCTACAGCTTCTAAAATTAAATCAATAACTTCTTCAGGAGTTGCTAAGTCTGGAGCAAATCCGCCCTCATCACCAACCGCAGTTGCCAATCCTTTAGAATGAAGAACTTTTTTAAGATTGTGGTAAATTTCTGCACACATTTTAAGCCCTTCTGAGAATGTTTCAACACCAACAGGCATAATCATAAATTCTTGGAAGTCTACAGTGTTATCAGCATGTTGCCCGCCGTTTAAGATGTTCATCATAGGCACAGGCAATTCTTTAGCATTAAATCCGCCTAGATATTGGTATAATGGCATATTTAAAGCCATAGCAGCCGCACGAGCGTTAGCCATAGAAACGCCTAAAATAGCGTTTGCACCAAGTTTTGCCTTGTTTGGTGTTCCGTCTAGTTCTATCATCGTCATGTCGATAGAAACTTGGTCTAAAGCGTTTAAGCCGATAAGCTCATCGGCAATAATTTCATTTACATTATCAACCGCAGTTGTAACACCTTTGCCTAAATACCTTTCGCCGCCATCTCTAAGCTCTACTGCTTCAAAAGCACCAGTAGAAGCACCAGAAGGAACTGCCGCACGGCCAGTAAAAATACCGCCTTTTTCATCGGCAACAGTAACATCAACTTCTATTGTTGGGTTGCCTCTTGAATCCATAATTTCTCTTGCAAAAACATCAATAATTTCAATATAGCCTTTCATTTGCAAAAACTCCTATTCTTAATATAATTTAATTTAGTTAAAGCTATGTTGCATTGGCATAGAAAGCATCCAGCAAACGCCAAACTTGTCTGTAACCATTCCAAAGCTTTCGCTCCAAAATGTTTTTTCAAGTGGCATGGTAACTTGTCCACTGTCGGCAAGTGTGTTAAATGCAGTTTCGATATCTTCTTTAGCGTTAAGATAAACATGTATGTTTATCCCATCAGAAAAAGTAGTTGGATGCTCTGGCGGGCAATCCGCAAGCATGATAGTGCTATCACCGATTTGAATTTCGCCATTCATAACAAAATTTTCAGTGCCAGCTGGAAATTCATACCCTTCAGATTGTGGTAAATCCTTGTACTGTGTTATTCTTAAAACTTTGGCAGAGAACGCTTTTTTGTAAAGCTCAACAGCTTCTGCACAATTTCCGTTAAAATGTAAATATGGACTTATTGACATGTTAATCATTCCTTTCTGTATTAATTATAAATGCTTTAAAATAAAAAATCAATCCTTATCTATGGTTCTATGGTGATTTTTTTAAAAGCAGATTTAGAGTATATTATAGAGTTTATTAACATAGAAATTGTTATTGATATGAATTAAAGATGAAACTGATTTGTGGAGGTAGTTTATGAGTAAAAAAATTTTAAAGCATATTTCCCTTTGGCTATGGGGAGGCTTCATCTATTATTTAATTGAAATTGTATATAGAGGGCATAGCCACCCATCTATGTTTATTGTTGGAGGGCTGTGTTTTGTTATTATTGGCATGATTAATAATTATTTTCCTTGGCATTTAGGCTTGGTGCAGCAGGCCTTAATTGGAACAACTATTATTACTTTTCTTGAGTTAATTACAGGGCTTATTGTTAACGTTTGGCTTGGGTTAAGTGTATGGGATTACAGTAATTTGCCGCTTAATTTTATGGGTCAAATTAGTTTGGTATCGTCCTTATTATGGGTTCCATTGGCAATTTTTGCGATTTTCCTTGATGATTGGCTACGATATAAGCTATTTAAAGAAGAGTGGCCTAAGTATACATTATTTTAATTCAGATTCCTGAAATATGGAATTGATTTAAGATAATAAAAACAAATATTGCCTTTGTTAAGTGAATTCGTGATGTAATAAAAAAGCCGTGGATGATTTTTAAATTGTCAACACACAACTTTTTAATTGATTTTTAAATTGTCCTACGCACCTATTTATTAGCTTGTTCATAAATAGTTGTTTTATAGTTTTTTGCTTGTTACCTTATGTTAGGAGGTTAAACAAGGGATTTTCCTGTCATTTCTTTTGGAATTTCTAGTCCCATCATATCAAGAAGGGTAGGGGCGATATCGCATAATTTACCGTTTTCTTTTATCCTAGAAATACCTGTGACATTAATCACAACAAAAGGCACAGGATTTGTTGTGTGTGCGGTGTGAGGCTCACTTGTAGTATAGTCTATTAGCTTGTCGGCATTTCCATGGTCGGCACATAAAAACATCTGTGCATTTAATTTTAAAACTGCCTCTAAGGCACGACCTATACATAAATCTACAAACTCAACAGCCTTAACTGCCGCCGCCATATTGCCTGTATGCCCAACCATATCAGGGTTTGCATAGTTTACAACAATTAAATCGTATTTGTTAGATTCTATGGCAGAAATTAAATTATCTGTAACTTCTCCTGCACTCATTTCAGGCTGCAAATCGTAGGTTAAAACTTTAGGCGATGGCACTAAAATACGGTCTTCACCCGCATAAGGTTCTTCTTTTCCGCCGTTTAAGAAAAATGTAACATGTGCGTATTTTTCAGTTTCGGCAAGCCTAAGCTGGGTAAGGCCAAGACTAGAAATATATTCGCCCAAAGTATTATTAAGGTTTGTTGGTTTGAACGCGACTTCTTTGTTAGGGATAGTTGTATCATAATCCGTAAAACAAATATATTTTACAGGGAAGAAGGCATTTTTACGCTTAAATCCGTCAAAATCAGGCTTACAGAACGCACTTGTAATTTCTCGTGCTCTATCTGGCCTGAAATTATAGAAAATTATAGAGTCGTTAGGTTTGATATTTCCATTTTCAGAAATTATAGCAGGCTTTACAAATTCGTCCACAATATCATTTTTATACGAATTTTCCATGCAGGAGATGGCTGAATCAAATTTTTCGCCCTCTGAAAAAACAAGTGCGTTGTAAGCTTCTTCAACTCTTTCAAAGCGGTTATCTCTATCCATGGCGTAAAATCTGCCAATTACTGTTGCAATTTCTCCAACACCTATTTCTTTAATTTTTTGCTCTAATTCTTCTATAAAATTTTTGCCAGAGCGTGGTGGCGTATCTCTTCCGTCCATAAAACAATGAACATAAACTTTTTCTAAACCACTCATTTTAGCCAATTTCAAAAGCCCATATAGATGCTCGGTGTGGCTATGAACACCACCATCAGACAAAAGCCCCATTAAATGAAGAGCAGAATTGTTTTTTTTGCAGTTTTCTACTGCTGACAAAAATGCTTGGGTTTCAAAAAAATGACCATCTTCAATGCTTTTTGTAATCCTTGTAAGTTCTTGATAAACAATTCTGCCAGCACCTATGTTTGTGTGACCCACTTCAGAATTACCCATTTGCCCGTTAGGAAGACCTACAGAAAGCCCCGAGGCTTGCCCTTTCGCAAAGGGGTATGTTGCAAAAATTTTATCAAGATTTGGGGTGTTAGCTTTGGCTATTGCATTGCCGCTTTGTTCATCGGTTAGGCCGTAGCCGTCTAATATCATGAGTATTGTTGTTTTTTTCATAATTTCTCCTTAGGCGTTTGTGATATTAATAAAATCAAGACTTAAGCTAGCACCGCCAACAAGCCCACCGTCTATATTTTCCATAGAAAATAATTCTTTGGCGTTAGAAGCATTAACGCTTCCGCCATATAAAATACGGATTTTTTGTGCAGTTTCTAAGCCGTAAAGCTCTTCTATGGTTTCACGAATTAGTTTGCAAACCTCTTCTGCTTGCTCTGTTGTTGCAGTTTTGCCAGTGCCTATTGCCCAAACGGGTTCGTAGGCTATAACGCATTTTATCGCATCCTCGTTAGGAATATTTAAAAATGCTATTTTTATTTGTTTTTTGATTAGTTCGGAAGTAATGCCTTGCTCTCTTTCGGTTTCGGTTTCACCAACACAAATGATAGGGATGAGATCGTGCTTAATAGCTTGGATGGCCTTTAAATTAACCCATTCACAAGTTTCGCCAAAATATTGTCTTCTTTCAGAATGGCCAACAAGGGCATATGTAGCACCCGCATCCTTAACCATTTTTGCCGCAGTTTCGCCTGTGTAAGCACCGCTATCTTTCTCATGGATATTTTGCACACCAATACCAATATCGATGTCTTTAAGGCTTAAAATAGCCGATTCTAACGATATAGTTGGAACGCAAAAAGCAACGTCATTTTTCTTATCAATTTTATCTTTAATTTGTGCTAAAAAATCTTTTGTTTCAGAAATTGTCATGTTCATTTTCCAGTTACCAACGACTAATTTTTTACGCAATTAAATCTCCTCCATTATATTTTTCTAGATTACTTCGTCTCTTCGCTCATCGCAATAGAGATGTTTAGAAATTAAAAAATATAGGATAAGAACGTCATTGCGACCCCTTGTAAGGGGTGAAGCAATCTCTAGTGGTTTTGCTCCGCCTTGGCACTTTCGCTTTGCGAAAGCGGTCTTTGACCGGTTTTCCGCAGGAAAACTGCTTGGACTGGCTTCGCCACTCTGCTATAGGCAGAGCACAACGGTAAACGCCAATAAAATACAAAAAGCATGGATTGCCACGCCTCTTCGAGGCTCGCAATGACAATATCCGAGTTATTTCTAATTTCAGAACAAGTCTAATGACAGAAAAGAAGAGGTTTTTAATAACCTATCTTTCCTAAGCTATCATCGTCAAAAATCCAATCTTTAACCTCTGCTATGCGATACTCGTCCTTAGTATTACGATATATCACTGTTTCAATACCAGCATTTATTATAAGTTTTTTGCACATTTGGCAAGAGTCGATATTATTGGCAAGCTCACCAGTAGGGTAATCTATACATGCTTGATACATTACCCCGCCAAGCATTAATTCACGAGGAGCAGCGATTAGAGCATTTGCTTCAGAGTGAACCGAACGGCACATTTCGTACCTCTCGCCTCTAGGAATATTCATTTTTTCACGCAGGCAGTAGCCCATATCAGAGCAGTTTTTGCGGCCACGAGGAGCACCGTTATATCCTGTTGAAACAATAACATCATTTTTAACAACGATTGCCCCATACATACGCCTAAGGCATGTGCTGCGTGAGGCTACAGTTTGTGCAATATCAAGGTAGTAGTTTATTTTGCTTATTCGGTTCATTTTTACTCCTTGTCTTGAACGGCAACAACTCCTGGTAACTCCTTGCCCTCTAAAAACTCTAAAGATGCACCGCCGCCTGTTGAAATATGCGTCATTTTATCGCCAAAACCTAATATATTTACAGCTGCCGCAGAATCTCCACCGCCAATTATCGTTGTTGCCTCTATTTCTGAAAGAGTTTTTGCAACAGAAATTGTGCCTTTTGCGAAGTTTTCCATCTCAAAAACTCCCATTGGCCCGTTCCATATAACTGTTTTAGCGGACACTATGGCATCTGAAAAAAGCTTCATCGTTTTTTCGCCAATGTCAAGTCCAAGCCATCCATCTTCAATTTTATCAATATCTACAGTTTTAAACTCGGTATCGTTTTTAAACTCTTTTGCAACAACTGTATCTATAGGAATTAGTAAATTCACGCCTTTTTCACGAGCTTTTTGCATCATTTCTCTTGAGTAATCTAGTTTATCTGCTTCTAAAAGCGAATTGCCAACACCATGCCCCATAGCTTTAACAAATGTATATGCCATGCCACCGCCGATTATAAGAGTATCAACTTTATTTAGGAGGTTATCTATAACATTAATTTTGTCAGAAACCTTCGCACCGCCTAAAATAGCAACAAATGGGCGGTTTGGATTATCAATAGCCGCACCCAAGAACTCAAGCTCTTTTTGCATTAAGTAGCCAACAGCAGATTCTTTTGCGAAATCAGCAACCCCAACCGTTGAACAATGTGCCCTATGTGCTGCCCCAAAAGCATCGTTTACATAAATATCGCATAAAGATGCCAGTTCTTTTGAAAAATTTGCTATATTCTTAGTTTCTTCTTTTCTAAAACGTGTGTTTTCGAGAAGAACCACATCGCCATCTTTCATTTCATCAACTGCATGTTTTACATACTCTGAAACAACATCATCAGAAGCTAAAAACAAAACATTTTTACCTAAATGCTCAGAAAGCCTCTTTGCAACAGGTAAAAGCGTAAATTTATTATCAGGCTCTTTTGGTTTGCCTAAGTGAGAGCAAAGTATAACTTTTGCACCATCATTCATAAGTTTTCTAATTGTTTTAAGTGCTGCAACGATCCTATTTTCGTCAGTGATATTACCATCTTGCAAAGGCACGTTAAAATCGCACCTAACCAAAACTTTTTTGCCCTTAACATTTAAATTATCTATAGTTTTTTTGTTTAACATTGACTTTCATCCTTCCATACTATTGCATATCAATTATATATCAATATTTTATCACGAAACCCTTTACTAAATCAAGCTTTTAGGTTATAATGTAGATAAATGTAACACAAATACATGCAGGAGGTAATAATTTTGAAAAAAATTAAGAGAATTATAGCTGTTTTGGCAGTGTCGGTTTTGGCGGGAGCTTTTGCATTTTCAAATGCTGAGAAAGTTTTTGCAAATGCGGGAAGAATTGTGATTAACGGCACGCAATTTAACAACACACAGCCTATAGTAAATATCAATGATAGATTTTTGGTACCGTTTAGAGAAATTGGAGAAGCGATTGGAGCAGAAGTGGATTGGGACCAAGCGACGCAAACTGTTTCAATGTACCGTGGCAATCTTTACTCGTACATGCAAGTTGGAAATACCATTATGAGGCATGGCGTGTTTAGGATAGACCAAACAACAGGCGAAAAAATTTATGTTAGCGAGTTTTTTGCAACTTTGGTAGTGGCTCCTGTTTTAATAAATAATTTTACATATATTCCTGTTAGAGGACTTGAACAATCACTTGGAACAGTGGTTACATGGGAGGCAGCAACGGCAACAGCATTTATTACAACTCAAGCAGTGGGCGACCCTAATGCTCCGCCTACAGTAGGAAACAATAATAACAATAATGCAAACAACAATCAAACAACACCAACAGCACCTAATTTTGGCGATTTTTCGAACATATCGCACTTTAGATTTATTTCTTCAGAAACTGCTAGAGTTATGTTTGAAGATGCTCACAACTATCCGTTTATTTTTGTTTTGTATGATAGTAGTTTGCACGAATCAAGAAATTTGGTTCCTAACATCATGGTGGAAGCGGCTAATATTAGAACAAGAATTTACGGTGTTGATATTAGCGGAGCAAATTTTACAAGAGGTGATATGAGCTTTTTATGGAGTGTTTTTCCAGAAAATCAAGCAGTAGAGCCAACGATATATTTTGTTAATAACAGGCGCCAGATAGAGCAAATTCAAAGGCCGACAGACATGGCTGCTCTAAGAACAAGAATTCAGCAATTCACAACACAGGCGGAAGTAACACATGCAATTGGCAATTTTTCGGACACAACGTTTTTTAGAAACAGAACTGCATCTCAAATAGGCAATATGTATGAAGATAATTTAGAGTTTATGCTTTTCCTTTACGATAGCACAAACGAACGTTCAAGAATTGCAATTTCTATAGTTAAAACAGCTGCACATAATGCACAGCAACTAGTTTATGGATTAGACGTTAGCCAAAATGCAGGTTTCCAAAATAGGGTAGATTTCTTAAGTGCTCATGGAAATGTGGCGAACCAGCTACCGTTAATATTCACGGTGTACGAAGGTCGTCTTAACTTTGACGAATTTAGAACACCAGTTAATGTAGCAGAAATGACGAGGCACATAGAAGAGTTTAGAATCCTAGCCAGGAATCAAGGTGCTTTTAGCGACTTTACTGGAAACTGGTTCACAAACGGCAATATTTTATCAGTAAATGCACTTGCTAGCACAAGCAACAGCTCGTTTATGATGCTTGTATATGATAGTCGCAGTTTTAATCAAACTGATGTAGAAACTGTGCTTTCGGTAATGAATGAAATAAATATAAGAAACTTATTTAGCTATGTTGCATTAAATGAATTTTCAACTGTTTTTGAGCAAAACAGAAATAGAAACAACTACCAACCTTGGTTTACAAATGTTATTACAAATAACACACAAAGACCAGTGCTTGTTTATGTTAGAAATGGTGTAATTGTGGCACATACAACAAACCTTAGTACGCCGCAACAGGTAAGGAATTTTATTAATAGTACTCACAATCATTGGAACTAAAGGTGTAATGAGTAAATAAAAAAATCCCCCTCGTCTATTAATAAGGCGAGGGGGATTTTAAAAAGGTTACAATTTTTTATATAAAATATGGAAAATGCGTTGACAATATTGTATTATTATGGTATAATTTTAATATATATGTATAAAATGGTTAATTAACTAACAATATTAGGAGGATTTTTTATGAAGAAAAAAATTTTAAAACTAATTTCTTTTAGTTTAGCGTTAGCTTTATTATTCCAGAGTACTACAACTATTTTCGCAACTGATAGTATAATTTTATTAGAAGATGACTTTACTTATTTAGAAATTGATCACCATGAAGAAATAGTACCATTTAACCACGGTGTATTTTCAACTTGGGTTCCTAACATTAGGCAAGAGAATAATGTTTGGTGTTGGGCGGCTGCATCTGTTGCTATGCTACAAACTCGGGGGATACATACCACACAACGGCAATTTGCACAATTTGCTATATGGACTCTACCTTTAGAAAGGCTGGCATTTACTTGGGAAGCTGCTAATGGAATAAGTGCTTTTGGGGTTCACAATACTATAATTAACAGAAATTTAAACGGTAGCGAGCTTGTAAATGAAATATCTGCACATCGTCCTGTATATGCTAGAAGGGTAAGAGGTGGTGCAGTGAGTCATGTGTATGTGATAAGCACAGTTGATACATTTAACTTTGACTGGGGCTTGGCAATGATGGATCCTTGGGTTGGTAGTCATATTACTTTTTCACTTAGTGCTTTTACAATAGACCCTTGGGATTCGCATACTCGCTGGGCAGATACTATTGTTTTGAGATAAATAGGAGGTATTATTATGAAAAAAAAGCTAATTATTTTGCTTTGTATTATTTTAACAATTACTTTTGTTTTTTCATTAACAGCAATTGCTTCTAATGCCGAAAGACCTACTTTTGGAAGTGGGCCGCCAGAGGCACTTAACGAATTTGCACATAGTCGCCTTTTCTCTATAGCCAATTCAATGGTTGGAATCTTAGCAAGCCATGGTGACCTTGATGCTAATGGAAACCCTTTTGAAGTTGATAGGTTTTCAATAGGCAAGGCATTTCCTATTTATAGTGTCGTGGCTTTAGATCTTTCTGATATAGGAAATTTTGAAGAACTCTATAGTTACGCAGGCTTATGGCTATATATAATTAATTATGATGATAAACCATTTGCCAGTATGCGAGTTGCGTTTTATGGCGGAAGATATCAAGTTATTCAAACAAGAGTTGGAGGCGAAGAATATTTTTATGATTATTTAAGAATATTTGAAGAATTTGCAAGCCTAGAAGACTTATTTATAATATCATTTGGACCAACTTACGTTTTTGCAAGCGATAACTCTAATTATTTGATAGAAGCTTCTACTTTTCAACAACCAAATTTGGCAAGAAGCCGAACTGATTTAATGAATAAAGATACTTTCTTTCAAATGGATATGTGGAATTTAACCATGGAGGATAGTGGTCTTTCTGGCTTTGGTGGTGTATTAGCTTTATATGAAGAATTCATGCAAAGTGATGCTTTCTTAAATCCACCAGCTCCAGCTAGGCAATCTTTTTTCAGTAGAATACTCTCGTTTTTCACAAGATAGAATTATTATAGCACAAGAATATAAAAAGCATGACATTTACGCCATGCTTTTTGTTTAATTTTTTATTCTGTTACTTCAAATTGCTCTTTACCAACATGGCATAAAGGGCAAAGCCAATCTTCTGGAATATCGGCAAAAGCCGTGCCTGGCTCAATGTTGTTGTCCTCATCGCCTACTTGCGGGTCGTAGATATAACCGCAAATTGTGCATACGTATTTTTCCATAATAAAACCTCCAAATTTAAAACATTATTAGAGCATTACAGCTCTCTAATGCCATTATATATCAAACCCTTTTTGCCGTCAATAGTAATATTTGTGGCGTTTGGAATTCTATCAACAACTTTTGTATTGCATACAACTACAGGTATATCAAGAGCTTGCCCAACGGTGTAAGCATGGTCATAATTTTCGTTTCCCTCAGAACCCAAAATAATTGCCGAGCATCTACGAATTAGGTGCATCATGCTGTTATCTGTATTATTACACACCAAAATATCACCTTTTTGGAATGTTTTTTCAGCTTCTCGAACATTAGTTACAACACACGCCTTGCCCGAAACACTTCTCGCTATTGTCGACTTACCTTTAAGCAAAACATCGCCAACAGTTACAACCCTGATTGTGTTAGTTGTTCCTGCCTCGCCAAGTGGAAGCCCTGCCGCAACAACTAAATTATCACCAGTGCGTGCAATATTTAGCTTTCTGGCAATTTCTGCACTTAGCTTAAATATATCTTCTGCTTTGTTTACATTTTCGTCAAAAATAGGAATGCAGCCCCAAATAAGTGCCATTTGCCTAAATGTTATTGGTTTATCGGTTATTGCAATAACTGGGCATGTTGGCCTAAATTTTGCAACCTTGCGAGCCGTAAAGCCTGAGTTTGTAACCGTTGCAATGCAAGGCGACTTTAAATCGTTAGAAACCGCACATGTTGCATAGCCAATGGCATCTGTTGTGATTAGTTTTTTGCCCGTTACTTTATGTAGTTCGGTATCGGTTTCGTAGTAATTTATAGAATCTTCGGCTTTTTCTGCAATTCTTGCCATTGTTGCAATTGCTTCTGAAGGGTATTTGCCGCTTGCCGTTTCGCCTGAAAGCATGATAACGTCTGTGCCATCGAAAATTGCGTTTGCAACATCGTTCGCTTCGGCTCTTGTTGGCCTTGGGTTAGAAATCATAGATTCTAGCATTTGTGTTGCCGTTACAACTGTTTTGCCAAGTAAATTGGCTTTTTTAATAAGTTTTTTCTGCACAAGTGGAACTTCTTCCAAATCAATCTCAACGCCTAAATCGCCACGAGCAACCATAATTCCATCAGAAACATCTAAAATTTCGTTGATATTGTCAACGCCATCTCTATTTTCAATTTTAGATATTATTTTAATATCTTCTCCACCGTTCTTCTCTAAAATTTCTCTTATTTTTAAAACATCAGATGCTTTTCTAATAAATGAAGCTGCAACATAATCAAAGCCCATTTTTATACCAAATAAAATATCTTCAACATCTTTTTCAGTAAATGGTGGCAAATTAATGTAAACATCAGGGATGTTAACACCTTTATTATTTTTTAAAATACCACCGTTTATAACTGTGCAAATAACGTCAGTTTCGGTAACTTCTTTAACTTTAAGCTCGATAAGTCCATCGTCTAGCAAAATTCTATCACCCACGTGCATATCTTTTGCAAGGCTTTCGTAAGTAACCGTAACAATGTCTTTATTACCCATAATATCGTTTGTTGTAAGCGTGAAGTCTTGGCACTCCTCAAGAGAAACCTGCCCATCTTCAAACGACTTGACCCTAATTTCTGGCCCTTTAGTGTCTAGAAGCAAAGGGATTGATGCGTTCAGCTCTTCTCTAGCTTGCTTTAGCTTTTTAATCATTTCGCCATGCGACTCATAGTTTCCATGTGAAAAGTTAATTCTTGCACCATTTAAACCCGACTCTATCATTTTTTTTAAAATCTCAACGTCGTTCGTAGCAGGTCCGAGTGTTGCTAATATTTTTGTTTTCCTCACTAATATTACCTCCTAAACCGATAAAATTTTTATTATATCGTATGTTTTGTTGCTATATGTGCTTTCTTGATTTAAGCCCTCTTCGATGTCAATCGTTTTATAATCATTATTTTTTATAACTACAATTCTATTTTTTTCACCGTTTATCAAAGATTCAACTGCCTTGTAGCCCATCAAAGAGCCAAGACGTCTATCCATAGCAGTTGGCGAGCCGCCTCTTTGTAAATATCCTAAAATACTGGCCCTTGTTTCTATACCTGTAACTTGTTCAATCTTTTTCGCAAACTCTTCTGTATGCCCGCTACCTTCGGCAACAATAACTAGATGATGGCGTTTACCCTTTGCACGGTTTTTAAAAATTTCTGCGATAATTATGTCATGCTCAATTGGGTTCTCTGGAATTAAAACCTCTTCTGCCCCGCAAGTCATAGCACACCAAAGTGCAATTTCTCCTGAATTTCTACCCATAACCTCAACAACCGAACATCTTTCATGGCTAAAAGAAGTATCTCTTATCTTGTTTATAGCCTCCATGGCGGTGTTAACCGCCGTATCGAACCCTATTGTGTATTCAGAACAATCAAGGTCTAAGTCAATTGTAGCAGGTATTCCTATAACATTAACGCCGAGCCTCGCAAGCTTTAGCCCCCCCGTTATAGAACCATCTCCGCCAATTACAACAAGTGCATCAATGCCTAAAATATTGCAAATATTTGCCGCTTTTTTTTGTCCTTCTTCTGTACGCATCTCTGAAGAGCGTGCAGTTAACAAAATTGTGCCGCCTTTGTGAATTATGTCTGAAACGCTTTTTTCATGCATATCAAAAACATCGCCTGATAAAAGCCCATCGTACCCACGCTTAACGCCTAAAACTTCTAGGCCAAAATGCTTTGCTGTTCTTACGACAGCTCGAATAACGGCATTCATTCCGGGAGCATCACCACCGCTTGTTAAAACTGCTATTTTTTTTATTTTTCCTGTGTTTTCTACTGTAGTCATTGTTTCACCACTTACCTTTAACTAATATATTACTTCCCTTATTGTACCCTAAATCTTATTTTATAACAACACTTTTTTCTCCAAGCATAGACTTTAATTTTTCTAATACTTCTATAGTTACTCCTGTTGTAAAATCTGGCTTAATTCTTTTTTCGGTTTCTTCTTTGTATATAACAATTTTAGTGCTGCCTTTGTTTTGTTCTAGAATATCGGTTAAGTTTTTTTCTGTAATACTACTTCCTGTAGGTATTTTAAGCCACAGTGCTATATCTTCATAGAATTTCAAGGTATTTGCTAGAATTTTAGTATCTTCGTCGTCTTTATGGCTTGCCTTGCCCGAAACCAAAATAACTCGCCCCTCTGAAAGGCTTGATAAAAACTTTTCATAAACATTAGGGAAAACAACAACTTCCATATGCCCATGAGTATCCTCAATCGTAACAAAAGCCATTGGCTTGTTGCTTTTTGTGTAAATAATTTTTTTAGCCGTTATCATTCCACCAACCGTAACGCTTTCGCCGTCTTTTAGTTTGCTTTCGGAGATTTCGCCTAAATCTTCTTCATTCATCATAAAATCTAAACTTCTGGCGTTTACAACTTGGTCTAAAACACCAGAGTAAGCCGAAAGCGGATGCCCGCTTACATAAATTCCAAGCATTTCTTTTTCCATTGCCAAAAGTTCGCCAATTTTATATTCTTCAAGTGGGGCAAGGTTATCTTTGTGAATATTTTCATCGTTCACCGAACCCATTTCAAAAAGACTCATTTGTCCCTCAAGGTTCTGTCGTTTACTTTTATGGGAGCCGCTTAATATTTTCTCGTAAGCATCGATATATTGGCGGCGATTTCCGTCAAACGAATCAAACGCACCTGCTTTTATAAGGCTTTCTATGCAACGCTTGTTCATATCTTTAGATTCGTTTCTTTGGATAAACTCGGTTAGCGATTTATATTTGCCGTTTTTCTCTCTTTCACGAACTATTGCCGAAATAACATTTCTGCCAACATTTTTTATAGCCAAAAGCCCGAATCTAATATTTCCATCAGAAACACTAAAGCTTGCAAATCCTTCATTAATATCAGGAGGAAGGAGTTTTATGCCCATTTTTTTGCACTGTTCGATATATTCAGAAACCTTGGTTGAAGAATCCATAATCGAGCTTAAAAGTGCCGCCATAAACTCAACAGGATAATAAACTTTAAGCCATGCCGTTTGGTAGCCGATAACCGCATATGCAGCGGCATGCGACTTATTAAAAGCGTATTGTGCAAAGCTTGTCATTTCATCAAATATTTTCTCTGCCGCCTCCTTAGGAATGCCGTTTTTTATACACCCAGGCACATCATCACCCAAGCCATATATGAAATTTTTACGCTCTTCTGCCATCACATCGGCTTTTTTCTTACTCATGGCTCTTCGCATAAGGTCACTTCTAGCTAGGCTATAGCCAGCTAAATCACGCACAATTTGCATAACCTGTTCTTGATAAACGATACAACCATAAGTTGCTTCTAAGATAGGTTTAAGCGACTCGTGCGTATACTTAGTTTCACCTTTTGTATGCTTGCCAGCAACATATTTTGGAATAAAATCCATCGGGCCCGGCCTGAAAAGTGAAATTCCCGCAATAATATCTTCTAAGCAGTTTGGTTTAAGCTCTTTTATAAAGCTTTTCATACCGCTAGATTCAAGCTGAAAAACGCCCTCAGTTTTAGCCGCAGAAATTAAGTCATATACCTTAGAATCTTCAAACCCAATATTATCTATATCAATTTTTTTGCCATGGTTTTGCTCGATTAAAATTAGTGCATTTTTTATAATTGTGAGTGTTCTAAGCCCTAAAAAATCCATCTTTAAAAGCCCGAGTTCTTCTAGGGTGTTCATACTAAACTGAGTAGTAATAATGCCATCGTTTTGGTTAAGTGGAACATAGTCAACAACAGGCCTATCGCACACAACAACGCCAGCAGCGTGAGTTGAAGAGTGGCGAACAAGCCCCTCAAGTTTTCTCGCCATATCTATTAGGGTTTGGGTTTCTTCTTCGTTTTCATAAGCTGCTAACAATTCAGGGTTTTTCTTTAACGCCTTGTCGATTGTTATTTGCAGCTCCATCGGTATCATCTTCGCAATCCTGTCAACATCAGCATAAGAATACGCCAAGGCACGCCCAACATCACGAATAGCATTTCTTGCAGCCATAGTACCAAAGGTTATAATTTGGG
>Ga0123352_10000412_pt1 | contig 51688 bp, 76 predicted proteins | sample TergutLab28metaG_FD_89700 | JGI IMG/M metagenome (GOLD analysis project Ga0123352, IMG submission 89700) | Labiotermes labralis P1 segment gut microbial communities from Petit-Saut dam, French Guiana - Lab288 P1 | ecosystem: Host-associated > Arthropoda: Insects > Digestive system > Gut ... | reverse complement strand
GACTTCGGATCAGAGGGTCGAGGGTTCGAATCCTTTCTCGTGCGATAGCAAAACCCTTTGCAAATTCAACGCTTGCAAGGGGTTTTAATTTACTTCAAAGTGCTTAGAATGGACCCGATTTGTGTAGTCAAAAATGTAGTAGTGTAGTCAAATGAGTAGTCAGGCCCGAGCCGTCAATACATCTTTATATGTCTTGATATTTCGAGTCGGTAATGTCTCTGCTGAAAACTCTCCGAAGATAGTTTTCAAATCAAACCCCTGACTTAGCACAGTAAGCTTTGCTTCGCCGCTAAGCTTGTCGTAATTGTGCCATTTTAATGCAAGCTTCCGGATGTTATCACTATCTTTTTCCGTACCTCTGTGGCAAATAGCTTGCAATGCTGTAGACGGCAAAGTTTCGGTATATATACTTTCACATACAGTAAAATGATCTCCATCATAACACCTTCCCTTGCCCTCTAATCGCTGGGATGCACTCGCTTTCATCAAAGTATTGGCAATAATTCCCCTGTAATTCCTGTATGACATGGGCCAGCAAGCGGCAGGCGTAGCTGGCATTGCCTGAAATGGAGTATTATGCAATTCTATTTGTACATGAGCGCCTGACCTTGTGTTTTTGTCCACATAGTCTACATCTTCAATGAATTCAAAGTAATCATCTTCGCACTCTGTAGGCATTCCGACTATATTATACAATTTAAATCGCATATTCTTATTGCGAAGAAGTATAATTTTAAGGAATTCGCGGAAATTTTCGCGACTAATCATTTTACCAGCGTTAAATCGAAGCCGCTCTGATATTCCATCAAGGGCGCAGATGCGGAGCATTCCAAGATCTATCTTATCTTTATTTCTTATGATATCAAGCATGCACATTTCGCGCAATTCGTGAATGATCGCGCCTCGAAACATCCCATCTCCCTTAGTACTGTCAATATGCTTGCGATGATGCGAGTACGCACAAAATAAGCACTTATAAGGACACCCCATAGATTTCTCTTCAAATACGCGCGCTTTTCGTTGGAATTTATTTAAATGGGTTTCACCGTCATCAAGAAATACTCTGTGTGGGTATAAAGACTCTTGGCGGAAATAGTATTCATCATCATTACTGTATAAATTGGACCATATGACTGATTCGTTTACGTGTCGGACATCTTTCTCTAGCCCTTTAACAATGTCAATAATTAGATTCTCGCCGCGTCCTAGTACAAAGCAATCCACGAACGGCAAAAAGGGGCGAGGATTCATTGCCCCTGCCCCTCCCACAATCACTTTATATATACCTTTGCCCCATTTTACGCGCTCGGCGAGAAATGGAAGCCAGTCTTTTGATGATGTAATGCTCACAAGGATTATATTATACTTTGATACGTCCTCACAACCGCCCCAGTCCACGTCATATCCATTTCTTTGAAGGCTATCCACGATTACCTTTAATCCTGCAAAATAAGTCCCCAACTTATTTGCTGCCTGTTTTTCTCCAAGTCTACCTGCGTACGCAGTATTTTGATATGCCATTATTTTTAACACGGAATTGCCACCTCCGCCTGAAAGGCTGGATGCCAATATGGTGGCATCCAGCCACCGTATGATTTGCGGTATCCACACACATTATCGAGATTGCATTCCTTAGGCAATGTGCGCATCAAAACTATTTTACCATTACACGGTGCAAAAATACTATAATTATCTTCCATTTCGTCAAATGTCCACTGCCATACTTGACCATATCCTATTCCCCTGTGCGCACCTATAGAGTGAATTGCTTTTAGCAATTTATTGACTTGTTCTCGATCCCCACGCACAAACCAGCACACGCGGTCGATTAATCGTACGCGCACTTTGTCAAATTTTGACTTGTATGGGCCGGATGCAGTCATTATGCTCTTGCGATATTCTGGGGCAATTAGTAGTGCCATCCTTGATGAATTAAATCTTTTTGCAATATTCGCCGTCCATTCTGCTTGCGGTTTCGGCATTATGGGATTAGAGCAGTTTACTATCTTTCTGCTTTGCATTTTGGTGTAGCAAAGCGGTATTGGCAATTCTTCAATTTCATTTGCCGGTGTCCATCTGCCTGTTTTTTTGTGATGTCTCTTGCCAAGACGACACGCTAATTCATCGCCAAGGATAGCGTCAAGCATTGGAGGATCTCCGGCAAGGGGAGATGCCATCCATGCCGTTATTTTATAGTTTTTCACTTGATTCTTCATAGTTTACGCCTTTCTCTTGATCGCTTTACTTTAATTGCATTCTTTGTGCGATTCGGCAGAAGTATGAGCAATTTCGATATAGGGGTATTAATGTAATACTGCAATGTTCGGATTTCATGTCGCGTCCAGGACGATAACCTTCTCTTGAATTTTTTATGTTTATTTATAAATTCTGGACGAAACCATTTTTTATGGATGAGCCAAGGACATTTATCCGTGCGTCTTTTTTTTGCTGTGATTTTATTGGATTTTATCCATTCAACGATGGTGGTGCGATCATAGCCTAATTCGCGTGCTAGTGCTGCTGCACTCCTGCATTCATTCGCAACAATCCCCATTACTCATCAACTGCCCCAAAAAAATCAAGTGCAAGTTGCTCTGTGTCTCCCTTTGCTTTATCTCTTTTTGGCTTTACTGCCTTTGGTTTTTTCGCAGGAAAAGTCTCATCTAACCATACTCTTATAGCATCTTTGTTCTCCACAGTGTAGGTTCGGTATTTGTCTGCGAGCATCGCCAGGTCTTCGCTTTCTAGCTGTTTTCCGGCGAAATCCTTTCCTTCAATGGTGAATTCAAAATGCATTTGGCCATGACCAATACGCGCCATTCCCCCGACCGTACCGCTAGACTCTTGCCAGTCACTTACCGCCGCAACAAATGCGCCCAATTCCATTTTTGAAATATTTTTAAGTGTCAATGGCACGTAAAATTTTGCACCGGCAATGACATTTTGTCCGCTATAAATCATAAGGTTAGCCTTTTCGGCACCTTCTGATTCTTCGCTAGTCTTTGCAATGCCTCGCATCCTTTGGATATCGGTGCGTGTATATTGGTATTTGCCGATATAATCCTCGCAAGATCTCATCTTAATAGGCAGTGCCGCCAAGCTCGGGGGTAATAATTTTTCAAGATTTTCTCGCTCTTCTTCACAAAAAAGCCGTCCCACGCCTACGTGAATACTGCCTGCAAGTACTTGATTCGTAAGGCTTCCACCAAGAAGCCTATATAAAGGCAGCAATTCTTGCATCGCCGCTATTTTCTTTAAATTATCACTGATAGTAGAATCTGTAAGGCTACCACCATTATACATAAACCATGCTTGGTTAACATTTAGGCTATCATGTAATTCACAGGCATTGTATATGAAATCTGCCCCAGGCTCCCGGACAAGAACGTGTCGAAGAGCATTGCCAGAAAGCACTGGCACATCGTACAGTTGCCCTCCATTTATTACCGTATGGCGATTTATCAAAGCCTCATTTCCTGAAATACCCGCCATATGCGTGAGGGGCGAAAGGCATGTTAAAATCCCATGAATCCGAGCGAATTTAATCTCATTCATTGTTTTGCCTCCAATTTTTAAGTTCTGCATAGGTATCAAATCCTACAATGGTGTTGTCTGGCCCTCTTGCGACAAATTCTTTGCCTATCTGCTTGCGAATCATTGCTAGGTCGTCTTTCTCCGATTCTATGTCATCTCTCGCTTCAAGGCATAGCAATCTGCGACTAGACATACACGTCCTGATAAAAAAACGCTTCTCTTCTGGTGTCATGGCTTTAATATCCTCATGCACCTCTAGCAACAGGGGGTTTCCGACAGCAATGTTGATATCTGCTTTTACGAATTCTAATAGATTTGCTAAAAAATCACCGCCCTTGCCTTGCGATCGGGTTCCAGCATTCATTATGCCATTCGAAATGCGATCCCATAGCGTGAGACGGTCAAGCCCCTTCCCATACACGGCGCGTAGGGCTTTCACAAGTCGGATTCCGATCTTGTGCATTCTTTCAATTTCCGCATCCCCAAATTTTGCTTCTGGGGCCTCTAGTCTAGCGAGTCTTTGCCGGAATTCTTCCATACTGATTTGCATAATTTCATCCCTTCAAAATATTTTAATTTTTTTTCAAAAAAAGTGTTGACAATATACTAGTATCATGCTATACTATCTTTGCGGTCAAGAAAATCAAACAATCCAAGGGAGAGATAAATATGAAAAAGCAAATTATGACACTAGCATGGACAATGTACAAAAATTCAGGTTGTACCACAAGAGCAGAGTTCGGCACAGCACTTAAAGCGGCATATAAAATTTCTTACAATTTTTCAAACTACATTCGCAAAGATATCTTAAGCCTTGAAAAAATGATCTCTTACATGCAAGCTACAGAGCAAACATTTGACGTAGCAATGGCAGCACTGAGCCTTGTGATGAGTTTTAATAAAGCAAACGACCAGAAAATTGCTTCTGTAAAAATTGACTCCGCAATCAAAAGTGTTGCAGATCAAGCCAATGGTATTGTGAGCGCGACCTGGGTTAGATACGATGGAGGCTGGGGAGTGTCGGCTAAAGGGGCAAAAATCGGAGATGTAGTGCGCGTATATCGTAAAGACGGAATAGATCAATTAAAAAAGATTATTGACGAAATTGCATGTGAATACGGCACATTATGGCAGGTTGCATAATTCCACCATCAACAGAAAGGGGATTTAGAAATGTTAAAAATCAACGAATTTACAAGAGGGGTAGCAATCGCATTCCAAGTTAGTGCAGAGGAGTATCACAACTTAAAGAGTGCGGCAGAAAGACATGCACAAGGATTAGGCTTTAGCGACTATACATTTGGTGACAGCTTCGAAGAGGCGATGGATGAGGCAAATAAAATTCACACGAGAATGGAGGGGTATTGCAAAGCAATCGAGCAAGTGTTAAGACTGTGCGGGTATGATGAAGATGTGCATCTTCACTATAGGTGGGATAATGTCTGCGAATTTTACAAGACTTCCTTGGAAAATGGGACTGACATCAATTCAACTAAATACGTAGATAGTGTAAAAAGCATAATATTTGAGGGTATAGACATTTAGTGAAATTTACCTTGATTCAACTTGGAATTGACTTAGAAAGAAGGAGCCTGGCATGAAAAAAATAATCAAAGGCAAGGTGTATGACATATCAACAGCGAAAAAATTGGCCACATATAGCTGTGCCACAGCGGCTGTCAGTGATCACCAATGGTACCAAGAAATACTATTCATAAAAATCACTGGAGAGTATTTCATATATGGGGAGGGGAATGCGGCAAGTCCCTATGGGGAGAAAGTGGAACAACATAGCTCGCGTCCAGGGGCCAGAATCCGACCTATTACCATTACCCAAGCCCAGGAATGGGCAGAAGAAAGGCTGGACACGGATGAATATGAGGCAATTTTTAATCTTCCGCAAGATGACAAAGTCCAAATCGCTACATGGATACCCGCTGCCGTAAAAGCGAAATCCGATGCACTAGACGCAACGCTGTCAGAAATCTTTTCAGCAGGGGTGGATGCTCTTAGTAAAACAGATTAATTGAAATAGCCCTATTAGGGCTATTTTTCTTTTGGAGGTGCCAGCCAGGCTGCCAACTTTGATAATGGCTCCTCTTTTATCTTCTCCCACTCCATCAATTCATTAAAAACCCCGACTTTCTTGGCAGAAATACAATGGCCCATTTGATATTTGCCCTTTTCAGATAAGACAGGCTTGCCTATTTTTGCGGATATACTACCGCAGAGGGTGAGCCTTTCTTTTAATAGTTGGGGTGCCACTTCAATAATAGCCTCTTCAAGCATCACTGGAAAATAATCCCTATTATTAGCAATCGGGGCGCGGAAAATAAGGTTTTTCTGTCCACTATCGGAGATTATTATACTGAACGGGGGATCCGGTGGGGCGATTATTATCTCCCTAATTAGGCCGATGTGTGCTTTTGTAAAAGCCAGCCTCTTTTCGACTGTAAGAAACCACGAATACATCCGTGGAGCAACGGTGGGCGAAGGTTTTTCAAATGCCTTGAAACCGCCATCAAGCATGTGTATATCGCACGTGCCATTGCCAAAAACCATATTGCACCCTACGCATACATAAAGACTGTCCGGACATTTCACGATATCTAAATTTGTGAAATTCTCGCCGACATTATCTTTTGTTGTGTGTGTTTCATCGCAAGACGCTGCGCAATAGAAACAGTTGCGATTCCCACGATTATGCTTATCTTGCGCAAACAACATCGGCGCTGTAAGTATTCCCAATGCATCACCGCCCTCAATTTATCATGCTATAATATTATCATATTTTAAATAGATTGTCAAGCGAATTACAGTAAAAAAGCCCTGATTTATGGGCTTTAATCGGTTCAGGTGTTTTCAGAGTAACTATTGAATCGTCTTCTCCGCATTATACAATTTTGATTTCAAGTCATTAGCCGCATCCTTGTCATCGACTTTGGTCAATAATGCGGCGGCATGTGCCAGTGATTGCTTGGCTATTTGCCTCAGCATATCATCACCTTCTTGCTCGTAGTATGCCCAGTATAGGTCGGCACTTTTTAGCTTTGCATAAGCCAGATCAGCATAAGGCACATTGCCAGCTACTCCTGTCGTAGAAATAACTGCTTTTTTCGGCTGTTTTCCACAAAGATCAAGCACTACAGAAATCAGTGCCGCATCGAACTCTGCCTGCTCATTATATCCAGCTTTTAATGCGCTTTTAGCCTCTTCTAGCCGCCCAGCTATTATCTTTTCACAGTCCATCTTGACCCTTCCTTTCGCTTGCATTTTAAGCAAAGCCGCATCCTGCTTGAATGCGGCTTTAATTTGTTTTTTATCCATTTGGCTCACGCTCCAAAAGTACCGTCAATCGGTCAAGTGTTTGCGTAATTGTTATCGCCACAATGTTGCGCTGGTCTTCCCGGCAAAAGCAATACGCCGCAACAGTCGGGTTCCAGAATCCCGATGCGATTTTGCGGCTGTCTTCTGAGATTTCTGGGAAATTATACGGCTTTTTCGTGCCGATTTTACCGCGCATGATTTCAAGCGCAGCCAAAAGTTCAGCGCGGTCGGCAGGGCTTGAATCTGTTGGGAAGCAAGCCGCCGCCGCTGTGATTTTATGCCGTGCTGTATCTGCACAATTTCGGATATTAACAGCCATTATCCGTAATTCACGTCCATCGGGTCTTTTTTATCCACCACGCCATGCTCATAATGTTCGTGCATGGTTTCTGAAATGTAGTAAATATCATGCGCCGAACGCCCGCCGCCATCTATGCGGTCTTGAAGCATACGTACACGCTTAATTTCCTTGCGCACCAAGTCGGAAAGACAAAACAGTTCTGCGTACAGTTCGGGGCATATTTTGCCACTGTAGTGCAAAGCATCTTTTATGCAATGAGTGTAGTGCTTTTCGCGATTAATCCAAACAGGAAAATGCTTCAAAAACGCTTCCATGTCTTTCATCATCCATGCTTCGGCTTCGCCCACCTTCTCCATGTCAATGCGCGGCGCATGTTCAAGATAATCCGCTGACAAGGCTTCGATGGATTGCAATTTACAAAAATCAATTAAAGCTAACTCGCTGTGCTGTCTGCCGGGCCCACGCAATTTTACATATGCCCTTGCGCATGTTGCCGCTTTTTGATGCCAATGTACCCCCTCATAGAGATAGGTACATATATCATCAAGCAAGGCTTTTAATTCGTTTGCCATTTCCTCCTCGCTCATATGGTGTTTTTCGTGGTGTTCACCATGCATGGGCATATTTTGCCGCTGTTGTGGCGGGTTTCCATAGTTAGGCATTATTGATTACCCCCTTATGCCGGTGCTACAGAATACGTCTTGCGTCTTGCAAAGCCGCGCCTTGCGTAGAACACATTTGTTGTACCCTGTATGCCAAATTGCACGACAAACACGTTGCATGGATTGTGGCACAGTGCATCAACAATCATTTGGGCGGGGATTGTTTCGCCACAATTGCCAACGACTTGACCTGTAATACCGCCAATTGTGAGTGTAATCACTTCTTGCCCGGTTGTGGGGGTAAGTGGCGCGGGAGAAATGCGAAACGCTATACATTTCGCAAATTCTGGGGGCGTGGTGGGGTTGGTGATTGCAAGGGCAACGGTCGAGCCCTCTGTTACAGTTGGGGTCGCGGTTAAAGTTAATTTTCTGCAACAATTACTCATTATTTTCCTTCTTTCAAATTAGATTTTGTGTTATAATTGTGTTGCGGCTTGAACGGCAAATTCCACAGGCTTGTAATGAATGCACCTAAGGGCGTGTTTGTTGACCACAGAAACCATAATTGTTCTGATAACAGGAAAAGCAATTTGCGATTGTGTAGACCGCGCCAAAACAAGTACAATTCCCGCATGAGGTCGGACAATGTTTCGGGTAGATATAAAGGCGTAACACTAGGCAGACGGTGCATATCATATAGTGCAAACATCACTGCCAACGGGGAATATATTTTTATCGGGAGTTACAGTACGCCCGAAGCCGCCGCACTTGCTTACAACGAAGCCGCGCTAAAATATCATGGCGAATTTGCACAGCTGAATGACGTTTAGCGTCATTCTTTTTTTTGCTTTAATTTTCGGTCAATGCTTTCTGCGCTCTGCATAATCCGGGCATTGTAACCCGCATTATTCCTAGAAATATTAAGAATTTGCACAGACACATAGAGTATCGCAATGTTGGCCAGGAAGTTCGCCACGTTCAAAATATCATCGCGCCTACCACAGCCAAACGACACGTTGCCGCGCATTATTCTTCCTCTGCTGCTTCCTGTGGCGGCTCGATAACCGCGCCTTTGCCGTTAAGTGTGTCAATTCCATACCCAACGGCTTTTTTGAATGCCTTGTCTACGCTGGCACGAAATGAGGGATTCCCTGCATATAATCCAACAATTACGCCGAGTATTGCACCGTTCATAAAATATCACTCCAAATCAAAAAGGCTTACAGCACACAGCCATAAGCCCAAAAGTGTGCCGATTTAACGAATATCGGTCAAACGAAAATTTAATTGTTTAATGCTTAGTCATTAAAGCAACCACCGCGCCGCGGCTCGCCGCAGCTTGGGCGCTCCGACAGACACATGCCACGAGTCGCAATGTATTGCGGCTCCAGGTGTGGCATTCTGCAAGCAAGGGCCTCGATTGCCGCTTCCACTCTGCCAAAGCGTGCGCCGTTAAACGCTTCCGCTTCTAGCTGCAAAATTTTAGCCGCTTTTTCCGTGTTTGCGTCGCGCAAATCTTGGATTGTGTTGTTGTTGATTAAGGCACGTGTTTTGTCACCTTGCTCTTGGACATCTTTGTCTATTTTGCACATATGGTTATCCAATTCCCTGCCAAGCTGGAAATTACTTTCATCTGGGAACCAATTGCGCTCGCGGCCTCTGTCACCGCCGTGTCCACCTTCATGCCCGCCACGATGACCGAACCCATCGCGGAACAGTAAAAAGAAAATGATAAGCGCGCCAATTAGCCAGCCGCCGCCCATACCGCCTATGCCATGTCCAGCATAGCCGCCACCGCTAATATCTGCGGTTGAAGTGTAATTACTCATTGGAGTACCTCCTACATATTAAATTTAATATATATCAAGGCAATATCGGCCGATTTTTGCCATTTGATATTGAGATTGGTTGTAAATAAAAAAATGGGCAAACGGCAACCATCAATTGCATGCGGTTGCCATTTCGCCCGTTTTGTTTTACTTAAAAGTATTTAGATTTATCAAATTTCTTTGTTTTCTTCGCTTCTGCTCGCCGAGTTTCCCTGTTGAGCCCTGGCCCATCGTCCAATTGCGGCAATATTTTTGCCAATTCGCTGTCCAGCAGTGCCCGTCCAAGCACTGGTATCTTGTCAGCAAAATGTCCATATTTATCAACTAACTGTTGCGCAACATCCTTCGTGATGCCAAGCTGTCGCGCCATTGAGATCCCACCATCTTTACCTTTACTTATTGCTAACAATATCTCATCTTCACTCTTGCCAGTTTTTGCAGTAATAGCACCCATTTTGCTGCGCACATAGCCAAGCAATGCTTCCTTAATCATTGGCGGCCCCCGCTTCCGGTTTTGTAGGCGGCTTTTTGCGCTTGCCAACCGGATGCTTGTCCAGCTCGTCTTTTGTCGCTTTTAGCCCGCTTATTTCGGCCTGCAAACCTTTTATTGCGCCAAGTAGAGATTCGTTTATTTCGGCCTGTTGCCGTGCCTGCTCACGCGCCAATGTCAGTTGCTGTTCAGCCGCATCTCGTGCGATTTCTTCCGGTGTCTTTTTGACAACTCGCAGTCCGGCATCAACCAGCTCTTGATACAGCCTATCGGCAACCTCAGCCGCTTCCGCAATTTCATTCGCATGTTCGGCTTCCATGTCTCGTACTCTTTGGTTGTCAACACCCACAGGCACACCGGTTCGTGTGTTATATATGGTACCGTCTTTTGCAATTTCGGCAGCAAATGTGTTTTGGTAGTTCATATTTTCGCCCACCCCCATAAGATCCATGCTTTAGACTCTTCATCATAAAAATATCCGAGTTCATATTTTAATTTCTCTACCTCAATCAGGGCTCCAAGATATTGTAGCGAATCCACTTTTTCACCTGCCCAAACGATGTTATGTTTGAATATTTTCTAGGACTAGATCCGCCCTACCAGTCGCACGTATTCTATCTATTAAAAAATCAATATCAACATCTTTTGGCGCAATACCTCGCGTCACCAAGATCGAACAAATATACATACTCAAAAAACTTTGACTCGCACAAAGCAATCTGTCTGTCAAAATACATCTCCGCCCTTCAACGGCCAAGCCAAGGTGACTACTGCCCATAAGGGCGAGTTAAGGGGGTCGCCACCGTGTTCTTAGCGCCTATATTTTCGCAATAAAAAAAGCGTATAGGGCGAAGTATTCTCGCAACCTATGCGCAAACAAAGGGGCGTTTTTATTGACGGTAAAGCCGTTTTAGTTTTTCGTATCCAGCCCGGCGGTAGCTACTTACCGTTCTTGGTGAGCAAAATAGAATTACATCAGCAACATAATTTATATCCTTGCACTCGAAATCCACGAAGAATATAGCAGTATACTCGCTTTCAGGTAGGTTTTCTGACAATACGGACATTGCTTCTTTCTTTGTCATTGACTTTATTTTTCGGCGTAAATCTTTATACTCTTCGGTCAAGGCTCTGCCGTAAAACATCCTTGATATGCTTACGGTGGATAAGGCACAGGCAGCAATTCCTAGCATGACGGCTTGCCATGTTGGGAGAGCTTCGCCTGTAAATATTACCAATTCGAGGCAGGCAATTAACAGGGCGTTGGATGCCAGCCAGCACGCAGCGAGGTCTTTGTACTCTTCGCCACTTGAAGATATTTCAGCATGATTTCCGATGTCATACTTGTTAAGGGAGAGGTTTATCATACCGAACGTAGCGAACAAGGTAATCATGGGCACGAGTTGTCCGCGCAAAACTCCATAAAAAAGCGGCGCGCCATTAAAGGCAATTGCCAGCCCCGCCATGATTATTCTTCGTCTTGCTCCCATGTTTCACCGCCCACTCTAGAAATATGTATAGGTGCAATGTGGCGTATCTGCATCATCGCACCCTCTGACTACTTGACTATACGATCAATTTTGCCGAAAAATAGCAATTTCCAAGGAAATCCCATAGCTAAACCCTCCTACAATATATTTACCACATTTTGCAGCATTTTGCTGTTTGCATATAGTGTCATTGCATAAATAATCAAGAACAACATCAGCATCATAACACCTGCAAGTGCGTACCTTACCCAGAACGTACGCTCTTTGTGCCATTGATTATCAACGAACGCAGCTAAGGTGGCCGTGGCTCTAAATGTTGCCACAGGAAATGTCAATATTCCTGCCGCAAATATCGTAAGGCTCTGCGTTGCTAATTCTATGTGTCCGCGAATCAAAAGCATCATGCCTCCGATTTCTAGTGCAACCTTTGCCGTCAATATCGCCATAACCAAAAAAAGAGTGTAATAGCACACCTTTCCATTACGCGCCTTTAGCATTGCCCTAAAGCCATGCTTTATCGCGATTCTTATGAGGTTGCGATAATATTTCACACCATTGCAGACCAAACACGCTATTCCAAAAATTAGTATAGAAGCCAGCAAAAAACGGAATGGAGAGCTTGTAAAAGCCGCGCTTCCCAAATTCGCCGCAACTATCCCCAGAAACAAAAAGACATTTCTTAAGGCACTTAATTTCTCGCGAGATATCGCCTTCAGGCTGATGAAAATATAGAGAGCCTCCAAGATAATCAACAAGATGATGACCGGTACAGTTGCGGCCGTCATTGCGGCGTTACCCCAAGTTGTAGCAGAGCAAAAAACACAAGCCCCATTATTAGCGCGGTTATGCCTGTAGTAATAACCAAGTCCCACCGCTTTGCGCCCTTGCTTTCGAGTCGATATATCCGATCGCTGTGTCTCGCGGCTCGTTCGTCCGACCTAGTGGCGTACTCTCTTAGCGCGCCTGTCAGATTTTCGATTCCAATAGATGCCTTCAACATGGCAGTTGCGGCGGTTCGCATCTCTTGCGCATGTTCTTCAAGTTTACCAATGCGGAACTCATGTTGCGCTAATGTTTTCTCTATATCTGCCACACCCTCACCTCGCCCACTATTGTTTTGTCCTACATTTTAACGCCCAGGCTTGCAATTGCGCCCCTCAATTCGTCAACTTGTCGCTTATTTAATATGATTGTGCGGATCATGTCAAGTGTTAAATCTAGCCCCGACACATCCCCATTCGGCGTGACGGTACCATCTCCTCGCATGTGTCCGGCATTGACCAGCTCCTGTATATCCATTCTCGCCCATCCAGGCAATTCTGCTACTGTATTAAATCTTGACATGTCGATCTCCATTCCGAAACATTTATAAATTTCACTGGCTAAAACCTGCGCAACTTCTCGCCGTCTATTTCGCAAAATATCAACATCTGGATTGCTCAAGAGCGAGTCTATGAATGCTATTTCTGGCATAATCGCGGGCATGCTAGAGTTTCGCAGGACCCCCACAAAATCATGGCGCGTCTCAGTCTCCAACATCACACCATTGGCGCGCCGAATGCGCAAATTAAATGCGCCCCCTAATGCATTGCTGATGTTTTCTGCAAGCCGCCTATTGGTCTGCAGATCGCGATTTCGATTATTTGGGCTTGCCGTAGGGATTATTGTTTCCACTCCGGTGCCGCCACCTGCATTGCAGTGGATAGACACGAGCAAATCAGCCCCCCAATTATTAGCAATTTGCCAACGCTGCGAGGGTGATATATCTGTTTCGCGTGATAATCTCACGTCAAAATTTTGACGCAGCAAATCGCGTAAAATCAGCGATATTTCTAGCACAACGTCAGACTCCCTCATCCCATTGGCAACCGCACCGGGATCGCGTCCACCATGTCCGGGGTCGATGAATATTTTTGGCATTATCCACCATCCTTGAATTTATACCTACAGTACGTATCTACGCACTTATGGGCCGAATATCCACCGGCGACCACGCTGCCCAGAATGCCTAGTAAAAGCTTTATTATTTCCGGTGATTCTCCATTGGAAATTCCCAAGTGGTACATGAAAATCACCGATACAGCAGTTAGCATCATAGCTATTACTACTAAATTTACTACCCATTTATCCATCGTAGAGCTCCCATCCAAATACACCCGGCGGCCATACGTTGTTGTTTGCGATACTTATCCAACGCTGGCCATTGTGTGTCACCCTTGCGCCCTTTTTATAGGCGTCATGTCCTCCTTTGGGTTGTTGCCACTCATCCCAATCGCCTAGTTTTTCAACCCAAAGCGACACAGCTATGGGCGGCTCCCAGCCTAATTTAGTAATATGCGGCTTTATTGCGATGTAGGTTTTTCCATCAAATTCACGCTCACAATAGCGTCTGATTATCTGCCCCGGTTCCCACTTTTCCTCGCTGCTACCTAAATATGGAGTAAGCTCTATCAAGGATTCATGAATTTGCAATTCGGTTTTTTCTGGAAGAGACACGCCAAAATTCTTTAGCATCGAGTATGCTTGTATTTGTTCCATAGATAATGGATGGAATTCTTCTGGTATCTCTGGGAGTATTTCTCTCCAACCTTGAGGCCATATGCTTGGAGGGATTGTATTTCCTTCAATTATATTTTCAAATGCTTTACCGTTTTCCTCATATTTTTCGAATTCTTTAAACATTTTTACTCCTTATTCTATCTCGTAATCGAGTACCACGCGACCCATCGTCCCCGTGCCACCATTAGCCCGCGCGTGTGTTCCTGCTGGAGAAAATCCACCAGCGCCCCCGCGACCTCGACCCTCAAATATATGGGATGGCTCAGGTGTCGTTGGCAACATCATAGTATTTTGGGAGAAGGTTCCGAAACCAGGCGCCCCTCTCCGCAAGGTTATTCTTGGTGCGCTCGTAACATCTATTGTTGTGTGAGTTAGATCGGTGCCAAGCACAACCGACACAATATCTCCTCTTTTGAGTGGGATACGATCAATGCGCATTTCCCCATTATGGCCCGCCCCACCGCTAGAACCCATATTTGCTGTTGGATAATTACTTCGTGCTCCTTCCCCACCCATCCCGATAGCATGTATTGTCGCTGTGTTACCTAAAATATTATCATTAATTGTGACAGTAGCTCCTGTTCCTGTGGTGAACAGAAGTCTTCTATGTCTACTGTTTCGATTGACTACACTCCCAGTAGCCATCGTATCTAAAAAAAGATGTGCCGCAAAAGTTAGAATTGGCGTTGGTTCTATTGTTGATCGCCGTATTACAATATTCAAATTGTTTACAAATGGTATCCCTGGAGTTAACCCCTCAGTCTCAACAACCGTCCATAACCAATGGAGGCCGCCCGGAGATAATCTACGCATCTGATTCACACCGTGCAGCCGCTCTTGAGTGGTCCCCGTATTTAGGGAGGTCGCAGTAGCAGTCGGGACGCCATCCACAAAAACATCAACGGTAAATCCTCGCATCTCTTGACGCGTCCTTGATCCTATTGCGGATAACCCGTTAAAAACACCTCTTCCAGTAACAGAAAGGGTCGATTCTATCACATTGTCGACACCTGTTCCCCCAATAATCAATTCATATACTTCGGTTCTATATGTTCGTCTATTCAATGCAGGGGCATCTCCCCCTAAAGTTAGTATTTCATCATTTACAAATTTTGCTATATACGCTTCAGACATCCTAAACCACCTCCCACTTCATGGTTGCCCAATCAAGTAAGTTTCTTGTTTGCTCCCATGCAAGGGTTTTAACTGTGGTATTTCCCTCAACCATTTCCCATGGGTAGAATTTTGTGTGTATTTGCATTAATCCATTATCGAATGTTGTTGTGCGTTCCGCTAGCAGCATGTCCGTGGCTGTTACAGTCCATGTTTCGCGGAAGAAGTTGTCTGCGTCGCGCTGATATATGCAACCGCGCTTGTTCCAGTCTGCGTCAAAATCGTGGTTTACTATATCGAAGGTTTGAGTCTCAAGCATCCCTATTAAATCGCGAACCTTGATGTACCTTGCGTTAAAATCCGCTTGCTGCTGCGTCATCTGTTCTTGCCAATCGACCGCCTGCTGGCCATGACGCGCTTTCCACATGGCTATTTGCTCGTTTAAAAATGTTTCGTATTGAAGAAATATATCTTCCGTGTCAACACTTATGGGCCTACCAGTTACAAATCCGCATAATTCAGTGCTTGGCCTGGTGTCTAATATATTCGCCTGTGTTACTTGCTGGGCATTGGCTGGTATTGTTATTTCACATAACAATAATTCCCATCTGTCGTCCGTCCGCGCCAATGTGGAGCGCGTCGGATTTAATGAAGGTGTTCCCGGCACATAATGCGGCGCAAGAGTTCTTGCGATTTTATCCAATCTCAAAACAATGGAGTCGCGTCGCGCCAGGGTTAAATGCGATTCATCTATGGCAAAATCTTCATCCTGAAACAGTACAAAAGTTGCACCATTCACAAAGCCTGCACCTGATTCCAGTGTAACCACCATTCCCCCGATTGCACGAGATTGTAGCGTTTTTATGCGCATGTGCTCCGGGGGTTTTGGATAGACACCGTTAACTAAAAATAGTGACTGATTATCCATAAAATAACTTGCATCATATGTCCGGTCTGGCTCCCCGAATTCGTCTTCTTCCGCATTGAATGGGAATGATAGCATGTTATTTGGGTCACCTATTACTTGTTCCAATGCGCCTCACCACCCTGTCAGATATTATTCATATTAACAATTACGCTCTTGCCTTCTCTGTCATATATTTCTTGTATTTCCGTAACGACTTCACGCTGATTTATCCCCAATTCCCGACTATGCGAAGTCACGATACTGCCTAGTGTCCAAGCTTTTAAATATGGAAATTGCTGATGCAAAGGATCTACCGTGCTGGACAACCTTTTAACTTTTGAATTTTGCCGTAAAATATTTTGCGCGGCCTGTGTAGCAGTCTGTCCTTCGCGCAGTTCGCCTATTGATATTTCGCGGCGATCCCACCCAGTAAACACATTGTCACCATGGATGAATGATTCGCCAACATATACAACATTCCTGTATCGCTCAACATCGTCAATATAGTCCTGCTCCAAGACATTCAAAAATTCTTTTGAAAACACTACGTTCGTTTCTGTTGGCGTGGAAAAATGCAAGTCAAATGTTTTTTCCTTCCTGTTATATCGGATTTTAACGCCGATATTGCGTTCTTCGCACAGATTAAATATCACAGTAGCCGAATTGGCGGCTCTATGATTTACGGAAACAAGAATATCAGGAATTTCATACGGCATAAATCGAAATTGTGGCGCGAGCGAACGCCGACTTCCGGCTGCGACAGTAAATCCGGTATTAATAATGTGGTCAAAAACCGCTCTCAACTGTATATTTTCCTCGGTCAGGCTGAAGATTCGCCAATCTAGCAAGCATGACAAGTGTCGCCCTTCCGCGATTAGAATTAATTTTTGCTCCATCGTATGCACTACGAATCGGCGTTCGATGAATGCGGCCTCGTCTACATCTCTTTTGTAAATTATATTACCTTCAGCGAATATCCCCAATGCCTCCACCGTGAACGGCATCTCCATTCTAAAACTACCGGCCCTTGTGAAACTGCGAGTCCATTGGAGGCGATCGTATGTCGAGCTTAAATCTATCAATTCAAAATCCTTATATATCTCTATCCTATCAACATCTATCACGCTATACCCCCTCCAAGTGCAAAAGTGTAATTGGGGATGTAATCCACGTGCATGAATATGTTTGACACATTTTCATCTGCCGAATATCGGATCACATTAGTGCCAACGGCAATTCTGAAGAATTGTGACACATCAACATCCAGCAAGTGTAGCGCATTTGCGCCGTTTAATAATACTGTTCGCTCTTGTAGTGACGAGATTATTGTAATTACATCGTCCGGGCGCATTGTGTATAGTATTCGCACTCTTTCACCAGTAAGTGCTGTGATTATCTCTGGATTAGTTACTGTGCCATTTCTCGCACGGATTGTAGCAATGAAATCGCCTTCGACATTGCCCTTGTTTTCGAACGTTGATTCGAGTGTTGCCCTGCGCAATCCAAAAACTACACCTTTTTTGGGTATTTTCATTGGAAATGTGAACATTTTTCGCGTAACGGCAATAATTTCCCTGACTGACTGTCCTTTCCAGAATGGGTCAGGACAAACCAGGTCGATATCAAATCTCAACCGCCCTTGTCGCCAATAGACTTGCGGAAATTCATTTAATTTGCAAGAAATCCATGTGTCCGCACCCTCTTGGCTATGCTGATACCTAAGGACTCCACCTAGCGTAGGGTTGAAAATCGTGTGAAGTGTTCTTTCTGCGACCGCAAGAGATATTCCCTGCCGAACTTCTCCACCTAATGTCTTTTGCCTTGAGTCCAGCGACATGCCTGTTGTGCGATGTCCGTGTACGCCAGGTTGCTTTGACAGGTGCACTTGGTTTGGGACAATTCCTTCACTGCGATTGCAGATATATGACGAAAAGTAATTAAAACCCATACTTTGCCCTGCACTATTCGTATAGGTTAGTGTAACGTGTGGGGTCATTATCATCCGGAATACCCCCAGTCCGCTCGCTGTTGTCTTTTATATATAGCGTGCGCTGTCCTGCCTGCTTGTGAGTCACCACTGATGTTATAGTTGTGCGTAATATAGGTATCGCCACTTTTAATAGTTTCCGACATCCCGACAGATGCGCTTGCGCCCCATGCATTGAAGCTTGACCGGTTATTGTTGAAAGCGTCCCGGATTGCGTCAGCCGTAGCCCATGCGCGAGACAGTAGGCTGGCCTCAATATCAATCAGCCCTTGCCCTAATGCCTCGAAGAAATTGCGGCCTATTTGACGGCCGTCAAGGACCAAGCGCGAGTGCATCGCGCTAGTCATTCTGCGAATTATGCCATATGCTACCCTGGACATATTGTCCAGAGCAGTTGTGACGTTCTCGTGGATTTCTTCAAAAGTTTCTGTGAACATTTCAACCTGTTGTCCTAGGCCGCCTATCGGTGCAAAACCTAGTAACGGCAATGCCGTATCGCCAATAGAGTCACCAACTGCGGACTGTATTTGGCTGGCATTTGATCTGATAGCAGACGCAACACCGCTAACCCAATCCTTACCTGCATCTGCGCCATAACCCGCGCTTAGTGCCTCAAGGTCATGCATTAATCCTTGAACTTCTAAGGTCGTTTCTTCGCGCAATTCCTGTAACTCATTAATAGCCAATTCACTGGCTAAAGTCATTCCTTCATCCCAAATTTGAGCCAGTTCTTGCAGCTCTTCTTCTGTCATGCTTGCCATGACTGCTATTTGCTCACGCGTCTTTTGTCCTAGCATCATATCGTCAATGCCCTGTGCAGCTAATGCCGCTAGATTATATGCAAAATCTCGCGCCTTTTCGAGTTGCTCACGTGCATTGGCAATCATCAATTCGCCCTGTGATTTTGAGGCATATATCTCGGCTTCTCCATGGGCTTCGTTCGCTTGTGTCAATTCTTCTCTTATTCGCATCTCATCTTGTGCTAATCGCTCAAGATCGCGAGTTGCATTTTGGCGAACACGCTGTAATTGCTCTGTATTAACTACTTCTTGGTCTAGTATTCGCCGCTCTTCTTCTGCTAAACGCTCATTTATCTGTTGTCTACGTTCGCGAGTTTGCTGTAATTGCTCTTCTATTCGAGTAATGCGTTGTCCGGCTGCCTCTGCTGCATTTGCGCGTTGTTCTTCTGGGCTTCCTATTCCTTGGAATAATCTAAATTGGTTAAAAAATGCTTGTGTTGTTCGCTCCAACTGATTTGTATATCTTTGCTCTGCGGCTATTTTTTTGTCTGTTAATTGTTCATGTTTTGCCATGAATTCGCGTTGTGCCGTATCTTGATCATCTAGTAATTGTTGCCGTATTCTGGCTACATTCCTGTCAACCTCAATACGTTCACGAGTACCCCATTCGTACTTGGTGGTCAAGTGCTCCCACATTTTTAATTCTTCGGTTATCAAGAATCCAGCTTCAAGCCGGTATACTTCAATCCAGTGTCGCGCACCGGATAGTGTATCTTTTGACATTTCCTCTGCTGCTTGCACTGCTTGCCCGGATGCACCTCTAATTCCTCTAGCTGTGCCCGTTGGAATTGCCGCGCCTACTTCTCTTTCAAATCGCGCTGACGCTGTGCCATATCCCAATACACCATCAATTGCATTTGCTACATTTTTTGCAGCATTTATGGCATGCCCACTACCTCTTTGTATGCCATTTGCCATATTAACAATCTTATTATATCCGATTCCTAAGTATTGCTCTAAAGTAGAGCCCGCCGCATTCATGGCCGCATTAGCCAAATCAGCAATTGTTATTATTGTATCAGACTTCGCATCTGTAACACCATCCGATATGCCGCCCGCTAAGTCAGCTCCAATCCTATTGCCAACTTCCTCCATTTTTGATGGAGAAGATCCAAATCTGAAGAAGTCGCGAATACCATTCCATATTCGTTGTGCGACATTTCTAGCTGCATCAACGGCGGCACTTGCTTTGCCAGCCATGCCGGAGATTATTCCTTGAATTAAATCGCGCCCGGCTTGAATGAACCGGGGCAATTCATCAATAAGCGACCGTATCATAGACATGACTAAACCAGCAATTGCAATAATCGCTTCGCCTATTGCGATAGGAATATCATGCACTATAGCAACTAGTAACCTAAGTCCAGCCTTTGCAAGCGCAGGGACACTATTCATCAAGGTATCTATTATCCCAGTTATTATTTGAGGAATTGCATCAATAATGCCGCCAATTATTTCCGGCATTGCCTCAATGAGTGCCATAAACAAAGTTATTCCTGTGTCAACAATCATTGGTATAGAAGAGGATAGAAAATCAACAATGCCTACTATGATATATGGCAATGCAGCGATTAATACTGGCATTGCGCCCAATAGCCCTTGTGCCAATCCCTCAATTAGCAATAGTGCAGCATCAAGAACCATAGGAAGACTGTCAATTAACCCCTGCACCAGTTGTAATGTTGCCTCAATAGCTATTGGTATCAATTCAGGCAATGCAGCCGATATGCCATTTACAAAGGCCAATAATGCATCAATTCCGGCTTGAAATAATTCTGGCAACATGCTCATAATAGCTTCTAAAATTGTAGGTATGATTTTCATTACCCCATCAATCAGTGTTGGCAGGGCCATAACAATGCCATTGATTAAATTGAGTAATATTTCTGCCCCAACTCCAACGAATCGCGGCAATACTTCGTTAATTTTTTCTGCGATATTTCCGACAGCTTCTGCAAAGCTGTCACTTGCGCCCTCTGCGCCGGTAAGAATCCCCACCAATCCACCAACCGCATCACCAAGAAGTGGCGCAAAAGTGGTCGCAAGTCCGGACATTTTATTTGCAATGCCCTCGAAAGCTTCGCCAACAGGAACGCGAATAAAATCCCAGACAGTATCCTTTAGGTATGTGAATGCCCCCTGTATTGAATTGATTCCGCGCTGCACAGGATCAATGCGCTTTGCTGCCATTTCGGCGGCTACACCATATTGGTCAAAGCTTGGAATGACTTCATTTTGTATTACTTCGGCCTGCCGCATAAATTCAAACCATGCCGCTTGCTGAGTTTGATTCATATTGCCAGTGACAAATCGTGCGACCTCTATCTGATCACTATAGGCATGCATAGCCTTTGCGGTGTTAAACAATATCTCTTCATTGCTAAGTAAATTGCCGTTAGCATCTTCTGTTATTACATTAAATCTATTGATAGCCGCAGCAGAAATATCGCCCGCCGTTGCGAAGTCCATCATAATCGTGCCCATGCCGGAATACAGGTTCGCGCCTTGTATGCCGACACTGTACATATGCGATAAAATTGCGATGTTTGATTCGCTTGCTGCTCCAAATTGCTGGAAAGCTGGGGTCATGCGGAAGAGATAATTTTGCAGGCTTGAAAGCCCTATCTGGGTATTCTGCGATGCCACGGCGAATAAATCGACATATTTTTCACCGTAACTTGCGCTCTTTCCCGTTTTCAAAAAATATGAGCTCAGAAAATCAAGTGATGCGGCTAGGCTTGTTCCCTTCGCCTCGGAGTGCAGTATTGCGGCAGATGTTAATGCGAGTGCATCCTCCACTGAATGGTTTGCGATGGCAACATCTGCATACGCTGCGGCGATTTCCCTAATATCCGGGCCACCGTCTTTTGACCACCTGTGCCACTCTTTGCGTAGCAGCTCCGCATCTTCGGCAGTCATTTTTGTTTGTGCTCTAATGCCTCCCATGGAAGCGTCAACATCGCGACCAGCTCTTGCGGATGCAAAGCCGACTGTGGTAATTGCTATGCCCATGGTGGTAGCGGCTCCTATAACAAATTTTGCAGTCCCGCTAATGACTTTCGCAAAGCCGCGCCCTTTCTCAGTGGCTTGGTTTATGCCGCGTTCAAATTCTTGCGAATCCAACGCTATTCTTACGAAAATGCTAAATAGGTTAATTGCTGCCACCGCCTTTCGGGTATGTATAGAAAATCTGAAATTAATTTCAAAAAAGTATTGACAAGTAATTAAGCATAGTATATACTATGCCTATAAGGTTGACAGGCGGCAACCACAAAATGGGGAGGTCATTAAAATGACGCTAACAAAAAGACAGCAAAAATGGTTTGACGCAGGACGCGCACACGCTGAAAAATATAGCAATGATATTTTTGAAATACAACATTGCATGTGTTCGGACTGTGAAACGCTTGCACTTACAGATAATCGCTCGTCTTATCGTTGGTTTATGGCTGGCGTTGCAAATGACATGCCAGAATACATTGAAACAACCCGCTTTGGTGCAATCCCCGAAATCGGTGTAAGCAGAAATCATGCCAGCGGAGATTTTGAAAAAGGCGTATCTACCCTCAAAGGTGTAGAAGGGCGTAGGGCAGTATACGAAATGTGGTACGATATGAACGAAGAAACCGAAATCAAAATCGGCGGATGGTATTTTGGACACCGCGGCGCAGATGGTGAATATTTGCTTGACGATTGTGTGGTTGTGCCATGCTAAGCACAACCGAAAGAGCCAAGAAAGCCGCCGCCGCCCGTTGGGAGGGCAACAAGCCTAGAAATAATCAAGTTTTGATAAAGCTAACGGATTCCGAACTAGCCGCGCTAGACGAAAAGCGCGGCAAACTTTCAAAAACTGAATTTATCGCACGATTGATAAAAGCCGCTAAGTGATAGCGGCTTTCTTTGCAATATTTAATACACAATAATCGGATCACAAAACCCTCTCCCAGCTAGCAACAAGTTCATCCATGATGGACTTCGCCGTCTTTTTTGGCATCTTGCTTGTTACTTTTTGCGATTCAAATCGAGGTAATTTCTCTGGCTGCTTCCGGGTTGGCTGTGCTATCATCCAAAGCATATTGCTGTCGTAATCTTTTCGCTGCTCTCGACCTACATCCATACTGTGCCTTGACGCACAGTAGAAGATCATATCATCTATGCATTGGCCGCGACAGTCATTAAGGTAGACTGCGGTGCGCTCGCTCCCAACGAAAAGCGTTTGGATAAAAAACTTACTAGTTTATCATCATTAAAAACCTCCATAGCACCGTCAACGATCTCTAAGAGATTAGCTTTTGTTATGGAGGTTTTGTCTTTTCCGCTCATTATAGCCACAAGTTCGATCAGTAACTCTGGGGCGTCCGTGGTTATCAGATCAATGAAATCTACGATCAATGCCGCACCGCGAGCCATCATGTCATCGCCTTCCGGCTGTGAAAAACAAGCCCTTAATTTGTCCATAAACTCTTTATTTTTAGCAAAAGGGGCAATTGCTCTAGTTAATTGCCCTAGAACTTTTAGCCCCTCTAATGCTTCGTATTCGGATAGCTTTTTCACTATTACCCCCCTGTACCGACATTCGCCCGGTCGATAACTCCATGGACATCGACAAACCAAATTTCACACGGCGCAAAATCGATATCCTCAAAATCATCAATATGACCATCCACACGGAAGGGAATGTCCCCCTCGCCTTGGTCTTCACTTGAAATTGCGCCTGTGGTGCGGCCTAGGGCATTATGCATGGAAACCATTACATAGCCATATTGGGTTGTGGCAATCCACGTTGCATTCTTCCAGTAATCATCCGGCCCGATGCCGGTACGAATTCGCATTGCCGTGATGCCGTCCCCCGGCTGCATAAACTCGCCAGTGGGGAATGCTGCACCTAAAATCTCCGGCGTAAATTCCTTTAAGGTCGTTTCCATGAAACATTCCCAAGTATCGATCACGCTATCGCCCTTAAATGGTACATTTGCGCCGTCAATTTCGATGCGCCGCATTGTTGGCGTTACGTTGATATTTATACCGCCGTTTGTACCGCCTAATGATTGACCGTTAAGCATTGCATCTCTAAATGCACTTGTAAATTCTGCGGGGGTGGCAATATCTTGATAGTTAAAATCACGGATTAGGGCCCCTGCCCCCAATTGCAGATGCTGGAATGTGCTTGCGGTTACCCCCGCTATCGTTCTTATTGCTTCTGCCATTAACCGTAGCTCCCTTCTGCCCCTGAATCTGTTGTACTGCCGTATTTTGTGGTTTTATTTGATTGTCCAGAAGCGCCCCTCTTGTCTTTGGTGGGTTGCTTTTTTGGAAGCTCATGGGCCTTGACCGGTGCAGCACCTGCCCACCCGCTTGAAAATGAAGCCATAGTTACTCCTCCTTTTGTTTTGAATTAAAAAACGCTTATCATAATACGTGGCCTCGCAAAGTTAGGTTTACAATACCCTTTGTGATTGCCGAATCTCCGGGGTCACCCATCGTAGACATAAGCTGCCCCCGCCCTCGCTGTAGCCATATCGCACCTGCGTCATCATCAAGCTGCAAAACGATACCCCCTTCGGGTATTGCGTCTGCTATTTGCTTTAAGATGCGACTGACATATCCCACATTTCCGGGACTATTCAGATTGCGCGTATACACGGACGTAATTGCGATGACAGACTGCGAAAAGTCTGGTAACATCACTGGATACTCAATGTACGGCGATGTTAATGATGCGCGCACTAGCTGCCCACCACTTCTTTCGAATGCTCCGCCCTCAGGAAACGCCCTCAAAAGCCGCCCCCCATCAGGATCCCAGAACCCTCCGCCGACAGGCTCGCCTGTCATCGGATCCAGTCCTGTCCAAAATTCGTAATATGACTTGACAACCTCAATCATCTATTCACACCCCAAGATTCGGATTATCTGGGTCACCTGCAAGTCGCGAGGCGGCCTGTTCTTCAATAGTCCTGGATACTACCTCTGCGGCCCAAACCTGCAATTGCTCTGTTGCATTCTCAGATGATTCAATCTCATCCGAGATAAGCTTGATATATTTCCCTTGTTCATTTCGCAAAATATCGTTAAGCAATAGCTTGAATTCTCGTCCGCTCGCATCGACTTGAACTTTCGGGGCCACAAAACGCCCGCGCCCACCTTGAAACATTTGGCTCGACAAATCGTCTTGCGCAGGAATGAAGCGCCCTCTGATCTCTGCCTTATCCCCTAGCTCCTGCGTGAATCGCGGTGGCGGAAATGGGTTTTCGATTTGCGCAAACCCCTGCAGATGCCATGTTTTGTAGCGCGCTTGCTTTCTTGCGTCGCTTCTTGCACCCATCGGCATGCGCGCTACCTCTTTTCTTTCTGGTGCTTTGCCCAAGTAGGCCAGCCACCTTTTTTCGGAAAGTATTCATTTAGATATTCGGTTGTTTCATTGAACACTGCGATATATCCATATCGCGCAGCAAATTGCCTTGCATTTAATAGCGTAGCCCTATGCGGCATCCACTTCCCGCCGCGCTTACGCTTCCACGGAAATTTCCGCACCTTTTTGCCGTTTTCGTAGGTTATTAGCAAAAACACGCTATCGGGTATATCCGGATCTTGCCTTGCCTTTGACTCTACGCCCCGCCTACCCCAGTATGTCGCCACTTGCCCCACCACCTTGCTAAATGTTCTTAAACCATTCGAATGGTAAATTATACTTCGCCATGATTAGTGACTTTGCCATTTGTTCGAGCAGTACATGCTCTTCTAGGGCAAAGCATTCCGCCGGATAGGACAGGCTTTCTGCGTTAAAAGAAAGAACTTTTCCTATCTTTAAATGCAATAATTCATGGACAAGTGTCAGTTCGTCAACCGTTTTCTGCACATCCTCAAACCATGATTTCTTGTGTTCGGATATGCGAATTTCGGCAAACATCCTTACCGTATTTGCACTGCAATCACCACAAGCATCGATATCTTTAAATGGGGCAATTTTTGCGCGGATAGTCCAATTATTTAAAAATAACCTTGCCTGCCACTCTCCCAGACTTTCCTGCAGTTGTTCATCGTTTGCGAATGTTATTATTGGTTCGCTTTTCATCCTCACCTCTAGATGGTTACCGCTGGCCACATGACAAGCGGCGGCAATTTGTCCCCATTTAAATCAAACCATGTATGAGCGGAGCCATCCGCTTTTGTCGATAGCTTTACACTCCACGACTCGCCGCCGATAACACTCTCGCTCTCACCCACAACATTACGCTGTGCATTTTGGGGATCGCTTTCATGCTCCTCATATTCACGGCACAGATCAACGAAACCCATGGGCAAAATGAGCCGATAAACAGCGCCTGCGAATACTTTTTTGCCATCAAAAGGCTTGCTATCGTCCGTGCCGTTTTGCAGTGAATATAGAGGCATTTCTGGCGGCATGATGGGCAGATAATTAGCCCCCCCTAATAGAAAGATCCCACTGTAGCGCTGTCCACTATCAAGAATAACAACCCAATCCCCCTGATCGAAATTGCCATTCAGGGAGATGTCGCCGCCGTCAATTATGAATGTACCTTTTTCAGGCGGGCTAAGCCAGTCTCCGGAAATGCCTCCGTTATGCAGATGCTTAATGGTTTGCCTTATTGCCTCATTTAGCTTCATTGATGTAGCATACCTTCAATGTGTGTGCGGATGTTTTCTTGGCCCGTCATGCCGGCGGGGATTTCTATGCCTTTTTCTTTGGCAAAATCGCGTAATTGCGTTACATTCATGTCCATGATCGCTATTGGATCGTAGGTCATCTGTCGCATCAATGGAGATACGCTACCGTCTTCGCCGAAAATCGAAGCCCCTGTAATTCCGGAAGCAAACGGATTCGCAACTGTACCGTGCTTAATTTTTACCGCGCCGATATGTTTTGTGGGATAGACGCGCTCCCAGTTTGCGCCTGTGCGTAACTCTGTAAGTGTCGGGGATTTTCCTGCCATTGTGCCTTTCCAGCGAATACCGAAGATATGGAGGATATTTGTCCATCGACTCGTTAGGACATCAATGTTCTTGCCCTCATCACGCCATACAGCGTGCGGCACTTCATCAACAGGACTGCCGTCGCCACGTCCTACAACGCCGCTTGCAAGTGCGTACGTCTCGCCTGCTGCGACTGTGTCGTCTTGCACAATCCGCTTTCCTTGGTAGGCCGTGAATGCTATTTCGCCGCGGGAGTTAGGAATATAATCAATCAGATTAAGGATTTTAAGACGAGTCAATGTCAATGAATTGACCAAATAAACCGATAGAATATCAGAATTGTCACCTAAAAGCTGCTGCGCGTAAAGCAGCATTGTCGCGTCTACCTCTTTCCCTTCTGCATCTGCAATGAGCGGACCCATATTCGCGGATGCAAAAACGCCTGCGAGTGTCGCGAGTAGGAACTTCTGCTCCTCTCGGATGCGCCACTCTGCCTCCATCGCAGCTATTGCATCTTGCGCGGAGCTACCTGCTAGTGCGCTTGCCAAGTTTGCGCTAGACCAATGCTTTTCACGTCGGTGCACTATGGCAGTGTCTTGCAATGTTTCGATTTTGCCGAAATCAGGGTTTCGGGTGCCGTCGTTCTGCTCTGTGGAATCACCTTCAAGGCGTTCCCACATTGGCATTTCTACAGTCTGGCCACCGGAACTCGCTTTTTCTGATAAAAGTTCGTTTTGAGAAGTAACGCCAGATTGTATAATCGCGCTTCTCTCAATAATTTCTTGCCGCATATACGGCGTATATACCTTGGGAATAATTACATCTTGTATTCTTGTGCCTAATCCAGCCATATTTCACAACTCCTTATGTTTATAGTTTTAGGGGAATCCCAGCCGCAGCAGCCATCTGCATAGCAAGTTGTGGATCTTCTCTTGCAATTCGCGTTTGCTCAGCTAGGCTTCGATTCTCTTTTAGCCATGGGTTTTTAGTAGCTCCGCCACTTCCGCCACTGCCAGATGGGTCACCAGTGTTGGCACCTTTGGTTTGAGTCGTGCCGTAGTATCTTTCGTAGCGCTCCGCAAATTTTGGCAAGACATCCTCAATATTTTTAATCGCCACGATTCTATTGTCATTGTCGCGCTCTAGCTTGAATACCGCGCGATCATAACTCCGGCTGTCTAAAATGTCAGGTATGACAGCAGGTGAAATGCTGCGCCCTTTATCGTCCTTATGTGCCTTGAGTGCATCTGAGAAAAGACTATCAATTAGAATGCCGTCCTTTTCATCTTGATACCTTGCTCTGGTTGCTTCGTGCGCAGCTTTTTCATCATCTCGATCTCTTTCCAGCGCGATCTTTGTTGCGGCATGAGCCGCGACTTCATCTTTGAGTTTTTGCTCAAAGCCGTCCCCGCTATCGTCATTCAGAAGGGCATCGCGTTCGTGTTCGATATCTGAAATTCGGGTCTTAAGGGTGGCTATTTCGCCATCTTTTTTTGTCCTCAAATCGTCTAATTGTTGCTTGGAAGCAGTGAAGATATCATCTACAACCCCATCAAGATCAAAGCCGTCTGCGCCTTTCGCGGGGGTCAGAAGCCCCTTAATAAACTTTTGTGTCATTGCCATAGAATCCTCCTGTATCTCGCCTGTATTTTTTATACGGTGTCATTTCACCTTGGGCCTAGCCATGTTTTTGCGCTACACAGCAAGCTATTTTTTGTGTTTATGCGCTCACCAGCTAATATAAAAAGACGCTTTTTAGCGTCTTTTGTGCTTGAAGTTTGGATAGCCTGTGCATGGCTTACAATGATTATCTGTGCCATGCTTATTCTCACATAGCCCACATATGGCAATTTCGCCACGCGCTACGCATTCAAGGTCCCTCTTGTCGCGTTTTAGCTGATCAATTTCAGCTTGCATTTTGTCTAGCAAGCTTAAATCTGGTGTCCGTCCCAGTGGTGGCGCCCACTCCATGCCGCCGTGATATGTGTACCCTTTTCCTTGCAAAGTCTTGACAGCTGCCTTTTTCATCGGGTCGCTTCGTAAGAGTTCTTTTTGTTTTTCGTATGATATCCGTAATTCATCAAGTTTTTCAAGCGGTATTACTACCACCGTGTGCCGCTCAAAGTTTAATCCCATAATTTACCTCATCTCTTGGCGGGGGTTAATCAAACCCCTTGCCCATTATTTCTCTTGCTAGCTTTTCAGCTTCTGCGGCAAATGCATTGATCGCATTTCGCATAAATGGATATCCCATCATATACCTTGTTCCAAGCTCTACAAAAATTGCATATAGCACTGTGTTTCCAACAAGGACTTCCCATTTCTCTAAATTAACTTGATATTCCTGCCCCGCTCTGAGTCGCCCGGTGCGATCGTATCCGCTTTCGGATTTTGGGGCATGATATATGCCTTTATCCATCTCATCGACAGCACGTGTGGTGTAGTTTATGCCCCATGCGGTTAGCAGTGCCGCCTTGTTAGAGTTAAATTGCTTAAGCACCGCCGCTTCGTTTGATTTAAATTGCACAGACATTAAATCACAACCTCATATGTTACCCAGCACCCACAGTTTATGCTCTCCTCTGCTGATAAGTTGGCATCGCGCGGATACTGCCCCCCATTGGAAAACGGTTCGTTAAGCTCTCGGATTTCGCTCTGCATTTCCTTGTGATCAAGGCGCGGGTTATCCTGTCCATGTGTGTGGTGCCATTTCTTCCTCATCCGCAAACCATGCTCGTTCGCGGCCTGACAAGCGGCAAGATGTGCGCCCATTGATGAGCTTCGCAAACACTCCGTTTTGGCTGTTCGTTTTGCTCGATAATATGCTGAATTTGTGACATTTCGAATTCCGCGCGCTAAAGAGTGTATGCTCTCGCCTCGCGCCATCCGTACCGCAAATTCGTTCATTATTTGCGCTCGTATCGGGTATGTTGCGCCCATGCGCTGTAAGGATCGATGAAAGAAGAAGTCTGACCGATGTCGATCTGCTGCAAGTTGTGATATTGCCGTACCTGCAATCCCTTGTGCCTGTCTTGTGGATTGGAATGACAAGTATCCACGGTGTATATTTTGCAAATCCTGATGGCCTAGCGTCCTTGTGATCGCCACTGCACCAATCCCGATCCAGCTTGCAATGCGCCGCAAAAATCCTTGTGATTTTTTTGCTTGTCGATTTATTTTTTGTAATTCACGACTATAGCTGTCTACAAAAAGGCTTAAGCTTTCGCTTTCGACCCTACTCCCTGCATTCACGCTTTCTTGTGCAATTACATCGATAATGCTATCACAAAAGCCTTGCTGCTTGATCCTGCCGAGCGAATCTCTGATTATTGTCTCACGGTTAATTCGTTGGATAGCCTCGCGTGCTAACGCTTCGTTGTCCGAGATAGTCGAATCGGGATTTGGCGTAAATTCGCGCAAAAGGCGTTGAAGTGCCTGGTCGTGCTGCCTTGCTAAGCGGCTTGATACTTGATTGTATCGCCGCTGTAATCTCCGATCTAACATGCGAAAGCGATGCTGCACTGCCTCATCCATGGGTTATTCCCCTCCCGCTTCGAGGCGAGCTTTTTCCTTCAAGTACTCGTAGGTGGCTATATCTTTATCAGTCTGGCCGATGGATTCAGCATCATAATCCTCAATAATATCGTCGATAAGAGCGTTGTCAATCTTAGGATTGTGGAATAATCGCCACTTGAATGGCATGTCGGGAGTCATCTGTGATATAACTTGCGCGACCTCTCCGGCATTTATCAGTAATTTATGCTCGAAAACAATCGTCGCATCATGTACATTCTCAAGGGCTAAAAGCCGCTCAGCATGCAAACGAGCTTCCGCCTCAACTCCGACCATTTTCGTATCTTCGCGGCGCAACATTCCCGATATTGCGTCCACCCTAATGTCACCTCGTACAACTGCGTCAATATTCAGGATCTGCGCAAATCGCCAGTACTCGTCTCCCAGCATTCTCATTTGTTCACGATGTGCAAGATATGGTGGCTCATTTATAGTCATCTGAACCTTAGTCTCATCCGATTGGCCTGGAAGTACGAGCACGCCCAGCTTCACCATAGTATCAACCATTGCATCAATTTTCCCAACATCACCGCCGTAGCCCTGTATAAGCCACTGGATGAAGCGCATTTTGTTAGCCTCGTCCATATAATTAGTGCGCAACATGTCACGAGCGATTAGTATCGCCTCAAGAGGCGGAGTCAGTTCGCTCACATGCTCCGGATTGGCGTACAATGGTACAACTGGAAATCCGGGATAAGGTTCGCCTGGCTCCGGGGGGGTGGTTGCAACATACCCTGCGCCACCTATCGGCAAGTTGGTGCGGTATGGCTGCTGGTGCCCATTGCCGATATGCTCCCTCCATGCTCCGCCCTCCCAATATACAGGCGTGAGGATGTTTGTCCTGCTGTCTCGTGTCCAGGTGGAGAGGCCATTTTCCTCATATAGCTGGATTACCCATGGCATCTCTGGATCGCTCTTGTCAATCTGCCAAAATCGAACCCCAGCGTTAAATGCCCCGGTATATGCATCTGGTAACATAAAGTATTCCGTTGCCCTAAAATGCTGTAGCACATCATGGTTTTTGAATGTATATGTGATACCGTGTATCGCAGCATATTTTGATGTGACATGGATTGTAGTGTCATAATTTTTTCCTAGCTTTAATTTTAGTAATTTTGTGGCTTTGCTGCGCTCCTGCTGCGCCTCTTTCGTTTTTGCGGCTTCGCCCAGGTACGGCAAGATCTGCACGGGATTATCTCTCAGCCTGCCGGTAATGTGACTTACATGTATTCCAAAAAAACCGCTTGACATTTTATTGGAGGGGGTCAGGTCAAGTGATTCACCGCCTTCGACATTTACAATATTTCTATACGCCGTTAGCACGGGATTTTTGCCTGCATGATATTTCTCGAATTTGACATAGTCGGCATATTGCTCAGATGCGAGGTAAGCATCCACAGTATCAACCAACCACGATTTCAACTTTCCAGTATCTCGTGCGGCTTGCATTTTTTGTATTGTAGCTATTGGCATTTATCGTCTCACCAGCCCTGCAACATCAGTTGTTATTTTTAATCCCCGTAATACCAATTCTGATAACATATCTTGCGCATCATCGTGAGAGTTTTTCCCGGTGCGCAAAAACTCTGTTACATCAATGAAAAATTTAGGCCACCATCTGTCCCATGCCTCTGGCATTATAACTTTGCGCGTAACGGTCGAGGATGTAGCTAATATTTTTGCCTCTTTGTTTCGGGCCTGTGAATATACGATGAACTGACATTTCGTTCCACCAGCCTTTCTGTATTTGTCCTCTAAGACCTTCTTCCAAGCACGGCCACCAAAGTTTTTTTCGAATCTCATCTCAGTGACGTTATAGTCAAGTAGTTGCTGGATAATTTTATCTTCAGTACTATCCATGCTTTCTCGGGTGTATAGCACATCAAGCATATATGCACTTGGATCGCTACCGTATGGCACTCCATATATCCCATTGCAGAGATAATCATCTCCGTCATCTGCAATGTCGCATATTGCATATACTGCCTTGAATTGTGGCTTTTCGGTCTCACTATAGGTTTTAAATTCGCTATACAGCCGTCCCTTAAGGTCGATTGGCTCCTGGTCATAGTTTGCGCGAACAATTTCTTCACCAATAGTGCGAATCAAATTGTCATACTTGATTTTATCTAAAAGGCTTGGGTTAAGCATTTTCTTGCCGTCAAAGGCTTTTTTCGTGATAATGCGGATCTTGCGTCCTTGCTCTCGATACATAGCCACAACGCGCCCAATAAGGTCTCTTGTTGCCCATCTCGTCATGACAAGGATAACCTTGCTCCGACCTTCGAGTCTCGAATACAGAGTATCCGTGAACCACTCAAAGTGATCTTCCAGTATGCCTCTATGATTAGCTTCGTAGGCGTTTTTGATAATGTCATCTATAATTACAATTTCGCCACCAAAACCGGTTGCGGTTGACTTGGGAGACGTTGCTAGGTAATTTTCCTGCTCTGATCCATCAAGCTGCCACAAGTCAACCTGTGAGCTACCATGTTTTAACTTGACATTTGGGAATACGTCCGAAAATACTGGTCGCTTTTCACTAGCCTTTAGTTCTCCAATGTCGTTCCGAATGCCCTTGGAGAGCTTACGTGCTAATTTTTGATTATAGCTTGCTCCGACTAATCGTAAATTAGGATTGCGTCCAAGGTACCACTGCGCAGCGTGTCTTACAGTTAGGCTCTTGCCATGGCGCGGCGGCAGCTCGAATACTAGCAGTTCGGTATCGTCAGTCTCGAAATCTTGCAGTGCCTGACAGCACTCCCTAAGATAATGCGCCTCCGCAGTGTATACCCTAGGCACTCTTAGCTTGCAGAACTCCCATAAGTAATTCTCGGCCATTCTGAATGCTGCATATTGCTCCATCGATGGGGTGATGTTGACTGCTTGGACGCTCACCGCGGCTTCCTTTGCGGCGATTTCTCGCTCTTTTAGCATTAACTTCGGGTTATCGCCCATGATTTCATCAATGTATTTAATTGCCTGCAGGGCGGTCATGCCGCGCCCCATCGCGAGGTCGAATAAATTTTGCCTCATTGACAGCGCGAGCGTAACATCACCCTCAGGATGTCCAGCAACAATTAGCCTTTGTGTGGTTTCTCTGTCCGCACGGCTTGAAAGGATGGATTCCATCATTTCCTTGGCGCGCCTTTTTTCGCGCCTAGATTCACCGGAAGCAATGCCACCTATAGACTGGATTGCCCTTTGTTCGTCCTTTGTTCGTTGGTTCAGTGGTACTAGGTTGCCATTACCGCCAATGCCTGTTTTTACGCGTAACTTAGGCGGTTTCTTTTTCCTGTCCCGCTGTCCTGTTTTTTTGTCCCGCGCTTTGTCCTGTCCTGTGTCCTTCTTCCAATGCCGGTTAGCCCACTTGCGTACAGTGTCCGGCTTTAGGTCATACTTCGCGGCAATTTCAGACGGCGACACCCCCGCCTCGTAATCTTTCCGGGCCTGCTCTCTGATCTCCATATCACTATCACCACCGCCCATCAAATAAAAAATCCACGAACCAGTCGCGGGCCATGTGACATAATAAAACGTCCCCGCGTGGGACACATGGCATTTGCCGTAGGTGTACGAGGCCCTGTTAAAAAAACCGCCCAAAATGGACGGCTATATGCTGAGTATTTATACATGCGGAATGCGCTCGCTTGCGGACGCTTCCGCTAGTATAAATATAAACATGAATTTTTGCAAATGTCAACCGGATTTGATACGGATAATGCTCGTAAACAGTACGTATTTATGCCGGGATTTTTATTTCCTTCATTCCGGCAGCGTGAAGATCTTGCACATATCTATAGCTGTATCCCATTTCCACAGCTATTATCCTGAGACGCTTGCCTTCGAGGTATCGCTTTTGCAAGACGCCTCTACATGTAACACAGTCTACCCTGTTTATGATTCTTTCAGCTGTGTTGTAAATATGACTTAGCTGTATAAGCTGATTTCTTCTATCATCTTTTTCATCAACAAGATCCGACACCCTATCCCCCATCGGGTCTTTCGGTGGGCTAGATTGTACTTTACTTCCCTCTGTAATAGATGTGCCTATCTTTACCATAGCTTCATCCAATCTTTTTATTTGCCCTTGCAATTCAACAGCCTGATTTTTCGCACCAAACGCCCTTGATAGATATTCTATATCTGTCATATTGTAAAACCTCCCACAACTTGATATAATAACGATGTTGAGGCATTATTATAAGCTACTTTCTCTTGCGGTTAGAAGGTGGCTTTTTTTATTTTCGAACCTAATATCGGCCATCAGTTGAGTCTACTCATCTGTAATCCTATCTACAGACATCACATGTCCCACAAAACCCATCCATGACATATCTCCCATACGTCTAGCCATTGGGCAAATATTAGGGATGCAAACAATAAACTCCAAATAACATCCATTATGAGCAGTGCGCTTGTTGCGCTCGCATGTGTGCCGGTCTGCTTTGATATCACCGATTATACCTGTTATAACTATTCCACTTGATAACGTAACATTTATCACATCGCCAACCGTATAGCCCCAGCCGGTGCCGATAGCTAGCATTTTTAATCCATTGTATCGCCGTAAGCCTGCATCATCAGTCGTGGCATACTGTTGCATTTGCCATTGCGGTGAATTGCGGTAAGTAATGGCTCTGTAGCTCATGAAGCTGAAAAAGCCGTCATTACTCTGTGCCATGATTGGGAGATTAGCCGTGCTATATATGATTAAAATAAACACAGCGATAGATATTTTTCTAGCTATGTTGTCACCTCCAGATAATCAAAAATTGTTGTCTGTTCATAGTCCGACTCTACGATTATAGTCAAATCTAACGTCCTTATCATATCGGCACAGCTTGCAAAACTATCTAAATAGTTTTTTGTGTGCTCATGCCGTCGCATCGTTATATAATCCATGGCCTTTATTGCAATTTCAAGAGCGGTTCGATAGCCAATGACATTATCAATGCTTGTATCTTTGCGCTGTTTTTCACTTAACTTGCCGATAATGCCAGTTAGATGCGCCAAGTTTGGGCAGGTATCATACCTCTTCAATGAGCTAATGGCATTTGCCAATATCTCATCGGTACGCGCCATGTAATTGTTATCCACCATTGGCGGTGTTTCCCTGTAATAGATTTCAGGATAATCCTCTTGCTTATAATTTTCTTCAATGTATCTCTTGTGATTAGAAATGTGATTTCTCACAAGATTCATATTGCATCCGTCAGCCCAGCAGGGATCACTTGCGCCATGAATTTTCAGCCTATCCCACAGGTCGAAAGATGTTTGTAATTCGGCGGCATAATCTTTTGGTTTCGATATTCTTTTGGGCAATTTAAAGCACCTCCATATCCTCTAAAGTTAACTGTTGTGGGTCAAATTTGGGATTAGTCCACCGATTGAAAAGCATCTCCCCAGATTGCCATATTTCGCTCACATCCTGTGGCTTTCTGCGCCTTTCCCTGCTTTTGACTTTCGCGATAATCATTTTGTCAAATGCTCGGATGTATGCGACCTTATATTTGGGATATCGTGCAAATTGGGCAAGCACATGCTTACCTGCATTTGGGCAACCTATGCACCCTACACGCCTAAAGCCGCATTCATACAGAGGATTCATTTTTAGATTATTATTTCGGACATACTCCCAAACATCTTTGTCTGTCCAATCAATAATCGGATTAGTTGCAACCCTGTTGTTTCTCATGCATATTTCTGTTAATTTGCGATTATTGTCATTTTCGTCTTGATAAATTATCCGATCTTCCCTTTTAGCAGATAGTTTTTCATGTGTGCCACGCGACTTACGGCTGTTACTCTCTGCCCATCTAACCCCCATAAGTAAGTGCTGGTTATCGAATTTCCGCTCCTTTAAATATTCACAACAATATCTAACGCGCCGGGTTGGCGGCATAAGCTTTTTCACGATCAATTGCCACATTGACATTTCGGGCATATTTATAGCTGTTGGCATGTTTAGCCCTGAAAATACATCCCGGATATGATAGGCGGTTTCCGGCGCGTCAATGCCAGTGTGGTTATGTTCAGCACGAAATGGTACGCCGGATTTTAAGCAAAGGTCTAACAATGCATCCGAATCCTTACCGCCGCTATACGCACAAATAAGCGTGTTCCCGGCATGTCGTGACATCTCATATCCTTGCTGGATGCGTAATATAGCTTTATTAATCTTGTCTTTTGATGCCAACTACTACACCTCCCATGGCTTCTTTGCGCTGTGGAAATGCGCGAATCACGTCATTCATTCGCACGCACCACAGTTTTCGCATTGGTCATGGCCGTATGCTAAATTATTTGAATTAGTATGTTGACATGTTCGTGATTCGTCCGGCGTTAAATCCTCACAATTTCCACATCGAGTGCATACATCCATTCCAAGATCACTGTATCTGCATGGCATGTGACACCTCCTAAATAAAATCAAATAGCGTAGGTTGTGATATCTCGTCCTCATACCCCTGCAAATATCCCACGGCATCGCGGAAATAATCACCATTAAGTTCTATCGTATACCCTTTGCGCCCAGCCTTTAGAGCCTGTAATGCAACGGTACCTATTCCGCCGAATGGATCTAGCACTAAATCACCTGGATTTGAGTAGCGATGTATAATTCTGTCCACTATATCTATTTGCAAAGGGCACACGTGAAGCTGTTGCCTGCGGCGACTCTGATTCGTATTTAGCGTTTTCATGCGATTAATGTCATCCCATACATCTGTAGACCAAGAGCCCGGTGCAACAACCATAAATGTGGCGGGTAGGCTTCCTTTTTTGTCTAACTCCTTTGCAATTTCCACATGCTCGGAGTAGTTGTAAACTGAATCTCGGCTATACTTGCGATATGCCGCCTGCAGGTTAGAAACAGGTATTTTCGTTAATTCATCTTTAGTAAGTAGCCTATCGCCGGAAGAACGCCAATAACCATGTGCATCAATTTGCCACTGCGCTCGCGTGTATTCGTCTTTAGTTTTTGACACCGGCATATCCGCATAAGCCTTTGATGTGTCAGTAGGTAACTTGCGGAAAAGTAGAATGTACTCTGGGCAACCCACGCCCATTTTTGAGCCGTCCTTGCACTGTTCACTCCATCCAAGCCGGTATGTCTGGTTGTTTTCTCGAACAACATCTGTTACTACGGTTATCATGCCAAAATACTGAAATCCATGTCGCATATAATGATTAATACAATTCACATGAAAAGGTTCTATTGTTGGCATTCCCGTCCCTGTGGTATTTCCGAATAGAACACGATCTTTTACATGAATTGCCGCTACACGTCCGGGTCTTAGTATCCGTAGCAATTGCGGTGTAAGATAGTCCATCTGCTCAAAAAATCGCACAGTATTTTCGTTATGTCCAAAATCGTTATAACTTGGCGTATACTCGTAATGGTTCGAAAATGGAATTGATGTATGAATTAAATCCACACTGTTTTCACCCATGCGCGCCGCTTCGTCCACGCAATCATTGTTGACGGCCGTAAAGCCCTGCCCTTTTATCTTCACTCGCTTCACACCTATGCTTCTGGCCATTCGTTCCGCCTGTGCTTTCCCAGACAAACCATATTTCAATATTAAATTGCGCAACTTATCTTGTTGGGTTTTGTGTAGCTCCCATTTTTCCATCAATGAACGATATATAGGCTCCTCCGCCTCTGTGTAAATAATGTCAATAATAACGCGCTCCGTCTGTAAAAAGCGGTAAATACGGTGACATGCCTGTATAAAATCGTGAAACTCATAATCAATGCCAATAAATATTGCCCTGTGGCAGTGTCGCTGGAAATTGCAGCCGCATCCGGATAGACTCTTTTTAGTTGCAAATAACCGAGTTTTGCCGTATGAAAAATCCATAACACGCCGCTCACGCTCTCCATAATCCATTGATCCGTAAATTTCAACGGCAGTGTGCATTTGTCGCTTGATTTCGTGCCGCTCTGCCTCAAGATCATGCCAGAGTATAAAGTGTGCGCCTGGATCAGAATCAATAATTTCTTTTGCCTTAGCAACGCGCAATTTAATACTATTGCGCTTTTCCGCCGCCGCGTCTGAAAGCGATTTCGCGGTATCATTTAGCAATTTAATTTGGCCGTCACGGTCAACTGATTGGCAATACCCTGTGTTTAACACATGTGTGCGTACCTCCATGTTCGGTAATGTGTATCCAATATCATCATATCCAAGGTCTGACGGCGAGCCGATGAATAGTGCCCAGCTTGATACCCATAGCCAGAATTCATCTTCCTTGTGTGGGTACAGTGTGAGATTATTGGCTTTCGTACTGTCGCGTTGGAAAAATCGAGTTAAAGCCTGCCCAGTGTCCATGATTTCAAGATACCCGGCATAGTGGATGAGTTCTTTGTATCGGTTTGGCGCCGGTGTTGCTGTGGCCACAAGCTTGTATTTTATGCCTTTAAACTTTGACAAAAATGTTTGGTAGGTTTTACTGCCAAATGAGCGCAGTACTGCCGCTTCATCGAGGCTTGTTGCTGTAAAAAATGCTGGATCTATATCTCCGTCACGCACGCGTTCATAATTAGTGATAAATATATCAGCGTCAGATTCCACCACCTCGGCCATGCTTCGCACATAAGGCGGAGCTTCCATGCCGAGCAAGTTGACGGCATCATGCGTAAATTCTTGTCGAACTCCCAGTGGTAGCACTATCAGAGATTTACCGCCTTCACATCTTATGATTTGCCTGCAAAATTCCAATTGCATCAAGCTCTTACCGAGTCCAAACGACGCAAATATAGCGCGTCTCCCGCCTCGTAATGCCCAAATGACTGAATCTCGCTGGTGAGGCATTAGTGTCGAGTGGATTTGTGCTGGGTTTACCTCGAACCCACTTACTGGAGCAATCTCTATTTTTGATTTTAAGAATTCCATGTAATCGCTCACGCCACACCTCCAGCCTGTAATTTTTTAACCATAGCTGCCACATCTGCCGTTAACTGTGCCTCTGTGCTTCTGCCCATATTTTTAGCCTGTATCACTCCGATTTCTTCCAGAGTCAAAACATCGCTAATATCCGGGAAATATATGCTCTCTTCTTCCTTGGTCGTGGGATTTGTAACGGTCATACCTTTGGTTATTTGGTGTTTACTCCATCGCCTTAAATCCTTACCGCGCTCACAAGTACATCTTGCCATATACTGCGCGATGTAATTAGCTATGTCGGGCACGGTCTTTTCGTAAAACACAGTGCCATCATTCAAGCAAATATAGCATTTAGGCATCTTTTGGTCAGAAATCCGTGTTCGGCGTGCCTGGGATTTCCTCGCTCTTTGTCGGATTTCCTCGTATTTTTCGACGATTTCCGCGGGCCTGGGCTCGAACTTTGATTCCCTGCCAAGTTCCGATACAGCCATATCTAATCGCTGCAGCTTTAATCCGCTGAAAATTTCATACCAAACCCGGGTGCGTATTTCATCAAAGCCCTTACCCCAAATGGCGTTAATTTTAAGCACTATCGGCATAAACTCAGCCAATGTCATGATTACATCCTCCTGTTGGTATATTTATTACATCGTTACAAGCGTCATTAACTCTGTTTTTGGCGTTTTCTTCTGCTAAAATTCGCACTGCTGTAAGCTGCGTTTCGTTCAACCTATCTCCAGTTGTCCATGGCTGGTTTAGGTAACTTTCAAATTTTGTAGCAAAAAGTGTCTGCGGTCTAAGGTATTGCGCCATATTTGGGCTATTGCCCCATTCAAAAGCCTTTTTGTCAATGACGATGAAGAAGTCGTCGATAGTGAAACCCTCTTTTAGCCGAGCGTTAATGTGTTTTTGCGTGTCTTTGGTTGTTGCCCTGAATGCCGTACCGCATCGCTGATTTAAGTAAGCTACAACTTCCCTGACTGTCACCGTCGCTGAGGTTTTACCACTCGTGGCAACTGCAGGGGTCGTGCCGCACTCACCCGATAAATCGGTGTCGTCGAGCGGCTTTTCGTCTTCGCGGTCGGGTTTACCCGACAATGGTTTTAAGTACTTCTCACCCTTCTTTTCATTCTCTATATTCTTATCCTTCTTGTTTGTGGTTATTCGTTGGTTATTCGTTGGTTGTTCGTTGGTTGTTCGTTGGTTGCATGGTTGGTTGATTTGCTGGTTATCATTGGTTTCACTACCTTGATATGACCCCCATTTAACAATGGTTATAAGGGTATATTTGTTGGTTGTACTTATGGTTATTTCGCTGGTTGATTTTAGGCGATTAAGCGAAGTGCGCACCTGCTGTCGTGAGAGCTTGGTTTTTGCAGAAATTGACTCCTGTGATGTTACTAATTGCCCTGGCATGATAGTTACACCTTGCCACTGTCTCTCTCTGAGATTAGCAGAGAGGAGTAAAAACATGAATACGCTCAATGTGCTTGAATCGGAAAACCATTCCCACTCAAGCATCCGCCTGTGTAATTTTACCCACCCCTGCATAATTCACCGCCCTGTTATAAAATTCCGTCTCTCCGAGATGTCACGGTGTCGTGCCGAATTGCGGGGCTCGCCAGTCACCGTTTAGTGCATACACCCCTATTGCGCAGGCGAGGAGTCGAACCCCGCACGAAAGCATTTCGACCGGGAGGGAAGCTCCAGGGTAGACTTTCTTACGTTATAAGCGTCTGCCATTCCGCCACTGCGCTTTTGCATGATATTCCAACTTCCAATAGAGGAAATTTACCCAACACCATGCGAATTAGAGAAATACTTCACAGTACTTTCACGGCAAGCCGCTATCTCCGCAAGTTCATAGCGAACTCCAATACGGATCTTTTCTATTATCACTGATGTATGAGCCGATACCGTTAAGCCCTGCTGTCGTCACTGGCTACACCGTGGGGCGTCCCCCATAGGGTGGCGGGGAGTCGAACACCCGCTACACCATCACCCTAACCTTGCAAAATTACACAAATTCAACATTACATCCAAGATGCTCTAACAGCGCATGTGCAAAGCAATAACCGAAACTATTAAAAGAGAAACGAAATTGTTCATCATCTGCATCATCGACATGTATGCTGTCGTTATCAACTCTGATTGAAAATCTTTCAGGATGATTAGTACACTTTTCAAACATCTCCTTTTCGAGCTCATCAAAATAACCCATATCTGACATCCTACAGCATTACATGCACTCGCCCAGACTCAATTTCATCGTCTAAACGTTCACGTAAATATTCGGCAATGGCTTTTCTTGCCGCCAGCTTCCACATACCGCCATCGGCCTCGATAAATCGGATTCCGCGCTCACTTATGCGGATATGAAATTCGCTTGACGGTTGCTCGATCTCTTGGAATGTGCGGTATGGTGCCAAGGTTATAATAGGCCTGATCGCTTCATTGCTTTGCAAGTCAACGCCTTTTTTGGTGACAACAGTTGTTGCTATGCCGTTATCGGCAAATGTAACTTTGGCTCCGTTTGAGATTTCAGAGAGCAATTTAAGCATATATGCTGTATCTGGGGTTTGCTGGAAGCGTGTGCGAATGGCGATCAGAGCTTCTTCAAAGCCTAATCCATCACTGCCATTCCAGCCCGGGGTGTCTGTTGCTGCTACTTCGTAAATTGTTTGACGATTAAACCTTAGCTCGCTATCCGGTTGAAGGAAGCATTTAATGCCTACATGGCTACTTGCCTCTAGGTAAATTAATGATTCATATTTAGATATTGCCTCTGTTTTTACCATTTGAATAAGTGCATCAAGGCTATGCAGTGAAAGCGTGCCTGCACAATCCAAGTCAGGGCGAATTTGCGTAATTTTGCCGTTGTGGATCAGATACTCGTTTCCGGCCTTATCAGTATAAGGCCGCGGTTGACTACACAATTCTTGCAATTTACTTAATGTTTTTTCATCTAACATGTTAAATTCCTCCTGAAACAAGTCTTAGTTGTACTGGGTCTGGCTGTGTGTTGCCGGACAAATCCATTTGTCCGGCAATTTGCGGGGTTAGTTCTACCACTGCCATGTCGCCGGATTCGCCGCTTGTGATGTACAGTGATGTTGAGACAGGACTGGTTGGCTCCAACTTTGATTTTGCGATGCATCGCATTGACAAGTTTTCGCGAGCGAAGTCTGGCGTAATTTCCAGCGTTATCGTTAATGTTCTTTTTTTATTTGCCGCAGTGTTAGGGTCAAGAATATTTTCTATAATTTTATACATTTCGTAATCAGCTCGTTCTGCAATGGCTCCACGTGCCATTGCTAATACAGATACTTTTTCCATGTGATTCTCCTTTCTTGTTTTTTTAATTATTTAATTTAATGATAATATTTCCTTGCTTTTTCCATGTGATTCTCCTTTCTTGTTTTTTTAATTATTTAATTTAATGATAATATTTCCTTGCTTCATATTCAGTGCAAAAGAAATGATATCCGGCCGCACATTCAGCATCGCTCATATTAAAATCTGAAATCTCAACTTCGTCGCCAGTGCGATAAGTCGTTTTTTTGTCGTGAAGCGATACCCCAATAGACTCGCCATAATATGTGCCGATTACGCTTGTTATAATTGCCGCACTTGCTCTGCATTTGCCGCCGTAGCTACCTCTAATTTGCGCATACGAAGGTATAGTTGCGCACACGATAATACCGCCTAGGCATTTTTTGTATACTGTAGTCGGTGGTTCTATTGTGCGGATTAGTGGATATGCATTTCCTTTTTCGACCCACAACTTCATTGCCGCATTGCGTACACGCCAATCGCTATCCTTAAGCCCCTGCTATATAATCTCAAGCGGTACCTCTCTGCCTTGGCAGGCTATCATTGCCGCATTGCGTACACGCCAATCGCTATCCTTAAGCCCCTGCTCTATAATCTCAAGCGGTACCTCTCTGCCTGTAAAGTCCTTAGGTTTTAACATATTTTAACTCCCATCTGTTTTTCTATCGGTGTTAAGTCTCCAGGTATCACATATTTCCTGGTTTGCATTGATTCCATAGATGTGATATCGACTATTAAATGTATCTTTTCCAGATAAATGAGCCTCGCTATGATGTTTTCTACATAAACACATCACACTCATGCCTATGTGGCATATTTCCAGCCTACTGCGCCCCATGCCCACAACATCTACATGGTGCAATTCCCCATCATGCCCACATACGATGCACTTTTTATTCATCAATGTAGCGTATAGCGCGGCATTGATATCGTCTGTGCGATTAAGCAATGATTCGGATAGCGGCACATCCCAGGAAAGGCAAAAATCCAGTAAAAATGATATATAGTGTCGCGCAGTGGTTACAGAGCAATTAGATAAAGAAAACTTAGATTCGCCACTTTTTCGCCTATATTCTCGCTTCAACCACCAATGGTTAGTTTCGGCATCGTCACCATTCCAGTCTTCTATATCATGAAGAATTGCCCACGCTTTTTTGCGCTGGTCAGCGCGGATAGTACGCCCATCGTCTATACGTAACTCGCCAATTAACGTGTCGCTGCCTGTGTATTTTTTTAAATAATCTGTTGCCGATACATTGGGAATGAGGACATGTAGCAATGTGCCGCTTGATGTTTCTTTGTTGACTTTAGCTTTTATTTCCGCATACATGCCCCACACCCCCTTTTTATAAATGGTCTAATTTTGTTGGCTGTTGACCGCGTACATCACCATCAATTTCGCCATTGATTCGCGTAATTTCTTCACATATACTTTCATAATCAGATCCTTTAACGTCTTTCGTTGATACATAGCCATATTTTCCAAGAGCTGCCTTGCAAACGTCTTCCCGCGCACGCGCAAGCCTAAATAGCCATTCTCGCTGCTGTTTAGAAATTACAGTTGATTGCTCTTTTTTTGACAGAACTTCCGGGCTTTCGCCGTCGGGGTCTTTCATTTCTTCGGTTGGCATACAAAAAACTTGGAAACATGCGTATTTAAATGCTATAGCCATAGCTTTATTTGTTGCTTTGTCACCGCTGTCCATTCCTTCGCCAATTGTAATTGCCGATATGTTGCTGCCATCACTTGCGTAGAACGTGTACTTTATCTTGCAAATGGAATAAATTAAATTTGTACCTTTCGCAGTCTGTCGCTCTTCGCGTGTTTGTTCCAAAATTTCCGGCACAACAAACACCCCATGTTTCACCAATGCCGGTTGTAACGCGTTCATCACGGTATCAATTCCACGATATAGAAACCCTTGCGACTGATTCTTTTGGTTTTTGCCAACCGCGCCAACATCGCCCATTATCGCAGTAATTGCCGCATAAATTTTATTGTCACTCATATCTGTACCCACCATCTACTAAAAATGCCTTCAATTCTTTTAATTTCGATAGCGATGCGGTTACAGTAATGGCTATAGTGTGTACCGGGTCTTTTTCGTGCTTGGCCGTTATTGATTTCAGCAAAGAAATATCGCAACCAACATCAAACGGTAACACATCAGTTTCCGTAACAATTGCCTTACCCTCGCCATTTTTTACCGGCACAAGCACGATATCGCCAACGACCAGCGGTATGGCTGTGAAATAGCTATATTCGCGTTCGGAATATGTGCCGGGATTGGATTTGCTCTCGAACTTAACCTTTACAATTTCTTGCACAGCTTGCGCTTGTGGCGGTAATGGCTGTGCCATATCTGCCACAGTTTGCGCTTGTTTCGCATCTTCTTGGCGGCGTTTTTCGCTTTTCACTGCCTTGTGCCGCGCGATTACAGTGCTTACTGCTTGCGCCAAAGACGAGCATTTTTTGTATTCAACGAGAATTTCCGCGCTGTTCTCCATGTTTTCTATAGCAGCTACATCATCTGCAATTTTGCTAACAAATTCGCTTGCCTGTTTTTTTAACGCTGGCAATGTTACCGATAATGTTACATTGGGATTCCATGTTCCCATCGTCACAAAGTCAATGCCTGTGGTTGTAAGCAGCTCGTCAAAATATTCCGCAAGCTCTGCATGTTTCTTGGCTTTTAAACCATCCTCTACTTCGCTAATGCGGTTTTTTAGTTGCAAGTCTGCATCCACATATTTATCAAACACAAGCGACTTCGCGGTTTCTTTAAACTCATACCATGGTTGTAGAATTTTGCTTTCAGCAGCGCGAAATTCCTCTTTAAGTGGCGCAGATTCTTTATTTAATTCCGCGCGCACCTTCTTAACTTCCTTTACGGTTTCTTCTGTAACCGCAAGAGACAGCGCGCTACTAACGCGATCATCTATCTGTCCTGATAATGCTTGTAAATGCGCTTCAATTTCAGGCAATCGCTTGATGGTAATAAGTTGTTTCATGCAACTTCCTCCTTGTGTTTCCGCGCCTTATCTGTTAAAATAAGCGCAGAAAGTCTACTCCATAGATTTTTTTGATTAGCCGCCTTTTGCCCCAAGCATTGGTGGCTTATTTTTGTTGATTTGGCTGACTTTCATCTGAGTCTCCCCATTCGCTACATGAATCACCGTATTTAACGTTTTCCGCGAAACCTTCGCTTTTTTCGTTGCTACAGTAATGACCCAGATCCTCCGTGTGTCTGTAGAAGCGGCACGTGCCACACATCTTTCCATCAGGCAACTTGATCCCCTCCCCTCTGTCGGCTAATTGCGGCCAGTGATACCAAATACCCACGCCATGTAGTAGGCGTATCTAGCCAGCCGTAATCATGGATGGCAGCTAGATAATTTAGCTTGACAATCCCTCTAAATGTAGCTGCTCCATTCCAAGTTGGCTCTAAGCCATATTCTTCGCAGTGAGCGAAATATGCTCCAATTAGAGCAAAATCAAATTTGTACATAAGAATCTCCTTTCTATGAATAAGTTCCCGGATATGCTTGAAAAATCTTTATTGCTGCGTCAAGCCGCACTCGCAGCTTCTCATACTTTCCCTTTGGGCCTTTTTGGTTCACATTGAGGACAGCCCCTTTAATATTGCGCAAATACTGCGACCTTGCTAAGCAACGCGCACCATTAGCGGAAATGCTTAATCGTGCGGCCAGCTCGCTTATTGTCAAATATTCATGTTGCTTGGGCTGCTTTCCCTCTGACATGAAGGCGGACAGGGCTTCCTTTAGTTTTTGCATCTCCCCAAGGAGTTTCTCACTGTCTTGCATTAAATCCGCCTCCCATCCGCCTCTTTGAGGTTTTTTTGTTTTTGCCCACAGTTAAGCAGAATCTTTTTTATATAAATCATCCACCAGAACGCCCAGCTCATCCGCAATGAGCTTGATCTTATCTGTGTCGGTTTTCCTGGTCCCCTTCTCCAGATAGCCTATAAATCTTCCAGACACGCCTACTTTTTCGCCCAACTCATCCTGCGTCCACCCCTTTAATGTCCTAAGGCGTTCTATTTCTTTACCATCTACCATGATTTACCTCCCCTCTAAGTCTAATCCAGTTATTGACACGCGCCATATATGCATTTACAATTGTCGAACTAAGTTCGATTTGTATTTTACGCGGCTAGGCGTTCAACCACATCAAAGCTTCTAAATACTCTTACTGTACCGTCTGTGAAAGTTACATCAATGCCTGCAAATCCGTTGCCAGATGTTTCGATTGTTGCTACTGTTTTGATTTTGAAAAGCGAAGCGCATCCCGGTGGTGCTACTTTGATTGTGTCACCAGATGCTAAGCTTCTAATGCTTGCCCAGCCGATTGTTGATGTTACTTTTGTTTGTGATTTTAATTTTGCATTTTCCCAAGAAAGTTTTAACGCAGAAGCAAATGTGGTTATGCCTGTTCTTTTTGCTACTGCTTTTGATGCTAGGCTTTTGTTGTACATGTTCCATGCGCTTTTCATGATTTCTGATTTGTTGTATGTCATTTGGGTTTCCTCCTTGGGTTTGCTGGGGTGTTGCTGAACATGGTTCTATTATAATCTCAATTATTTGAGATGTCAATACATTTTCTTAAAATATTGAGAAATATTTTTCAGCAACAAAAAACACCCTGCTTTTGTGCAGAGTGCATAAATAAATTTATCGAAGAGGGTCGCATGGAGAAACTGGATGCTAAGTTTTTAAAGTACGTGAAGCGCAAAAAGTGCGTGAGCTACGACAATCTAATTAAAAAATTTGGCACGGAGCATTTTTCTGTTGTTGAAAAATATTTGTTCGAAAGAACAGTTATGGCAAAAACCGAATACCCGCCCTACAAAGAAGAACCAAGAGGAATCGGGATGTTTCAGTTAAACGACACAGCAAAGAGGGTTCTTAGAAATTACGAATTATCAGAAAGGGAAAACTGGTTCAAATATTGGTTTTCTGTACTCATACCATTGTTCGCTCTTGCGGTTTCCGTGGTAACGTTTATCGTTTCGGTTTTGCTCTCGTGTAATTAGAAAAGGATCCGATTGGAGTAGTGGTATGCGGGTGCAGTACAGCTTTTTGGACTTGGAGTTCGTACCAGTCTTCGAAAAGTTGTCCCCGCTCGTCAAGGGAACGAGCCTTTTCACTTTCATCCTCATTATAACGACGTACGTTAACAGCATGCCACTTGTATATAGCCTTGTATCCTACAACACTAGCAATAGCTTCCATTACAGCGACAGTATAATAAGGAGCATTATCACCTTGCATTTCTTTTGGCTTTGGCGGAAATCTATCATCCCAACCTTTTTCATTGAAGTGCACGGCATCGCACCCCGAGTTCAGCCAATGATACACGCGAATCAATTCGTCTTGTGTGAAGTTGGCAACATAGGGGATGAACGATATCCCGAATAAATATGCATTGTTTTTCATTTTTTCGCGTTTATTCACGTATATTCCCCATTTCTAGCGCAGATGCTTGCACGATAAATCCAATGCCATTTGGTTGGGGTTATTGTATCTCAATATAGTGAGATTTTCAAGGAGGTGAGTATTAATGTTTTTTGAACGATTCGATCTATTGGCAAAGCAGAATAATAGCAATGTTAACACTGTCGCAAAGAAACTCGGAGTATCATCTGGGAGCGTAACATCTTGGAAAAACGGAACAGTGCCAAATTCCGCCATTGTCTCCAAGCTTGCGCAACATTTCAACGTCACCACGGACTACCTACTGGGCCTGTCCGAAGACCCAACCCCGCAAATACTAGAAGTCCCAAAGGCATTAAAACAAGTAATGGTAGCATTCGAAGGCGTGGACGAGCTATCGCAAGCCCAGGTCGACAAAATAGCCGAATACACCAAATTTATACTATCACAACCGGATTAGGACACGACATAGAGGTGATTATATGACGAAGCTAGAATGCATCGAAAGTCGCTTACACGGTAATTCCATAAAAATAAACAACTTTGCTATATGTGACACAATTAAGGCCATGAGTCATATTGTCCATGGCAAAAAATCTATAGCATTAAATAAAGGCGCATTATGTGGTAAATCGGATGAAGCGTCAGTGCTGGCGGAAGAATTGGGACACTTTGAAACAATGGAGTTTTATACGGTCACCCCTACATTTAATTCGCCTATTATGCGCAACAATCGCATGAAACAAGAGGCTAGGGCAAGAAATTGGGCGTACAGGGAGTATTGCACACCCGAAGAAATTGAAGCGGCATTCCGGCAAAACGGCACTTACGGTGAATATGCTGTAGCCGAATGCTGTCAGGTAACAACAGAGTTTTTACACAGGGCTATCGAATATCATCGATCTTGTGGTGTCGTCTTCAGTTTTGATAATATAGATTGCGCATGACGCAAAAAAAGGAGATTCTTATGACTTGTAGAAAATGTGGCTCAAACAATGTTAATGTACAGGCTGTTACTAGCGTCAAAACAAAACGTCGCGGATGTTTCGGCTGGCTAATCTGGATTACCCTGGCTTTTCTTACGCTTGGATTAATCCTGATTATTCCACTGCTCACAAACAGTAAAACAAAATCCAAAACGCACACAGAGGCGGTATGTCAATCTTGCGGCAATCGCTGGAGGGTGTAATTGCTGTTTGTATATTATGGAGCGGTTGCGCGCGGGCATAGGGAGTTGGTAGGTAGATGGATGTATTTATTGGTGTTATCGTGATTGGGCTCGCCGCATTTTGTTTTATTAACATAAAAAAGCATGGCGGTTTATCTAGGTGGATGGGGAGCTTTAAGCCAAAACAACCGAATTTGGTAAATATGCAAAGCGCGCCTAGCATAGAAATCGGAAATACAATATCGGATGATGAGATAATAAAACTACATTACTATTATAGTGAGCAAATCGAGCATACCTACTACCATCGCGAAGATGAGAAAATGCTACTTAAATGCATGGAATTTTGCATAAAAGACATAGAGCTGTACCCTAAATTTAGAGAGGCGTATCTGAATCGGCGCAAAGGGCAGGATATGCGCTACCCTTATTATAATGAGGAATCGCGCCTAGATGCTGAGATAGGGAATATTGAAAAGATTGCACAGATGGATGCGGACGGCACCATAGATATAAGAATTCCTTCATTTCAAAGGCTTGCCATGATCCATGAAAAGCTGGGAGATTTCCCGAACGCTATAAAGGTTTGCAGATCGGCTTTAGTACACAACCTTACAGACTCGACAAAAGGGGGATTCCAAGGACGAATCGAAAAGTTAGAGCGTAAGGCTAATGCCGCTAAGCCCAAGTCTAAAAATAGTAAAAAACCGCTAGAATCTGAAAGTCAAGAGCAGCTATATGCACGAATTAATGAAATAGATGCCCTATTAGCGACAGAAAAATTAAAATCAAAAAGAAATCGACTGGAAAAAGAATTGGAAAAAATACAGCAAAAGTTAGTAGGATTAGATTTCGGAGAGGTGAGAAATGGCTAGACGTAAAAAAGGAATACCGGGACTATCATTCTCCCCAAAGAGAGCACTAGGTGTAACCGCCGCTAAGCGCAAAATTGCAAGGACAACAGGCATACCAACCACTAGGGCTGGCAGGCAACGCAAAGTCGGCCGGATGATAACAGGCGGTGGCTGTCTACTGCCAATTCTAATGTTTTTACTAACAATTTTCAGCATTTTAATGCTGATTATGTAGAGCTTGGAATTATGCCAGCAAAATATAAAAAACGTGCAGATGGGCGATATTGTACCCATGTAGTGATAGGTGTCAAGCCGGACGGAAAGCCACAGCGGAAAACTATTTACGCCAAAACTATCCGCGAATTGGAAGAAAAGGCCGCCGAATTGCGGCGACAGGTCGGGACCGGCACAATCGTCAAGGATGGTGGAATGACCGTCTCAGAATGGGCGCAGGAGTGGCTAAGAACATATAAGATGGGATCGGGCAGCAAAACATATTCTATGTATGAGACTATGGTAAGAGTTCATATAGTGCCAACATTGGGCCATATCAAATTAAGGGATATTCGCCCATTTCATGTACAACGGCTTATAAATGAAATGCGCAACAAGGGATTGACAAGAGCAACGGAGCAAGCCGCTTTATCGCTTAAGCAAATATTTAGACGAGCTGTTGAAAATAATATAATGGCGAAAAGTCCGGCAGAGCTGATAGAATTACCAAAAAAGGTAAAGCCAAAAAAGAGGGCCATTAAGGACAGTGAAAGAATCGCATTCGAATCCGCCATACTGGATGCCAAATCAAGAGCGTTCTATTGCGTATTACTGTATGCGGGGCTTAGACGAAGCGAGGCACTTTCTTTGAACTGGGCGGACATTGATTTTGATGCAAACACAGTGCGAGTAAGTAAAGCATGGACAAATCACGGAAATAAAACATGGATAAAGCCTATGCCAAAATCAGACGCAGGAAATAGAGACATCCCCATGCCAGAAGCGTTATTCTTGGCACTAAAGGCGCATAGGATGACGGCAAGGGATGAAATTGTATTCCCTTCGGCCGCCGGAGAATTAATGACCGTGACAGTGTATAGGCGATTTTGGGGTAAAATAGCAGATGGGCTTAACACTGCCCTCGGTGGAGCACCTGATAACTGGATTTTACCATCAGATATCACACCACACATCTTTAGGCATTCGTATGCAACAATGTTATTCTATGCCGGGGTAGACGTGAAAACGGCTCAGTATCTACTAGGGCATTCGACCTTGGCGATGACTATGGATATATACACGCATTTGGACAAAGGCAAAGTTGGTGGAGCAGCAGATAAGATAGATTCATATATCTCCAGTAGTCAAGATATAGTCAATGAGGCCTGAACGCCTGAGAATACTTGGCTTTCCATATAGGAGCGCACGACTTCGGATCAGAGGGTCGAGGGTTCGAATCCTTTCTCGTGCGATAGCAAAACCCTTTGCAAATTCAACGCTTGCAAGGGGTTTTAATTTACTTCAAAGTGCTTAGAATGGACCCGATTTGT